>Ga0105045_10000587_pt1 | contig 27333 bp, 23 predicted proteins | sample MAT02_FD_78089 | JGI IMG/M metagenome (GOLD analysis project Ga0105045, IMG submission 78089) | Freshwater microbial communities from Lake Fryxell liftoff mats and glacier meltwater in Antarctica - MAT-02 (megahit assembly) | ecosystem: Environmental > Aquatic > Freshwater > Ice > Liftoff... | reverse complement strand
GCAAATCACGGAGCTTTTAACCTTTTACGCTCGGGAATTGAAAAAATTCATCTCCCCGGCTTAACTTTAGTCTATGATTTTTATGGAAAAAAGATTTTACCAGCCCTAAATCCGGATTACGATGTCTTAAATCTAGTATTTTTAAAAATAAAAAATTTAATGAACCGATTAGTTTTTATTTCTTTATTTCCCCCACAATGCATATTGACATAAGGGATTGGATGTGAAAAAAGAGAGTCACTTATTTTGTTGAACTGATGCGGTTATTTCTTAAGTATGATATAAATCAGGTCTTAGATATAAACTAAGTATGAGTTAATTTTAAATTTATCGCTTTATCTTAGGTTTAGCATGTCTTTTTTTGACGACGTAGAACTCTTGCCAGCCGATCCAATTCTTGGTTTACCCATTCTATTTAAACAAGATTCTCGAGCTGAAAAAGTCAATTTAGGTATTGGAGCTTATCGAACGGAGGCTGGCTTACCGTCTGTTTTTAACAGTGTGAAAAAAGCTGAAGCGCTTATTTTAAATAAATACGATAAGGAATATTTGCCTATTGATGGCTTAAAAAACCTTGTAGATGCAACCATTGAATGTATTTTCGGACATGATCTAATAAAAATTGGATACGAAAAGATTTATGCGGCTCAAACAATCGGAGGAACAGGAGCATTAAGAGTCGGAGCAGAATTTTTATATCGATTAAATAATCGTAATATTTTTCTTCCTCAACCCTCATGGCCTAACCATAAGCCAATTTTTGAAAAAGCAAATCTTAAAGTTGGAAGCTATCCTTATTTTGATGCCACGACTAATCTATTAGATTTTGCAGGTATGTGCCAAGCAATTGAAAATCTTCCCCCACATTCTTGTATTCTTTTACATGCATGTTGTCATAACCCTACAGGGGTTGATCCTACAATAGAGCAATGGCAAGAACTTTCTCGGTTAATCAAAAAAAGAGAAGTTTTTCCTTTTTTTGATTGTGCTTACCAAGGTTTTGCTACAAGTTTTGAAGCTGATGCCCAGCCCATGCGAATTTTTGCATTAGATGGACATGAAATGTTTGTTGCTTATTCCTATGCTAAAAATTTTGGACTGTATGGTGAAAGAGTGGGAGTACTGACAGTAGTTGCAAATGATAAAAAGTCTGTTTTAAAAATTGGCAGTCAAATTCGTTCTCTTATACGTGGAAACTATTCGTCCCCTCCTTTACACGGAGCTCTCATTGTGTCGGCTATTTTAAAGTCACATCCACTAACAGCCGACTGGTTGGGGGAATTAGATAATATGCGCGACAGAATTAATGAAATGCGCAAGGCATTAGTTGCCGCCTTATTGGTGCAGGGAAGTGATAAAAACTTCAATGCGATTTTAAAACAAATGGGTCTTTTTTCATTTGTGGGGTTAAATAAAGAACAAGTGGATAAACTGCGTGAAAATTATGCGATTTACTTGCCTTCTAATGGACGCATAAATTTGGCCGGCTTGAATACAACAAACATCGATTATGTGTCTAACGCCCTCTTAGCAGTCTTATAGGAAATTTGTGCACAAAAAATTTGTTTTATCTTATTTATTTATTACTCTAATTTTACTGTTTTCTTTAAGCATTTCAAACTCCAGTTCTGAAAAATTGCGTACGCAATCTATTTCCTTGTTTTCCCCTTTATGGGAACAAATTTTGTCAACAAAAGCGTTTGTAATGCACTTTTTTGAATCTAAAGAAAAAATAGAAAATACACGTTTAAAAAACAAAATTGATCAACTGAGTATAGAAAGACAACTTTTACAACTTGAATTGGAACAATTTCAAACTCTTATCCAAAAACAAAAGCAACTTTTTTTGCAGTTAAAAAATAACAATCAAATAGAGGACAATAAAATCCAATCTCTTGAAAAAGATTTTAAAAAATTTTTAGATCGCAGTATGAATCAGCTGCATAGACAATTACAAGCGTTACCCGCACGTGTAATTTTTCGCTCTTTTGATCAATGGAATAGCTCACTTTGGATCAATATCGGACAAAAAGATAACGAGAAAGCTGATCAAATCATTGTCGCTAAAAATAGTCCTGTACTTGTTGACAATGCAGTAGTGGGTATTGTTGATTATGTGGGTGCACATCAAGCACGCGTGAGGTTAATTACAGATCCAAGTATTACCCCATCCGTTAGAGCTGTGCGTGGAGGAGAATTAGAAAACTTAGTTTCTGATTATATCACGCAGATTTCTAGTTTTATTCATTCAGAAAAATCTCCTAAACTTGACTCTACTGAAAATCAGCAACTCCTTTCTTTATTAAATAACTTTAAACAGACTTTGAATCCCTTTAAAAAGACCTGGTATTTGGCTAAAGGTGAACTTCAAGGAAGTTTAGTTCCTTTAGGATATGCTCCGCCTATTTTAAAAGGCATAGGATTTAATTATGATTTTGATGACGAGGAAGGACCCAGTCGCGATCTAAGAACTGGTAAAATACAAGGTAAATCTGATGATAGCGAACTACCCATTCTGAAAGTAAATGACATTCTTATGACAACTGGAATGGATGGTATTTTTCCGGTAGGCTTACGAGTGGCTATCGTTACTAAAATTCATTTTTTAAAAGAAGGGGATTATTTTTATGAATTAGAAGCTAAACCTCTTGCAAGCAATTTAGAAGATTTATCGCTAGTTTTTGTCATTCCTCCATTAGGAGAATTTGAGAAATTTACGCCTTAAGTAGGTATTTAAAATTATGCTAATTGCTTAATTTATAAATAAATATCTTGAAGAAAAAAAGAGATAAATTTTTAAAATTTTTAGGCTAACTTGATTTGTTTTAGGAAAGTTATTTGATAGCAGTTGAAAAAAACTGATTTATACGCTAAAACTTATTCTAAATAACTATTATAGAAGTGGAAATAAACAGATGCTGGCTCAAAAAGACAAACCAACAATTGGCGTTCTTATTCCCACCTGGAAAGCAGTAACCCATCTCAAGCATTGCCTTATTCCTCTTTTACAGTCGCCGCTCAAGCCTAAAATCTTAGTTATCGATTCTTCTTCAAAAGATGGGACTGTCAAACTTGCACGTTCATTAGGAGTGGAAGTTCACGTCATTCCTCAAAACGAGTTTAACCATGGCAAAACACGTGAATGGGGCAGAAAAAAACTTGGGACTGATATTGTGGTTATGATGACTCAGGATGCCTATCCAACTTCTGCGAATATGCTTTACAAGCTTGTTTCTCCACTTATTAACAAACAAGCAACGGTCGCTTATGCGCGTCAAATTCCCCACCTAAATGCCAATTTTTTAGCTTCATTTGCGCGCCAATTTAATTACCCTTCTACCAGCCATATTCGGTGTATTGATGATTTGTCAAAGTATGGATCTTACACATTTTTTTGTTCAAATTCATGTGCTGCTTACGTCAATACAGCATTAGATGAAATTGGTGGCTTTCCTGAAACACTTTTTGGAGAAGATACAATTGCAGTCGCAAAACTCCTTCATCAACGCCATTACGTTGCTTATGTTGCAGAAGCTGTCGTTAGACACTCACATAATTACACTTTGAAAGAAGAATTTTATCGTCATATCGATATCGGATTTTCTCGCAAGCTGATTCAACATCTCATTAAATCAGGTGGTAAAGACACTAAAAGAGGTAAAGCCTATACAGTTGCGTTATTTAAAGAACTTCTCCGCAAACAAAAAAAACTTTTTCCTTATGCATTGATGCAAACCTGTGCGAAATTTTTGGGCTATCAAATTGGAAAATTATCCACTTATATGCCCAAATGGAATAAAAAATAATAAAAGTTTGTGAAAGCCATACTTTCGCTTGTTTTCTGAAATTCCTCTGCTTTCTTAAAAAAAGAAAACGGCTTTGTTTTCAAAATTCATCAACAAATTTAATTTAAATTGACCTTTTTTATTTTTATTTAAATGATTTTATAATCCAAAAAATTTCTCATTTTAAAAATACCTGAAAATATTTGAAATACTCTTTTAAAAAACAAATTTGTTTGTTAAATTCATTTTTTAATTATTTCTCCCCAGGGATTTTCCATGTCCACCAAAGATGAGGCAACAAAGCTTTATGCGGCTTACCAAGAACTCTACGATGTCACTATCCCAGATTTAGACTATTATTTACGTCAAATTGATTGTCGAGATGGTTGCCCTGTAAAAACAGATGGACGTGGCTACATGCTTGCATTGCATGCTGGGAATTTATTAGAAGGTTATAAAATTGCTCGCGGGCCCAATCCCTTTGCTTCCATTTGCGGTATGATTTGTGGAGCGCCTTGCGAAATTGCCTGTCGACGAGATCGCATCGATAAAACTTTAACGATTCGTGCTCAAAAGCGCTATCTGGATGAGTGGTATGGTTTAGATAAAAATGCTCATATTAAATCTTTGGAATATAGTTATGCTCGAGGTTCAACAAGTCCTCAACCTAATGGATTAAGAGTCGCCTGTATCGGAGCAGGAGTAGCTTCCTACACTTGTGCACATGATTTGTTGCGCTTAGGATATGCTGTCGATATTTATGAAATGATGCGTTTACCGGGAGGGATGCTCGTTTATGGGGTACCCAGCTATCGTCTAAAAAATGAAATTGCCATTAATGAATGTGCGGCCATCGAACACTTGGGTGCTAAAATCATCTATGACACCAAAGTAGGCCGTGATATTACAATGCAAACGTTATTAGAGCAATACGATGCGGTCTTTATTGGCGTAGGATTGTGGAAATCACGTGAATTACCTATTCCCGGAGCAGATGCCCCCGATATTATTCGCGGAATAGAATATTTACGGGCACGCTGTGTGGATGAAAAATGGAAAATTGGAGAGAATTTAGTCGTCATAGGTGGGGGCAATGTTGCCTTTGACGTGGCGCGTACTTCTGTCAGAAACGGAGCCAAAAATGTCACGATGGTCTGCCTAGAATCACGAGATGAACAAACAGCTGATGAATTTGAAATTGAAGATGGTCATGAAGAGGGTATCAAAACGATTAATCGCGTCGGCCCCGTCGCTGTAGAACGCGATACTTTGGGTAAAATTACAGGATTACGTGTGCACCCTATCTATTCATTATTTGATCACTTAGGAAAATTTTCTCCACAGTATATTCCTGATAGCCAATACGTCATTCCTTGTGATTCTATTGCATTGGCCATTGGGCAATCGATGGATACAAGCTTATTCGATGGATGGGATGCAAAAGAGAGTTTAAAACTCGATAGAGGCATTATTAAAACTGAAAGGGAAACAGGCCGCACTTCAGTGAAAAATGTTTATGCAGGCGGAGATGCAGCTTTTGGCCCTGCCCTTTTCATTACGGCCATCAAACATGGACAAGAAGCCGCACGCAGTATTGATACAGATTTGCGAGGGACAAAGCCTTATCAAGAATTTGTAGGCGAATTTACGGAACTCACCCCCATGCGCGATAAAACCTATTTAAAGACTAAGTGGGCATTGCCTACCATGCAGTCCCCCCATGTGCGTATCAAAAACAATAACATGGTTGAAAATAATTATACGGATGAAGAAGCTCATGAACAAGCTAATCGTTGCTTACAATGCCATGTTTCCCCTGTTTTTGACGGCACTTTATGCATTAAGTGTAATGGCTGTGTAGATGTATGTCCTTGTAATTGTTTGAAGCAAGTTCCCATTAGCAAACTGAATTTGGACTTAGGTGATGGAAAAATGCGCCAAGCTGTTGATAACTTTTACGGCGTTGATTCTGCCTCTATGGCAGAGGATGAGTTGGCTACAATGGGAACTGCGATGTTAAAAGATGAAGACGTTTGCATACGCTGCGGCCTGTGTGCTGAAAAATGTCCCACACAAGCGGTGACTATGGATGCAATGAATTACACATTTAGGTGGATAGGTTAGTTTATGCTTTATTGTGTTCTCATGTTGTCTATTATCGCCGGACTATTAGGACTTGGAATATATATTTATAGTTTAAAACAAGGGCAATTTGATGATGAAGAATCGACAAAATATCAAATTTTCCGCGAAGATGACCCCGATAACTAAAAAAGATAAAAAAGATGCCAAAACATAGAAATTCTCTTAATTCAGATCCGGATGAAAATGATCCTAAAATTTCTCGCCGTAACTTTTTAGCTTTGATGGGTGTAGGTGCGTGTCTCCTTGGGGCTGGACAATTTTTTGGAGCCTCAATGCTAGGGTTTCTTTATCCTAATGCAATGGCTGTACCTCCAAGTTTATTCTCTATTGGTCGCCCAGAAGAAGTCCTTTCTCGTGAAGGAAAAATATTTCATGCAAAACAAAAAGTGTTCATTGAAACTCAAGTAGGCAAAGTTCGCGTGCAAACAGCTGTCTGCACACACCTGGGCTGTACAGTTAACATGGTAGACACAGGGTATAAATGCCCCTGTCATGGATCTGTATATGATTTGCATGGAAGAAATGTGGCAGGGCCAGCCCCTTTACCTCTTGTTTATTATCAAGTACTTTTGGCTGCTTCTGGAGATCTAATGGTTGATAAGGCTAAATCTACCTTAGATTGGGATGCCGCATGGTTTTCACCGCATACGTAATAGAAAATTGAAGGAGTTCGCAAATGGCAGTTTTTCGTGGTAAAAAGCGTGAATCGTGGGGAGAGTATCTGATTAATCTTCCTTCTTTAATTCTACGCTCGATTTTTCGACATGGTTATCCTAATAATGATGTAGATCGTTCCGAAGTGATTTTTAAAAATTTCTTCCTGCATTTCCATCCGGTCAAGTGTCATAAGCATTCTTTAGATCCTTTTTACACTTTGGGGCTTGGAACCATTACAACGAGTTTGTTTTTGCTACTTGGTATAACTGGCATAATTTTAATGTTTTACTATATCCCTACGGAAGATCGCGCCTACACGATTATGAAAGATTGGCAGGATACAACGCCATTTGCCATGATGTTTCGAAACATGCATCGATGGGCTGCGCAGCTCATGGTCTTATTTGTATTTTTACATATGTCTCGTGTTTTTTATACAGGTTCATACAAAGGTACTCGACGCTTTAATTGGGTGATCGGTGTGATTCTTATGTTTTTGACCTTAGTGCTTTCATTTACCGGCTATTTGCTGCCATGGGATCAATTAGCTTTTTGGGCAATCACTGTGGGGAGTAATATTGCGGGCTATGTTCCAAACTTGCCCGGTTTTGAGTACAATGTGAATCGAGTCATGCTATTAGCTTCGACTATGGTCGGACAAGATGCTCTCATTCGCTTTTACGTGTTACACGTAGCCTTTTTACCTTTAATTACTGGCACGTTGATCGGAGTGCATTTTTGGAGAATTCGCAAAGATGGAGGGTTAAGTCGTCCACCTGATCAATTTAGACCTGATCCTTATCGCGTTGTCCAAAGATCTGATACAAAAGAGTCTTTTGCTCCGGGCGTAAGACGTACGTATGGCTTAATGGAATTGGTAAGAGGCACCTGCCCTACTGTTGATAAAGGTCCTTACAATTTTGTTTTCACATGGCCTCATTTATTAAGAGCTGAACTTTTGGTTTTTTTAGTTACAACTGCATTTGTACTGGCACTTTCTTTTATTGATGCTCCTCTTGAAGAACCAGCAAATCCAAGCAAACCAACGAATCCTTCCAAAGCCCCTTGGTATTTTTTAGGCTTACAAGAAATGGTGGCTTATAATGCATTTTGGGGTGGAGTTGCTATTCCGACATTGATGATTTTGGGTTTAATGGCTATCCCCTATTTGGATCGAAATCCGCATGGTGAGGGGTATTGGTTTCATCGAAGCCGCTATTTAGCCATATTTGTCTACACTCTTTTTATGACGTGGCAAGGTGTATTAATCATCATTGGCACATATTTTAGAGGAGCGAATTGGGGATGGATTTGGCCTTGGACTGAAACTTTTGCCAGACATTAAGTGTGTATAAGATAAAATAAAATAAAAAATTTTTTCAACCTGAGAACATCATGCGAGCGGATACTTATCAAATTTTTTTGATCACAGCCGGAATTATCGTCACACTGTTATTAGGTCTATTTTTTTATAGAGAAATGTTTCCGGAATATAGAATTTATCAACAAGATTACATTGCATTAGATAAATTTCATGCTTCTTATTCGCATCAACCGGCCACTGGTCTAAAAGAAGGTGTTAAACAAATCGTCATTGCTCGAGCAGATAATGGTCCTGCGGAAATCGATCGCTGCATCTCTTGCCATGTGGCTTTACAAATTCCCTATTTTTCTCCGACAATAATTGCTAAAGATTTGAATGATCAGGTTATCTATGATGAAAATGGAAAACCTCTTCAGATTCAAAATGAATACTATATTTGGCAAAAATTAGATGAAAAAATTTCAGAATTACGCGATCCCCGAGTCCTCGCTCATTTACAAGAACAAAAAGACACGCATACAGTTAAACAACGTTTATCTTTGGCTGAAGAGTATGAAAGTTTAAAAACTGCTCATGTGGGTCATCAAATTTATGATGTCACTAAAGTTTTAAAGATGCATCCTCTAATTGGAAATGAAACTAGGCCCTTCGAATTTCATCCGCTTGAAGAATATGGATGCGTTTCATGTCATAGTGGAAACGGTAGAGGTTTGGTCACTGATCGCGCACATGGTCCAGTTTTTGATGGGCAATATGAAGAAGAAAATGAAGGACCTATCCCCGAATTTTTAGAAAAAGATGCCAAAAATGATCCGCGTTTTTCTAAGATGTTTAATGGTAAACCAGGTAACCGTCTCATTTTTCAAACAACCCCTTTATTAGTCGATTCTTTAATTCAAGCGAAGTGTATTCAATGTCACCAAACGAGTTCCAATAAACTTACAACTGCAGTAAATACCGCAACTGAACTGCTTGAAAAACGCGATAAAAAACTACACACCCTTGTCAAAGCCTATGAACAAGATAAACAAGCATTATTTGATCTGTTAAGTCTAAATTTATCCCTGAAAGAAAAAGGTTATGCACAAACTCTACAAAACTTACAAGAAAAATCCACAGACTATACCCAAAACGAGTTACAACTTAAACGCACTCAGGCGCAAATCAAATTTTTGACTTCTCATCAATCAAAGATAGACTCTTCAAAAGAACAAGAAATTATTTTAGCTCAGATAAATAATCAATTGATAGGGTTGTTAGGATCTGAATTACTTGTTAATCGTGCTCAAGAATCTTTCCAGTTAGATGGAAAAGATAACATAGATGCTCTTGTTAAAGACATGCAGACAGATCCAAATGCGAAAGGAACTTTATTCCTGCATGGACAAGCATTAGACCTCAATCAAGATTTACTTACACATGCGAAAGACATGGAAAAATCTTTTACATCAGCTGTAAAAGATCAAAAAGTCATCTCTGCGCTAAATTCAGACATTGATGAACTCACACAAAATTATCAACGGGGAAAAGATCTTTACCTCTCTCAAGCCTGTTATGCTTGTCACCGTATCGCAGGACATACACGTGGAGGAATTGGCCCTGAACTCACTCGCATTGGAGACAGTTATCCTTGGTATATTAAACAATCCATTGTATGGCCTCAAGCCGATCTAGCCACTTCAACCATGCCCAATATGCGCTTAGATCATTTAGAATTGCAAGATTTAATGACATTCTTATTAGCTCAAAAAGGAAGCAATCGTGCCGTTGCAGAAACTCTCTATCGCACAGATTTACTTGCTTGGGAAGCAGGAAAAAAATTAGCCTGGGAAAAACCCATTGCTCCCGCTCAAATTTACGATACGCGCTATGCGATGACTGTTTTTGCCACTGAAGGGTGTGCAAGTTGTCATCGTCTTCAAGGTTTTGAATCCAACGTGGGCTTCCAAATAGAAAAAAGTTCTGATACCAGTTTTGATGCCCTCTATGAAAAACAACAATGGTTTAAAAAACTATTTCCAGAAGTCGTGCACATTGACCGTTATGATGAAGAGTTACCTGGTTCGCATATTGTGACAAGCTTAGAAACTTATAAAGAGCAAATTGATGCGTGGATTGTTTCCGATGTACGCGAAGGAAGCATCCTAGAAGAAATCCAACAAAAATATCCACAAACTCTTGAATCCTTTTATTCCAATTTTAGATACGCATCGCGCGCTAAAAATGATTATTATGACAATTTAATAAAAAATGAAAAAGATCCAGACATCATTGAAAAACTCCAGACAGAAAAAACCTCTTGGAAAGACAGAGTCCAACGTGTTTTAATGATGTATATTCAAACTTATGGATTGGGTCGCTTAATTGGTCCGCATTTAAATTGGTCTGGCATTTACCGTTCTGATCAATGGTTAATGGAGCATTTTCATAATCCGGCAGGTCATATTCCGCGTTCCATCATGCCCATTTTTCCATTTGACGACACAAAATTTTATGCCTTAACGCATATGCTTGATACACTCAGTATTAAAAATCGGCAAGTGACGCGCGAAATTTGGAAACAGCGCGGTTTTGATCCAAAAGAAGCTTTTGATCTGCATTGTGCTCAATGCCATGGCATGACATTTTATGGAAATGGGGCGATCGCACAATGGCTCTATCCTTTGCCAAAAAACTTACGCAATTCTGAATTTTTACGAAACTTGACGAAAGAACAAATTTACCTTTCAATTATGCACGGTGTTAAAGGCACGCCTATGCCTCCTTGGGGAGAAATTGCTCAAGATAAACCAAAAGAATTGGCAGAAAAAATTGAGCAAGCTCCGGTATTAACGGAAGCTGAAATTCGTTATTTAGTTGATTGGCTTTTTTCTTCTATTCCCGGCAATGAGGTCATTAAAGAAAATGAAGTGCCAAAATGGAATTATGGACCAGAAGATATTATTCGAGAATTACGAGAAGAAAATTTTCAAGTACGGCCAGATCCGGAAACACAACCAAAACATGCCATTTATTATCTTCCCAAAGGAGAAAATCTTTATGCTTCTTTGGAAAATAAAATCTATCATTCAGGAAAAAAGAAAGAAACTATTGAAGACGTTTTTGATGTCCTACTTGACCCTTCACAACCAACTAACACTCACTATTATATAAAAAAAGAGTGTTACACCCCTTTTAATCTAGAACAAGGTCGAGAATTTTTTCTGCTGAATTGTGCAGTCTGCCACGGTAATGAAGGAGATGGCACCGGCCCACGAGCAGAAATTATGCGCGATGCCAAACCTCGTATGCTCAATGGATTAGATTGGATTAATTCAAAAGATGACATTTATCTTCTACGCTCAATTAAATATGGTGTTTCTGGTACTTCTATGACTCCCTGGGGGGATTTAACTAATCCTTTGCAACGACTTCAATTGGTCATGTACATTCGTTCTTTGAGCGAAGAACAAATTCAACGAGATAAATTGATCAATGCCATTTACAGTGCTTTTGAAAGCTCAATTATTCAAATTGACAAAGCCCGTACTGTTATCTCTAAAAAAATTGAAAAACTTAATAGTCAATTAGAAAGTTCAAAAGAAAAAAAAGAAGATCATGCGACCCGTTCAGTCAATAATGCCCCCCTCCTCCCCGATCTGGCAACACGGTTGCAAAATTATGAAAATATTGATGAACAATTGCAAAAATTAAAATCAGAAGTTAAAAGAGAAAAAGAATTATATTTTAATTTAGGTATGAGCCTTTTAAATAAAAAATTAGGATTAGAAATCAATGCGCGATTCTTAAAATTAATTCAAGCCAATGCGAATTCTTATCTTTTAGAAGAAGAAAATTTGGTGTTTGAAAATGAACAATATAATAAAGAAAAAATAGAAATTGTCCTCAAAGAATTACTTAAACAAATAGATTTAAAAATTCAAACTTTAGAAAAAGCACAAAAAGTTATCTCCGGAAAAATTTCTTCAGCAACTACTCGAGAAGAATCGGAGCAAAATCAAATAGAACAAGAAAGCCTCAAAAAAATGAAGAATCGATTGATTTCAGATACAGAAGAAGCCTTGCGTTCAAGACAAATGCAAGCAGAAATGCTAGCAAAAATTAACACATTGATAAATAAATGGAATGATTAAATATGGTTAACTACGACGACAGGCCCGCCAAATTATTTTTGTATCCAGCGATTATCTTTATGGTTATTGGTATGGCTGTAGGAGTATTTATTGCCTTTAATGGTTTTCTTTTTCCAGACTATTTTGCAGGTGAATATATCCATTTTGGACGTGTGCGGCCTATACACGTGGGAACAGTGACTTTACTTTGGCTTTTATCGGCAAATATTGGATTAATGTTTTATTTTATTCCAAGGCTTTGTGGCATTTCTATCTGGAAACCTGAATGGGCACTTGCCTCCGGTTTTCTCTGGTGGTTTGTTTTAATAATTGGCAATAATTCCTATCCTTGGGGGACAAATTCCGGTTGGGAATATGCTGAACTGCCTACCTGGGTCTCTTGGATACCTGTTAAATTTCTATTCACAGCTTCTTGGCTAATTATCGTGATGGTTTTTTTCATGACAATTGCCAATAGAAAATTTAAAAAACTGTATGTTTCTCTTTGGTATAGCATGGGAACGTTAATTTGGACCTCTATTACAGTTTTTGTGGGATATTTTGTTATTAACTGGGTACCAGAAGGTATTTCAAGAGTCAATGTCAATTGGTTTTATGTCCATAATTTAGTGGGTTTAATTTATACCCCGATGGGTCTTGCTCAAGCGTATTATTTCTTGCCCAAACTGGCCAACACTCCCATATATAGCCATCGACTATCCATGATTGGTTTTTGGTCTATTGCTTTCATTTATGCTTGGATTGGTACGCATCATATGATTCATGGTCCCATTTCACAATGGCTACAAACCACATCTATTGTTTTTTCAATTTGGCTATTCATTCCTGTATGGACGGTGGTTTATAATCTTTTTCAGACTTTGGCAAAAGATTGGAGTAAATATTTGCAAAGCGCGCCGATTCGCTTTTTGATGATGGGAGTGCTCTTTTACCTTATTACTTGCATTCAAGGTCCTTTAATGGCATTACGCAATGTCAATGAAATCACTTCTAAAACAGATTGGGTAATTGGCCACTCCCATATTTCGCTTTATGGGACATTCACTTTTTTTGCTATTGCAGGTATCTATCAGGCAATCCCTTCCATGTGTAAAAAGCCTTTATGGTCAGATAATTTAGCAGATTGGCATTTTGCTTTAAATTTATGGGGAAGCGTGCTTTTCCTTTTTTCATTATGGGTGGGAGGTTTTTTACAAGGTTTAATGTGGGCAAATTGGGCGAATGGTTCCTCTTATGCCGAGTTTCACGAAAATTTAACTCGTTATCCTTTTGTGCAAACAATTGTAGATATGCGTGATTGGTGGATCATGCGCGGGATTGGTGGAATTATGATTTTATTTGGTAATATCATTTTTGTTGTGAACATGTTTAATACCATTATTTTAAAGCCTGTGAAATCTGAAGAAGCATCAACCCCAGTTCAAGCTAAGGTAAACTCATGACTGACACTCCCAATTCACAAGAGCCCAAAAAACCCCATTTGTCCCATAAAATAGAAACTTCTGCTGTTTTGACAATTATTGCAATTATTTTGCTGTTTTCCACGGCAATTATTGCAACTTTAATTGCGCCACATTATGTAGACAATTCTTGGACTTCTCCTTCCAGTCCTTACCAAGTGCAGATGTATGAAGTAGAAGATCCCAATATCTATATTAGCAATACCTCTTCCGGTGGAAATGATCTTCAATATGTGCATCATCTTAAAAATGGTTTCAACCTTCTTACTTTTAAAGAAAATGACCATCTGCGATTTATTTATGAGCCTGATTTAGAAAAATACATAACCAGACCACAAGAGACTAAGCTTAAACTCACCACACGATTACTTTTATTACGCCAGCCTGATGAAAGCTTAAAAGATAAAGTGGATGCATTACAAATAGACTTGCAAAAAAAATGGCAAGAAAATAAGGATAAAAAGGAAGGTCATTTAGAGAAAATCTTCTATCAAATTTTAGAACTTTATGATCCTGCCAAAAAAGAAGCTTTTTCCTATAATCCCTCAGAAGGCATTTTACAAGATTGGGTGGACAGTAATTTTATTATTTTAGATGACACGACTCAGCATCCACATCATCAAGATTATGGAGTGGTGTATGTGCAAAATCCTCAAGAGTATCGCGTTAAATCGGTCAAATTCGGTTCACAAGAAAAATTAAATTATGATCCACAAGGATATGCTTTTAATGATGTTGAAGAACTTTTAGACTCTGATCTTAAATTTCATTCGCGTAAAGAATTAATCAGTTATGGGGAGCATATCTATGCTATTGAAGGATGCTGGTATTGTCATACTGATCAGACACGCACTTTGATTCAAGATGTCGTATTGAATGGTTCGGATTCCTACCCTGCCCCCCCTTCTTCACCCAATGAATACATTTATCAAAAAATTACTTTTCCTGGTACAAGGCGCATCGGACCAGATATTTCACGTACAGGCATTAAACGACCAAGTCGTGATTGGCATATGGCACATTTTTGGGATCCAAAAACGGCAAGTCAAGGATCAATTATGCCTTCTTTTAGGCATTTTTTCGATTTTGATCCACGGGGAACGGGCAATACGAAAATGGGCATTCCCAACCATCGCTTTGAAGCCATGTACCAATATTTAATGACTAAAGGAACGCGTATTACACCTCCCACACAAGCCTGGTGGATTGGAAAAGATCCTGTGCAAACAAAAAAAATCATCGAAGGTAGAAAAGTATTGCAATGAACCTTTTAGCTGTAATTGATGGATACGGAGTTTATGGAAATTATTTACATTATGGACTTGTGGTAGCGTTTGTAGGCAGTGCATTTATCTTATTTGTCTATTTATGGAGCAAGGGTCGCCTAGACATGGATGAAAGCCCTAAATTTGATATGATGAATGAAGATCAAGAAAAAGAAATCGAGGATAAAGATGATGGAAAAAAGCCCGAATGAACCGATTATAGAGGAGTCACATGATCCCGATGAAATCGAATTATATGGCGATCCGGGAATTGCCACTTACAATGCAAAGATTCCTTTATTTTTGATTATTACTTATATTGTATTGCCAATCTGGGGCATTGCCATGGCTTATATTTTCTGGAATGGAAGCATTGGCTGGCTTGATAGAGGATCCTGGCATCAATTGCAAATTGCATCGAATACGACTTTGCCTTATGAAAATCATAATATAGAAGCCCCTTCTGCAACACCATAAGCTGTTTTTAAATGTAGAGTCTGCTAACAGTTTTAAACTGTTAGCAGACTGTTAAACGTGTCAATACAGCAAGCTTTTATATTTTTGGCATTTTTTATTAAATGGAGGTCCTAAGCAGTGAAACCTCCTTTTTTTAAAGGATTAAATACTACTTTCATCGATATTAAACTCAACACCTGGAAAAGCATATTGAGCCAATTCTTTCATTGCGTCTGCATTCGTCGTCATAAAATTTACAGTTTCTTTCAATCTATCGAAACGCTCTTTTTTAAATCTTCTTTCTTTAGCCATGATTGATCTTACATTAGCATGCACTTCTAAGAAATTTAAAAGTTTTGGAGAATCTAATTTGCCAGTTAACAACATTAACAAAACTAACCTTTTTGAACTTGAAGCTGCTCCACGATCAATCCGATCTTTACAACTTTCATTGTAAGCATGAGGTTCGATAGCTAAAAGAATCTTTTCAGAAAGGTATAAATAAAAGACACGAATAAATGCTCGACGTTCAAGCTCATTTAAAGAGACTTTATCTTTAAATGCTAATGTATGTATTTGATTAATCATCTCTTTAGACCAATCTTTAATATCTTGAGAATATACTTCAGCAAATAAATCACGAACCTGTTGAGGGATATAGTTACCGGTTTCAGTATTAATTAAATTGCCTTGTTCGTTTAGCTGACAATCAAACATTTGTTCCATTAACTGTTTTTTTAATAAATCAGCTGTACCTGCAAATGACTCATTTGAAGTTTTATCTTTTTCACATATGCCGGTTTCATGAAATTTAGAATTTTGACTTAATGTAATAGCAAAAAACGTTTTTGGAAATTGTTGACTTAAATTGTGAATGGCTAAGCAACGTCCATTTTCGTCTGCTACATTTTTAACTACAAGTTCTTGATTGTTAATATAAAAATAGCGCATGGGTTTATCACTATTTTCGTGATTGTTTTCTTGCAAATACTCCAAATAAGCTAAAAATTCCCTATTCACCTCAACACTTAGTCCAATATTAATTGTTGGAGTACCCATGCCATATTCTTTAATTCTATAAGTGCTTCCATTAGCATTTTTAACTTCTAAATCATAAAAAACATGAACGGGGTTTCCATTTAAATTTGGATCAAAAGTCTTAATATAATTAATGCCACCCATATTATGACCGACAACCTTGGTACCAAATCTAGATAAGGAGGATTTTGTTAATCTAGAATCTGCTCGTCCTATCTCTTCATAAATTGCAGAAAGGCGTGTTGGTATACCTTCAGCATTTACAACAGGTGATTGGGCTGTATCAGAAAATTGATGAAGCATTGCTTCCATTTCTTTATTCAAATTCACTCCATCGTATAATAAAAATGCGATTTGACGAACAAATGACAAACCGTTTTTAACATTTTCATTTTCAGGATCGCTATGACTCAAAGACTCATGAGCACTTCTTAAATTACTGATCAACGTTGTTTTGTAAGTTTTACGTATTCTGCTCAAGCATGCAGCAGCAGATTCATTTTCACTTTTGCTTAAAGAATTTTTATTCATTAATAAGAGCAACAAATCCTGCAAGGCCTTGAATTCTACAGAATCTTCACTGAAAATACTTGCTAACTCATTTCTCAATTTCGGTTGGTCTATAAAACTTAAAAACTTCTCTTGAATTTGGGACAAAGGTTTTTCATAACGATCAATTCTCCACTGAATAAATTCAGGCTCTAATTCTGAAGAAAGCATCGAAGTCGCATACGATGTAGCTTGTGTAACTGCACTATAAGCTTGGCTGCCTAGAAAATAAGCCCAAGAATCTGCCGTTTCTTCAGGCTGTTCAGTTTCTGCAGAAGAAGTTATCAACTCATCTTTATTATCTACAATAACAAAGTCATCATCTGTATTTTCAGTCTTTAATTCACAAGCTACCAACTCATCGTTGTTCTCTATTATAACAAAGTCATCATCTGTATTTCCAGTCGCTGAATCATTTTTAGGTTGATCTTCCGTCGAACCATAAATAAAATTATTTATAAAATTTACACCTAAACCGAACATATCTATTTCCTTATTTAATATTAAAAACAGTATAATCATTATATTAAAAAAATAATAAAGAGTCAATCAATTATGCTATTTTTTAATAATTAATTAATGCTTTATTAACAAAACATATTTATATTTTTAATAAAAATTCATTTGAATAATAGTTGACACATGAAAAGGAACAGGTATAAATCTTTACAGCTAATTTTGACACCTGTATAAAGTTAATTCTATTCAAAAAAAATTTCGAGATTAGCTATGATTTTTACACGTTTTTTCTTATTTATTTTTCTGTGCGTTTCTTGTTTAGCTAATTTGAGTGCCCAAGAGTCTCAACGCTTTATAGTGGTGACTCCTGAAAAAACGGGTACACATCTATTGACAAAATTAATGAGTCGTCTTGTCAATAAAGAAGTACACAATTGTTGGGAGCATTCCTTACCTGCAAAAGAATTTACGACGTTATTGGATGAGGTGGAAAGCTCCAATATGTTTTTACATATGCATGCTCTTCCGACTAAAGAAATTATCCAAACCCTGAAAAAGAAAAAATATAAAGTATTTTTTCTTATGCGTGATCCAAGAGATGTCATGGTTTCACTGCTTTATTACATTGAAAAAGGGTGGTCAATTGGTCCATGTGGTTTAGACAAACCTTATGGCACACTTTCTTTACCGGAAAAGTTGCAAGAACTCATTACTGGTGAACGATTCGGTCTAGCTATGGTAGAAGCGATCATTCTTAGACGATTAGACTGGATGAAAGAAAAAAGTCAATTTGTCTATACAGCACATTTTGAAAATTTAGTGGGTTCTGAAGGTGGCGGTGATGATAAAAAACAACTAAAAGAAATCATAAAAATTTCACAACATTTAGGATTGAATTTAAGTACAGCCGAACTAAAAGATATTGCTAAAGATTTATGGGGCGCAGAGCCAGGTGAGAACACGACATTTCGCAAAGGCCAGTTAGGTGGTTGGAAAGAAGAGTTCACTTCAGAGCATAAAGCGGCTTTTAAAAAGCGCTACAACAAGCTTCTTATTCATTTAAAATATGAAAAAAACAGTAATTGGTAAATTTTTTAAGTGACTTTTTTGAATAAAGAAAGTCACTTTTAACATATAAATTTTATTTTTGTAGCTCTAAAACCTCTTTCCTCTTTAAAATGATCAGCTTAAAAAAAACAATTAATGTCGACTTAAAACCTTTCTGAGAAAACATGGCGTTTCCCCACCTACAAAGAGCTCCTATTCTTTCTTTTTTAAAAAACTTGAGAGAAGAAATGATTCAAGCTTTTGAAAGTTTTGAAAAAACTCTATTTATACGAAAGACTTGGGATTATCAACACCAAGGCGGTGGAGAAATTGCTCTATTACGTGGGGAACATTTTGAAAAAGCTGCCGTTAATTGGTCAGATGTTGCAGGACCTCAATTTCCTTTTGCAGATAGACAAGGACCTTTTTCAGCTACAGGTATTAGTTTAATTACTCATATGTTTAATCCCCACGCCCCAACTGCGCATTTTAATTTAAGATTTATTGAAACAGAAAATAATTACTGGTTTGGAGGGGGTTATGATTTAACTCCTATGGGCTTTAGCTATCATGAAGATACGAAATTTTTTCATGAAATCACTAAACAAGCCCTAGAAATTTATCCGGGTCTTTATGAAGAATATGCGAAAAATGCAAAAGAATATTTTTATATTCCACATCGCAAAAAAGAAAGAGGAGTGGGAGGATTATTCTTTGATCATTTAAATAGTGGGAATTTTGAAAATGATTTCAAACTCTGGCAACTCATTGGTAAAACGTTTTTAAAAGCCCTTCTTCCTCTTTACCAAAAGCGGATATTTCAAAAATTTACAGCTGAAGAAAAAGACTTTCAGCTACAACAACGTGCTCATTATGTGGAGTTCAATCTCATGTACGATCGAGGTACAAAGTTTGGTTTTCAATCTGGCGGCAATCCAGAAGCAATACTTTGTTCTCTACCTCCACTTGTCAAATGGTAAATCTCATTTAATTCAACAAGGAAACTTAAAAATGAAAAAAAATAGTATTAATTTTATACTTTTTTGCTTTTTGTTCTTTTCATATAACTTACAAGCAGGTTGCTGCGGAAAATTAGATATTGGAGCAACATTCATCGATGTCGACTTTTTAACTTCAGGTCGCACACAAAAAACAGACCACATGGCTGGTTATAAAGGCGATGCCAATATTCAAGTTATTGGTGGCGTGGTTTTAAAGCCTAGTTTTATTTGGGCAAAAGGCGATGGCGAGTTAGCTTCAGGAACTATTGGTATTGGTCATTACACACCTATTTTCAAAGGTTTAACGTTAATACCAAGTGTAGGTGTTAACTTTAGTTATGTCAGGACCACTATAGATGTGAAGTTTCCGGAATTAGGTTTAATTCTTGAAGATCAAAGAGAAAGATTTCGATCAGTTAGTCCCTACGTTGGTTTAGAGTTTTGTTATACTTTCCTAGAAAAATGGACTTTAATGGGAGGATATCAATATGCTTGGAGCCGTACACACACTAAAATTAGCAGCTTAGTATCCGACACAAGCCATTGTTCTGGATCCAATTATACTTTAGGTTTGGAATATAGCTTGGATAAATATTGGGCAATTAATTTAGGAGCTGGCTACAACGTTTCTTTATCAAAAGAAAAACATGGTATTAGAGCGAAAGGAATTAAAATCGGCCTTGCTTACTATTTTTAATCCTATTTAAAGACTATTTAGACGTAAAAATAAGGTTAAAAAATCTCATTTTCTTAATTCATTTTTTTACGTCTAATTCAGCCGCAGCTGCCATTTCAGCTAATTTATTCTGCATTTTTTTCCAGGTTTGGTGAGTTTGTCGCACTTCTGTCATGGCTGCATTGAGTTCACTTTCAATATGCGTGAGATCATCCACTAAAGAAATATCTCGGCAAAAATGTGTATAGACAGACTTGTTACTTACTTCTAAGTGCTTAAAAGCCACTGGCTCTGAATCAGGAATTTGCATTTGTAAATTATTATCAACAAAAGCTTTTCGCTTCCTCTCTACTTTTTTCTTTAAAGTCTTCCATAATGTTTCTGTAGTCTTCATCATTACTCCTTGATCTACCTTATTTTAAGCTTATAATTTTTAACTTCATTATGAGCAATTCTATTTTTCAACTATTTTTTTACACATAAAATTCCTCTATCTTTTTTTAGGTTTGTTGATAAACAACTGGATTTAGGGTATTCTTGGTTTAATTCATAAATTTGGAGTTTTAAATGAGTTCAAAACAAACTTATGCACATGATGATTGGGAAAAAGAAATCCCAGAAGTGATGCAAGTTTCTGCAATGCAGGCTTTGGAAAAAGGGCAAGTTCTTTATTTCCCCCATCTTCCTTTTATTTTAGAAAAAAATGAGATGCGCTACTTAAATCCTGAGATTGTTAATCCTAAAACGAAAAATATCAGCTACGATATTCATAAAAAACAGTTAAATGGTACGATTAACCATCCTAGTGAAATGACAGCCTTGCAAGCGATGTTGCATCGTTACGCGACGTCTAGTCGTCGTTTTTTGGATCGTTTAATTCCTCATTATAAACCAAATTTAGTCCAAGCTAAAACAAGTTTTCGGCCTGTTGAAATTAGTGGACGCAAAAGCTCTTATCGAAAAGATGATACTTTATTACATGTAGACTCTTTTCCTTCTAACCCAACAAAGGGAAAAAGAATTTTGAGATTTTTTACCAACATTAATCCTAATGGTCAACCTAGAATTTGGCGCGTCGGCGAACCTTTTGAAGAGGTTGTAAAAAAAATGGCGCCTAAGGTCATGAGTCCAATTCCAGGTGCAGCTTACTTCCTAAAAACGATAGGGATTACTAAAGACTATCGTACAGATTATGATCACTATATGCTCAAAATGCATAATCTTATGAAAGGGGATGCACACTACCAAAAGACAGTAGCACAAGAAGAGATCGCTTTTCCGGCAGGTTCTACATGGATCGTTTTTACAGATCAAGTGTCTCATGCTGCAATGTCTGGTCAACATGTATTAGAACAAACTTATCACTTGCCTGTTCACGCTTTACATGATGAGTCAAAAAACCCTGTGCGTATTTTAGAAAAATACTTAAGCAGACAGCTTATCTAGCTTAGAAATTAAGGAGAAAATTTAGATTTTCTCCTTAATTTTTTGACCAATAACGTTTTTATTAAATTAAAATGCACGAATGGCAAATTTATCCTGGTTAAAAGCGTTCACAATTATTGACAAAATCTTGGCTCTCATCCATATTTTGTATAAATTTTAGAAAGAAGTTGAGTTGAAAATGAATATTTCTCGTATTGTAATCGTTTTAAGTTTTATTTTAATTGGCGTATTTAGTCGTTTACTTCCCCACCCACCGAATTTTACTGCACTTAATGCACTTGCGTTATTTGGAGGGTTATATTTTCAAAACCGCTGGTTGTCTCTAATAGTGGTATTTAGTACACTTTTTTTTAGTGATTTAATCATTGGCTTTCATTCAACCATGCCCTTTGTTTACCTAAGTTTTGGGCTAGTTACCTATTTAAGTGACGTTTGTCCTACCAGCAATTCATCTGCAAGTTTGTTATTACGTACTCTTTGTGCATCTTTACTTTTTTTCGTTATTTCTAATTTTGGTGTTTGGCTTACAGATTCCTTCTACGTGAAAAATCTAAGTGGCTTGGCATTTTGCTATTTAGCAGCCATACCTTTTTTGGCAAACCAAATTGCTGGTGATTTAATCTACGTTTCCACCCTACTTTTTTGCGTACATTTAGTTGAGCAGTACATTTCCAAGAAAAAAGTCGTTTTTTAAAATTTTCTTTGCTTAAACGCGCACATTTTTGTGCGCTAAAAAATCTTTTTGCATTATAAGTCGTCTAAATTAAAAAAAAATTTTTAAAATTTGTGTTAACTTAGGTTTTAACGTTAAATTTAGGGCGACTGTATGGCAATTCCTTTCATCAATTCTGCTTCTCAATCCGATGTCTTCGATCCTCAAATAGAAGTAGATAAAATTAAAACGAAATGCCAGATTTTTGCAGATGCGGTGTTTAAAAATTTAGCTTTAAATAAATTAAAACACTGGGCCAATACTTACAGAAGGGACCTAGAGCAATCAATAATAGTTTTTTTCAAAAAAAAGGTGGTTTTTACAGAACCTAAAGAATTATTTAATGAGCAAGTCGATATCTTAACCTTTATCTACAGATTAAAAAATGTCTATTTGGAAATGGGTGAGCAAGAAAGAAAGTATTTGATTCGATTCATTCGTTTTTTAGGAGAACATCGTATATTTGCTGCTTCTGCATTTACTGCCACCTTATTTCTCACAGCTTTTACTGCAGCAACTTTTGGAATCACTCCTGTATTTCATAATGAAATTCTAATTGCTGTTTTTTCAGGAAGTGGGGTGGTTGGAATTATTGTATTCGCAGTTTTTACAGGTGCTTTTGAACTCTGTAGACGCTATTATGAAAAAGTAAAAATTGGTGAATATGACTTAAAAGAAAGAGAATTTTTCTCTAACTACTTTGATAATTTTGGTCAAAAAAATTTCCATATTTGCAAAAAATTAGTGAGTAAAATGGATCCAAATTTACACCATTCGATAGAATTTAAATTGAGAGAAAATTTATTTGAACTTGCAGACTTATGTTTGCAAGTTCAAAAACTTGATGAAGAAGCCAAGCAACACGAAAATGAAAGAGGAGAAGAAGAATTTGAGAATTTTCCACCTCAAAGACTCATGAGTCTAAATAAATTTTCATACGCAGACTATTCACAAAATTGTTTCGAAGCTTCAGAGCGCAGTGTTTCTTCTGAACCTGAGATGTTTTCTGAACCGATGACAATATTAAAAAGACTAAAAAAACAAATCTCTGTGGCAAAAAAATCCCAGCCAGATTCAAACACTCCCCGTTATTTTCCTACACTTCATTCTCAAGGTTCACAATATTTTCCCTCATATGTTTTAGAAGAAGAGGAGCAACCTCAAGAAAGTCAAAATAATAACCAAAATCAACAAGTTGATATTCAAGGTTTGCAACCTAATCATATTCAGATGTCTTCCGATGACAAAGAGAAATCTCTCCTCCCTCTTTAGAAAGCATTATCTAAAAAATAGCTAATAATATTTTTTAAATGCTTCGTATCGCATTTTTAAATTTTTAACAAATATTTACCTAATACCAAACCCAAGAAATAAAAGCATAAATTCATGCAAGATAATGAGGCTGATTTGACAATCGTTTCGAAGTTGATAGTCTTAACTATCAATGAGAAACGATTGATCAAAAGATGCCCATTAGGTTGGATGAATTTATGCTTTTATTTCTTGGGTTTGGTATAACTGTTCAAATCTTATTATCAATCCTTTTGTTTCTTAAACAATCTTTAATACAGAGAATTTATAATAGATTCATATAAAGGAGTTTGTATGCAAAATATAAATACTCAGAATTCCCCTGCTTTAAATTCAGTCAGTCCCATTCAAACTTCTGCACCGACTGCACGAGTCAGTCAAGCAGCCCCTTCCATCTCCGTTCCTTCACCTGTTGCTCAACAAACTTCTTCTAGTACAAGCTTGGCACAACATGCGACTCCGTTGAATGATAGACTATTAGAAGAACTTGATGAGCTTTTAAAATTATCGGAAAATGATTTAAAATTGGCTTTTCAGACAATGAATGAAAATGTAGAATTAGTCGATAGCATTACTGCTGCTAATTTAATTGCTTTGACCTATCCCAAAATTCCCATTAGAGTAGTAGATAATACGATTTCTTTGTTTAACTCAGTTTTACCATCAAACCTTTCTCATTTTACAGATATTCAAAGTGTTGTTTCATTAACTCAGGAAATCACTTACATGGGTAGTACTTTATTGACTTCCATCAATAACGGCACTAACTTTTTAGAAGTCGTCTGTAAACATAATATTTTAAAACGATCCCGAGTTCTGCTCGAAAAACTTCATACAGATTTTGAAAAAAAATTAGCCACTCATCATGCAAATCCAGCAGCCAATCTGTTAACCAATGATGAAATTAAAGAAAATCAATTATTTTTTAAGAGTTGGGAAAAAAATTTAGTAAAGCAAGAAGGTATCTTACAGGAACAAAAGGTAATGTTAACATTGTCTATTACAAGTCGGGCTGCATTAACAGGCTTACATTATACAAAGACATTCACAGATTCGTTAACAATTGCACATAGTGCCAGTGTAGGTACACATTTGATAGGTGTAATATTATATGCAGTTCAGTTAAGAAGGGACTTTAAAAATGATAAAGTTTTAAAAAATTGGCAAGCTGCTTATCAACAATGGCAAGCTAAAACGACAGATGTTGTAAATAAACATGACTCTGCTCAAACACCTAACTCAGGCTTATCTAATCAAGAAAAAACTGATCAGAAATTACTGCGATCTATCAAGACAAAATTTTTCGAAGGGGATTCAATTATTGCCGATGAAAAAGTTCTAAAAAAATCTTTAGAAGACTTGGATAAAATTATTCATTCAAGTAAAAATTTATTACACAAACGCCAAGCGATTTTTACAAAAAAATGTCTCGCTGTTGAAATTGAATTTGAAAAACATGAGCCCAAAATTAAAGAAAGAAATCAAGCGGTTTTTGATACTCTTACAACAACGGAAACTTTTAATGAGTGGTATAATAATCAACCACAAGCCACGCTTATCGAAAATTACGTCAACCACCAAAATGTTTTGGATCAATTAGTTAAATTGACTTTAAAGAATGTTGTAGAAAGTAAATGCAAACTTGAAAAAGGCTTTTTAAAGTTAAATCTTTTTAGCTCTGGAACCTTTACAAGTATCTCTCTAATATCTTTAGGAATAAGTGTCGCATTGCTTGTACTAGGGATATTAACAATACCTACAGGCGTGGGCGTTTTACTTTTAATTTCAAGCTTTGGTCCGGCAGCCTTAACTCTAGGGATTATGTTTTTGAGATTGGCTTATGAATTATATAAAAAGCCTCATACGACTATCAAATTTACTTATCCTCCACGCTTAGCTTTCAACCGTTTAAATAAAAATTTCCATGCATACCGCAGTCGCAATAAACAAAAGAAATTAATGGAAACGGCTAAAGTTTTGCACACCATGCACCTTCTAGGTAAAAGAACTTCTAATATTCGCTACAAAAAAGCTTTAATAAATTATGAAAAAGCAAAAGTAGATTTTAAACATAAGCAATCCAAATTAGATAAATGGACGAACAAATTAATCAATATGGAAAGAAAATTTGCAAAAAAAGGCTGGAAAGATTTTATTCGTCAAACATCGTTAGTTCAGAATAAAAATCGACAAGCTTTTGATTCTTTACGTGCTCTCGATACAGCCTTAAAAGAGTGTGATTTTTCTCTGTTAAGTGAAGAAACTAAGCAATTATTAAGCAAACATTTAGGACTTGACCTTCAACAACTTCAAGATGCAACGGCAAAAGATCCTCTTGCCATTTCCTCGGCAATCAAGCAGTATACAGCTATGACAGATCAAAATTTTGTGGGTTTTTTAAGAAATCAGCTAGCCCCCTAATTAAATTGTTTATGAGGAAATCGCCAGGTGATAAAAGAGTTAAAAAAAAATTTAGATGAATTAGAACTGCACTCTTTTATTGTAGAAGCATCCGATGAATTACCACTAGAGCATTTATTTGTGATTTTGGGTTTAGATAGTCAAAAACGAGAACAAAAGTTAAAAATTGTAAGTGCTCAGGAATCTTCATTCCTTCAAAATTCTGATTCTAGCATTCCTCATTCTATTCATTTTGTTGAATTTTCTTCTACATTTCCCTTTAATTGTACAGACTTGGCCATCAATGATTTGTCTGCATTGATACACTTTGTCAATAATTCCAACAGTTTTCCGGGATTTCAATTCAATGAAATCACTAATAAAGTCAGCTTTCGTTATATTTGGATGACTTCAACAGATAAAGGGGAAAAAGAAATTTTGCAAAAAATTATTCAAAACATTCAAATGAATTTGATTCTATTTTCAGAAGTCATTGAAGACGTTTGTTTAGAAAAAACTACTTTTAACAAAGTATTATCTGAAATTATCGAGCAATTTAAAACCTAGATTTATCTGCTTATTATAACAGCAGTCAAAATATTGAATGTTTCTAATTCTTTATTTGACATATTAAAAACCTCCTCCATTTGGACCTCCTTGTTTAAAGAAAGTCATACCAAAAAGCGGAAATTTCTAATTCGGAGAAAAGCGGAAGTTTCTAGTTAGTTGTAATAAAATCAATAAATTCTATTTACTAATAATTAAAAATTTTATTACAATTGTTAGTAATTGAATTAGTTTTATTTACCAATAATTAAAAAATAGGTTTTATGAATAATTGTTTTAATAATGCAAATATGAATTTATGTAATAATTTACCTGAATATTATGATTTTATGGATGAATACAATCATATTTTAGATGGAAATAATGATAACAAAAGTGTAGAAAAATTAAATAATAATTTAGAATTCAACTCTTCTTTTAAAGAAGATGATGAATTAGAATCGAACAAAGTTGAATTAAAAGTTCAATTTCTCGTAAAAGCAGATCCTAATCTCTTTTTTTGTGATGGTTCAATAAATAATCGGGAACATTATATTCCATTTAGTCAAGAACCAACTAAATGGTATTCAGATATAAAAAATTATATCGAAAAACCATGTAATAATTTTTATTCAAATAAAGAAATTCTTTTTGAAATTGATCGTATTCTTGATAAACAGGGTTATGGAATATCAGAGGAAGGTAAGAGTACTAAAGGATACTCATTTATCAAAGTAGATCAACTTATTAACTTACAACCTCTTTTTTGTAAAATAACTGCTACTGAACCTCAAAAATATGGCTCATCGCAAAAACGAGTACCTTTTAGAGAGAAGAAGCAGAAATCGTTTAGTTGTGGATAATTAAAAAGAAATGAAGCAAACATTAATTAAATCCTCTCATCCAAAAGGAGATTTAATATG
>Ga0105045_10000585_pt1 | contig 27400 bp, 21 predicted proteins | sample MAT02_FD_78089 | JGI IMG/M metagenome (GOLD analysis project Ga0105045, IMG submission 78089) | Freshwater microbial communities from Lake Fryxell liftoff mats and glacier meltwater in Antarctica - MAT-02 (megahit assembly) | ecosystem: Environmental > Aquatic > Freshwater > Ice > Liftoff... | reverse complement strand
CTTGCTAACCAAGCCTTTCTTTCTTCCTCAAGGGTTTCTTTATTACCCGTACGCTCTTTTTCATCAATCAAACTTTTATAGTTTACTAAAAGATAATCCGTAATCGTTTTTTCGGTTTCATCAATCATTTTTTCGGTTTCATCAATCATTTTTTTAGTTTCATCTTCAAGAAGTTTTTGGTTTATTTCATTTATTTCAGCAGAATGGCGAGCGCTTTGTGTTCTAAGATAATACCCTGCAGTCCCAATCAAAGCGATTGTTACAACTGTTGCTACAACGCCTTTTCCTAAAAGAATTCCAAGTGCAAATCCACCAACAATGCGATCAACTCTCTTTTCTTTGATGAATTTATTATTAGCAAGAAAAGCTGCAAAACCGACTGCCAAAAAAGTCACACGTGCAGGAGCATAATATGCACCAACCATAGCTATCGCGGTGGGGGCTATTTCTTTTACTATTGCTACTGTTTTTTGAACTGTGGGGCTTTGTCGTATTTTAAAAGCACAAGCTTGAAGATTAGAAGCAATCGTTCCAGAAACGTTTTGAACAAAAGATTTGCTAGCACCTAAGCTAGCACCTAAGAAGTGGGTTGGATTTGCCATTTTATAAAATTTCCTTTTTTATGTTTTGGTTAAGTATATACAATTAATTTATTTAAATATACTTAACAACAACAAATATGTCAAGGAAGATTTTTTATTAATTGAGCCATTTTATAAAGATTTGTATTTCCCTAGTAAATACTCATTGAAAGCATCCGATGAAAGCGTCCGATTGGTTGCCTTTTCTAGCAAATCCTTACTTGTAAACTGACGCCCATGACTGTAAACTTGGCTGTTCAACCACTCTTTTATAAAGTGTAAATCACCATTTGCAACTTTGCTTTCCCAATCGGAATGATCCTTTTCAAATCCTAAAAATAGATGCGAGGCATAAATATTGCCAAGCGCATAAGAGGGAAAATAACCAAAAGCGCCCATTGACCAATGAATATCTTGTAAACAGCCTTCTCGATTAGACTCCGGTATAATGCCAAAATATTCTTTCATCTTGGCATTCCAAGCTTCCGGTAGATCGCGCACTTTGAGTTTTCCTTCGATTAATGCTTTTTCAAGCTCAAAGCGTAAAACAATATGCAGATTATAAGTCACTTCGTCAGCTTCAATCCGAATGAGCGAGGGTTCTACGCGGTTAATGGCCTTATAAAAAGTATCCAAAGAGACTTTTTCAAGTGGGCCTTTAAATGTTTTTTGCAGAAGTGGTAAAAAATGAGTCCAAAAAGGCTTTGATAAACCGATTCTTGTCTCGAAAAAACGCGATTGCGATTCATGGATTCCAAAGGAAGCAGCTTCGCCAAGAGGCGATCCATAATGCTCAATTGGCAACCCCATTTCATATAAGGCATGACCGCCTTCATGAAGAATCGCAGAAATATTGCTCATCAAAGAGGTAGGATGTATGCGTGTTGTGATGCGACTATCTGTTGGGTGGGCAGCGCTAGAAAAAGGATGCGATGATTGATCAAGCCTTCCCTTAGACATCTCATAACCCATACTATCTAATATTTTGTGCCCAAATTCTAGCTGTTTTTCAGCGGCAAACTTCCCAAAAAGAAAACTGTCATCAATTGGTTTTTTTGAGCCGATTTTTTTTATCATCGGCGTTAAAGTCTTTTTTAATCCGCTAAAAAGAGTCTCGACATCAGCCGTTGTAATTCTTGGTTCATAATCATCCATTAGGGCATCATATGGATGATTTTTATAACCAACAAGTTCAGCTTTTTCGCGGTTCATGCTGATGATACGATCAAGATATGGGGCAAAGCTTTGAAAAGCATCTTCTTTTTTGGCCCTTTCCCAAATCATCATCGACTGGGAAGTCAATTTTGTAAATTCTTCCACAAATTTTTTGGGTAAAGCCATTTCTTTGTTGAAATCTCTTGCCCAAGCCTTCACTGCTGCTATTTGAGGAGCTTTTAACCCTTTAACAATTAATTTTCCTGATTCAAGATCAATAAGTTTTGAAAGGGCAGTTTTAAATGTCTTACTTGTTTTTTTGTCATGGATGATTCCGGCTAACGCTTGGCATTGTTCTGCGCGAATACAAGCTGCACCACTTGGCATCATTGTTTCTTGATCCCAACCAATCAATCCTGAGATGCCGGTCAATAGGGAAGTTTGGTAAGAGAGCTTGTGAAGTTCGTTGTAGGGATCTTTTGTCGTTTTTTTCATCATATGCCTTTTTTCTAATGAAAATAAACGTTTCCAAAATTATCGTCTATTGTAATTGCGATTTTTTTTTAACACCGATGTAGCACCACTCCGCGGTGCATTAATTATTTAATCTTACCGGTGGTTTCACCACCGGCTACCTATGTTGAACCGCTTCGCGGTGAAAATAAATAATATTCTTTTTATTCATCACGGAGTGATGCCATATAGGTAGCCGGTGGTGGAACCACCGGTAAATATTAAATAATAGTAGCACCGCGGAGTGGTGCTACAATAAAGATGTTGGTAAAAATAAGCCTCTCTCATTACCTATGTTGAACCGCTTCGCGGTGAAAATAAATAATATTCTTTTTATTCATCACGGAGTGATGCCATATAGGTAGCCGGTGGTGAAACCACCGGTAAACATTAAATAATAGTAGCACCGCGGAGTGGTGCTACAATAAAGATGTTGGTAAAAATAAGCCTCTCTCATTACCTTTGTTGGACCGCTCCGCGGTGAAAATAAATAATATTCTTTTTATTCATCACGGAGTGATGCCACATAGGTAGCCGTTGGTGAAACCACCGGTAAACATTAAATAATAGTAGCACCGCGGAGTGGTGCTAATATAAAGATGTTGGTAAAAATAAGCCTCTCTCATTACCTTCTCTCGTTTTTTCTCGGTGATCTTAAGTGTTAAGAAAAACGTAGGCTCTCTTAGAGCCTTGCTAACCAAGCCTTTCTTTCTTCCTCAAGGGTTTCTTTATTACCCGTACGCTCTTTTTCATCAATCAAACTTTTATAGTTTACTAAAAGATAATCCGTAATCATTTTTTCGGTAATCGTTACTTCTAAATGATTCTCCTCAGCAAATACTTTAAGAGCAGTAGTTATGGATGGAAGTAAATAAAATTGCTCGAATAAAAATTGATGAAGTAGGGGGCCTGTCGCCTCAATACCTGATTTCTCAATTTTATCAGCAATATTTTTAAGAACAACTTCTCGATCTCGACGTTCTTTGGTCAACGATCTATACGCGTTAACATGATCGTTATGAGTTTTGATTTTAGATATATCTTTAGAAAGATCATCGCTCATTGTCTGAATAACCCCTAATCTATTATTCAAAAGAACATCCCCATCAATGGGTCCTGCTTCCTTGGATTCGCGACCTTCAAGTAAGGCTTGTTTTTTATCTGTCGCATCGATCAAAGGACTCCCTTTAAGGCCGCTAGTTACCATTTCAGCAAGAAAACTAAGCGAACCTTTAGATTTTATAGGCTCTAATTCTTTTTTACTTTCGTTTAAACGAAAAATTTTCCTGCATAAATCTTCACTAATTTCAATGCCGGGGTAATAATGGTGCATCATCGATTTTAGTACTGCTACAGTATGATCCTCATCAGTTCCTTTAACATCGATAACACCTCGATTTAAGCGTCTATCGGTCGCGGGTTCTTTTTTCAGCATTTCCGCAAGATTTTTATATTGATCCGTTGAAGTCAGTCCAACAAAAAGAGGGATGCTTGTACTGCTTGAATCTAATAAAGAATAAAGTTCAGTTCTTAAGTTTTTATCTTCAAGAAGCAGATGAATTTCATCAACGACAAGGATGCATTTGTTTTTATAATTGCCCATTGCCTTTCTCATCTGGCTTAAAACAGATTTGCCGGAGTAAATATCTTTATCGATCGTTGCACCATTGATCATAAAAACTTGAGCCCCTTTTAATTCAGGGATATTCCCTTTTAAAACTTCCAACGCAAATCCTTCAATAAGAGTTGTTTTTCCAATACCGGATTCTCCGATAATTAAAGGATGTTCCCTGTCGCTTGAATTTAAATTTCGAATCAGTTGGTTTTTTAGCTTTGCAATTTCAAATTCTCTGCCAACGACAGGTATAATTTCCCCTTTTTCAGCTTTTTCTGTTAAATTGATCGTTTTAGGAAGATGTTTTGGGGCAGGTTTTAGCCATTTGACGTAAGAGTATACAAATCCGATCAAAGTTGTAAGACTTAAAACAAAAGCTGTTGCAGTGACAATTGGGTTTGGGCTGTACGCGTTGATCGTCCACAAAATAGTTGCAGGAATAGCAATGATTTTATAATAAACATCTAGTTGGTAGGCAGCGTCCCAGGCAGATTTAGGCGCTTTATTCACTTCAAAAAGCTCTGTTGACATCATGAGCATATCAACAATCGAAAGCACGAAATTAAAAGCTTGCGGAATAAGCGTCTTAATTTCCGATTTAACAAATTCCATGTTTGCATCGTACGGATAATATTTAGAATTAATTTCAAAAAGTTTGATATGATTCTGTACGAGTATCATGAAATCAAAGTTAGAATTAAGGTTTTTCTTTTCGATAATGAGTTCTTTAAGACCCTTTTCGCTAATTAAGTGAAGGCATCTTGATACAAGATCATTCTTATTCAGCTTGATACCTTCTAAAACAGATGCTTTTAAATAGTCATCCTTTTCATCACTACTTAACCCTTGAAAAAATGTCATCAGCTTAGGTCTTAATAAATGAAAATCGTTTGATGTAAGTGCCGAAATAAATAAATTTTTCTTCGCTTCCGGATCATTAGCTTGATTGATCTCATCCATCTTTAAATTTATAAATTCTAATTTACCATTGAATCCATTTTTCACCTTTTGCCATGCTGTCGACGGGATGCAACTCACTGCATCAAAAATAGTGGCATGATAAGATTTAACAGGTATTGCCACTTCCTTGTTCGATGTATTAGAATAATCTGGATTTAATTTAGTTGCATCAATTTGCATAACCACCTCTTTAATAAAATATGTTTATATGTTTTTATAAAAAAGATAATCTTACGTTATAAGACATAAAAGTGCAATAGTTATTATCTAACAGAACATCGCTTGACTTTAATTCAACTTCATGTAATTCTGATATTTGTTAAATTTAAAAATTATACACATATAAGGAAACTAAAAAATGAATTTTACCGGATTATCTACAACTTTAAACCTTTTAAAAGATCAAGCAATCGCCCATAAAGAACAAATCGGATTTTGGCTTGGAAGAACTTTCAAGCCTGTTTGTGAAAAAATCCTCATGGCAAACCCGATTTTACTCACTGTAGGGTTAGCAGCTACTGCCATTTTTTCAGCTTGTTACTTTGTCCACAATTACAGAAAAAACAGCCGCTTGGAAACGCAAGTCCGTGAACTAAATGATACAAAAGTAAAAGAAATTCAAGGCCTTCAAAGTCAAGTTGATGGTTGGAAAAAAGCATCATTTAATACAGACGAGAAGTTGAAAGAACAAATAGCTCAGAAAATAGCCTTAATGACAGAGGCTAATTTAAAAAATTTTAAAGATGAAGCTCAAACTGTCATCAATTCTAAGGATACTGAACTTTCCAATGCAATTTTAAAAATTAAAAATCTCACCGAAATTATTGAAAGTAAAGATAAAGAGTTTGAAAATGATGTAGATAATTATAACAAATTGAAGTTAATTAACGATGGATTGACAAGTGAAAATGCAAGCTTGCTGAATATCATTAAAACGCTTAATGAGAGCATGGATGTTTCAATTCCTACTGAAACAAATTTCCTTAGTGAAATTTTGTATGAAGAAGAAAATAACTTAAGACAAAAAGATAAGGATCTAATCCTCAACAAATCAGTAACCTATCTTTTCAACCGCACTTTACCAAAAGTTAACGGATTTATAGCAAAACTTGAAGATTTAATCGTGAAGGTAAATGAAGATCCAAACAGACTTTTTAGTATTCAGATTAATAGAATTGATGATTGGAGCGATATTGTTGAAGAAAAGTCAACTAATCCTAGCGCTAATCCTTTTGCTGAAAAAATTGAAATCGGTGAAGAGGAATCTCAGCTTGCAGGAAGTACTTTAAACTTTCTTACTAATAGTATGTGCAATGGACAAAGAGGTTTAAATCTATTCGATCTAAAAAATCTTCATGCTTACTATCAAAAATTCCAAGTAGCGGTTACTTTAGCTATTACTGAAAAGCCCAAGCAAGATTTAACCCTTGAAGATAAACTCATTTTAGCTTTTGAATCAAAGAAAAATCTTCTCTAGATTTTGATTAACTGGGGACAGTTTTCTCATAAGTGAGAGAACTGTCCCTTATCTTTTTTACTGAAGTAACACCCAATGATATTAAGTTAAGAAAATTGTTAATCGGAGTGCATTGCAATTTGTGTTCAGCACGAAATTTCGTCAAAAAAACAACGCGAACATCTTCAAACAAAAACATTGAGCAAAAATACATTTTGTTGGTTCTGTAATCCCGAATTTTTTTCGCTAAGGTCCAAAGGACTTACTCTCTAGCCCATTCCTAGGGTGTTAATATTGTCACATTTCAGATAAAAAATCACATGGATTTTCTCACTGTTACGTTTTTGATAAAACCAGCTATAACGCTTCAAGGCCGGTTCTTGCATAACTGCATAACTTTTTAATTGAGTTTAAGAGGCTTAATGCTTAGGTAGTTGATTAAAAAGTTATGCAGTTATGCAAGAACCGTCCCCAATCGCTCAATCACTAAATTAGCGTAAAACAACTTAGAACTGTGTGATTCTTAAGTTTGAAATACAACACAAAATTAAATCCTAGGTATGGATTACATAGAGAGTAAGTCCTTTGGACCTTCTCGAAAAAAATTCAGGATTACAGGAAATCGACGAGGCTTAAGCACTCCAAAAACTGCATTAGTTTTTTTACTAAACTCTAACTTAATGTCATTGGGTTTGGACTTAAGGCTATGCATTCTGTCGGATCCGCGACAAGCAACTAGAAATTGGAAGCCAATTCCTTGGCTTCCAATAAAGATAAGGGGATTAGTAACGCACTAAGACTTCTGCGCCAACATAGGCTGATGATCCAAATTTAAAGCGGTGAGAGTTGTTATTGTTTTTGTTAGCAATTTTTACATGGCCACCAAAAGTATAACCTGCGTGAATATTTGATTCAATCCAGCTACCCATATCATAATTTATGCCAAATTCAATACCTTTATTAAAATATTGAACAAGTGCCTGAGATAAATTTTCATGTTTACCAACGCGGTTTCTTGTTTCAAACGCACGTCCTTTCAATTCTACATACCAATAATCATCGATCACATACACAACAGACATGTTTACAGGGAAAACGGCATTTAATTTCCACTTATTATTGATGATCCAATCGAATCCGAAAATTGGGTAGACGTGGTCGATCTTCATCCCGGTTAGCGTAATAATACCCATGTGAAGGCCCCAATTAGTCGCGTAAGTGTAGCGACCCCAAATAAATAAGTCCCATGTAGAATATTCGTCAAATTCAAAATGGTCTGTGTCTATATTTAGGCCAAGTTTGCCCTTCCAAGTCCAGTCGCACATTCTAGATGTTTGTGCAGCGATTGCAACTGTTGCCGTATTAAAAATGTTCTGTCTAAAATATTCATTTTGTTTCCAATGAATATTGGTTCGGTTGTATCCAACTTCAATATTTGCAGCTTCATTATATGTTTTGTTATAATAAAAAATCATGCTTGCATCAACATCAAAACCACAAAAAGAAACACCCTGATGCTTTAGGCAATTTTTTGTGAAGTTAGCTTTTGAGATGAAGTCGCTATGTGTTTCTATGGCAAAGGCACCGGATCCTCCTTCAAGAAATGCAGGCTTTACACCGTTATTATCTTTTGGCAACTGTGTATTGACAAAGTCAATCTGATCGTAATCGGCATGGCAGAACGTAACCGCAAGGCTGAAGGCTGCCAAAAGGGGGTAGAGTGATTTTTTCATTATGTGACTCCATTGAAAATTAGATGAAAAGGTGTTTTTTATCCTAATTCTTTATATTTGTCAATATTCTTTGCATTTGCCAAGCATTCTGGATATTTCATCAAGGCGCTCTTCCTGCTCTAAGGCTATCACGTGAGTAAATGTGCGTCCGTTATCTTCTTTTTTAGATATTTGAAAATGATGATCTGCTTGCCTTGCAACTTGTGGAAAATGGGTGATGCAAAGTACTTGTGTGTTATTGCCAATCTCTTTTAATTTTGTTCCCACTATGAAGGCTGTCTCTCCGCCAATATTGGCATCGATTTCATCAAAAATTAAGGTTGGTATGCGCTCTTTGTCAGCTAATAATGCCTGGATGGCAAGAAGTATTCTTGAAAGCTCACCACCACTAGCAGAGGCTTTAATTGGAATTTTATGCTCTCCAACGTTCGGGATAAGATAAAATTCAATGAGGTCATCACCTTTTGAATTTCTCTTTTGTGTTGTAAATTCTACTTCAAATATGACTTTTGGCATATTCAATGCTTGAAGTTGTAACATGATGGCTTTTTCAAACTTTTTGGCTTTGGCTTTACGTTTAGAGCTTAATTTATTGGCAAGTTCATTATTTTGTTCTTGTATTGCTGCAAGCTCAATTTTTAAAGTTTCAACAAGCAAATCTTGATTTTCAAGCTCTTTTAATTTTTCGATAGCCGATTTTTTGTAAATTTCAATCTCATCTAGACTGTTACCATATTTCTTTTTAAGTTTTGTAATGAGTGCTAATCGATCGTTTAGTTGAATTACTCTTTCAGGGTTATACTCAATATGAGAGCGATAGGCGTTGATAGTGTAAATGACTTCCTGAATTTCGATGATGGCATTTTTAAAGCTTATGCTTGTATCATTAAGTGAAGCGTCAATGCGGCAAAGCTCATTTAAGTTCATATTCTGCCGATTCAACATTCCAATCAGCGAAGATCTTTCACCACTCAGAGCATCACTAATTTCGGTAGCCTTTGAAGCCCTCGATTCAGCGTTAATGAGCAGGCTATATTCTGCAAATAACTCTTCATCTTCACCATTTTTTAAGTTAGCTTCTTCAAGTTCTTCTATTTCTTGGGTGCAAACATCGATTGCCCGTAATCTTTTAGATTCATTTTCAATCAACTCTTCAAGCTGTCTTAAAACCCTTGTTTCCTCATTAAAGTTTAATCCAAATTCTCGAACGTCTTTTTCTAGTTCCCCGAAAATATCTATAATTTCGCGATGTTTATCAACCGATAAAAGCCATTGGTTTGCATGCTGGCCCACAATGCGTGCAAGGAGTGAGCCTATTTGTGCAAGAAGCTTAATCTGGGCAGCTTGATTATTAATAAAGCATCTGCTTTTTGCGTTTAAGGTAATCTCGCGACGAATAATGAGCTCTTCACCTTTTTCATGGTCAATGCCTGCTTCATCAAGAAGGTGTTGGATGTAGGGCTCGCGATCGATATCAAAAAAAACTTCGACAATCCCTTTTTCAGAGTCGCGTCTGATTGATTTTGTATCTGCTTTTCCACCCAAGGCAAGGCTTAAGGCTTTCATGATGGCAGATTTACCAGAACCTGTTTCCCCGGAAAGTACATTTAACCCTTTTTCAAAGCAAATGGTTGCCGATTCAATTAAAATGATGTTTTTGATTAAAAGTTGCTTAAGCATAATTTTCCTTACTTTTTTTCACCACTTAGTTTTTTTTTACCATTAGTGGTTTTTCCCTTTCCTCTTTTCTTGGCTTGAAGCGTATCCGTTCTTCGCATTAAAAAATTCAAAACTCCTTGTTTAAAACAAGGTCCGGCTGATCAAAACGATAAATGATGATCCTGTCGAAATCCATTTGTTTGCCAAATTCAGCAAAGAAATCCTCTAATTCCAATTGATTGAGTAATCTAATGAGGTTTTCTTGGGCTTCAAAATTTAAAGTATATAAAACTTTATCCTTTTCAATACTTGCCCCTCTGACCTCATTAAAGGCAACAATTTTTTGGTCAGGTGCTTTTAAAAAAATGGGTTTCATTTTAACAAACAGTAAACACGCCATAAAAACTAACATAAAAGTCGCTAAAACCCAAATAGCTTTATGAATCACTTATCTCTCAATGCCTGTAATGTCTATGAACGTTTTAAAATGAAGTTTTCCGGTCTCGTTTAATCCTTTTACGCCAAAATGAGCATAGATTTTTTTCCCCATAGCAATTGTTTGCTTGGAAGCACCTTTTGGCAATATCACTTCAAAAGGCTTGCCAACAAGTGCCAAACCCTCAAGAAATGTCATTCTGGCAAGAATGGAAGCAGCAGCTACTACAAGATCTTCTTCACCTCGATGCCGCTGTGTTAAGTTAATCTTCATCTTTTTTCTTTTAAGGGCTGTAATCACAACATCTTCACTTGCAAATTGGTCGATAATCACATTGTGGCAATCGGTTGATTGAACAAGTTGTTCAATCGTTGTTGCATGTCCCCAGGCAAGGAGTTTATTTAAATTTTTAAACTGCTCGTAAAGTTCGTTATATTTTTGCGGATTGATTTTTACAATATGATGTTTAAATTCGGCTTTGATTTTTTTCCCAATCACAATGATTTGACTATCCGTTAACTTTTTGGAATCCTTAACACCTAAAAGTTGTAATTTTGGAATATCGTTAGCGCTTGAATAAACACCGGCAATGCAAAGGGGCCCAAAAAAATCACCTTTTCCCGATTCATCGATGCCAATATGATCCATATAATCGTGGTTGGTTTCCACATCCAAATGTTTATAGTTTGTGGTGAAGGTGCCTAAAATTTCAGGTTCTAAGTAGAATTCTACAAATGAAGCCATTTCCCTTCCTTGGACAGTTAATTTGCCGGACTTATAAAAAGTGCAGGAAATCCCTTTTTTTTTTGCAGAAAAAACAGTGTAAGGGGGAGTGGATATCTCAAAATTTTGTTCCGTTAAATCAGCTAGCATTTTGGCGGATAATTTTAAGTTAAGGGTTGTTACGAAGATATTAGGGTTTTGATTCATGAGTTGCCAAAGTTTAGTACGAGGTAATTTGTTTGCATTATGCTTAACTTATGTATATAATTCAACTATTTACAAAAGGGTGACTTCATGGTCAGAGAAGAGAAAAATAAAGAAGAAATGAAAAACATTGGTGAAGTGTTTAAAGATCGACGAAAAGAGATGAATATATCGCTTAAAGAAGCTGAAAATGCAACTTCAATTCGTATGACATACTTACAAGCTATTGAAGATGGGGAAATGCAAAAATTAATCTCTCCGGTATACGCTCATGGGTTTTTAAGACAATACGCGATTTTTCTTGGCATTGACGGAGAAAAAATTATCCGCGAAAATCCTGAAGTTTTCTTGCGCGCCCAAGCCCAGGAATTTTCTTATGGGATTGGGACGTTGGAATCAAGAGGCAATCCCGGAGCCGGTATAAAATGGTTTCCTAATGCTATGTGGATGATTTTATTAGTCGGTATGTTAGCTGCTGCTTGGTTTTTGGCAAAGTTTTTTGAGGTGATTTAAGGTGTCAAAAAAGGACATGCAGCAAAAGGAAACTTTACAAAAAAACAGCACTGTAATTTTTTGTGGCATGTGCATGGGGGCAGCTGATTTAGTCCCGGGAATATCAGGTGGTACAATTGCTTTTATCATGGGGTTTTACCAAAAACTCCTTTCTAGTATTACGTCCTTTAAAATGGGGAAATTTTGCCCTTCCTCGGTAAAGTTCTTAGGCTGTTTATTAGCAGGAATAGCACTTTCTTTTATTCTCCTTGTGCCTTTTTTTGATCAGATTTTAAACAACGAATCTTATCGTCCTTTTTTGTATTCAGGTTTTTTTGGATTAATCGTCGGCTCTATTGCATTGATTATCAGCCAGATAGAAAAATGGAAATTGCATTATAGTGCAGCCCTTCTAACGGGTATGCTGTTAGCGTTTGTGCTGACTGGGCTTGATTTAAAACCACTTTCTAATGAGGCTCTATTTGATGTCCCTGTTTCTTTTGAAACGACTAAAATAATAAGCAATTACGATTCTGAAATGCTCCGTAATGTGCCAAAAAGCACTGTTATTGCAATGCTTTCAAAGAATATCCTTTCTAAAGAAACTACGCTTTATCAGGCGCAAAACAGTATTTTAGCAAAAGATTTAACAGGATCTGAAACTCCTTGGTTTAAAATCGATCTGTGGCTGATTTTTTGCGGTGCTATTGCCGTTACAGCCCTCCTGCTTCCTGGTATTTCAGGAAGCTACTTATTAACCATTCTTGGTTGTTACTCAACTGTCATAGGCGCCCTTGCCGATTTTATTGCATCTGCAAAGCAGCTCTCATTTGATGCGGAATCCTTTTCAATTTTAGCAAATGTTGGTACAGGGATTATTCTTGGTGCCGCGATTTTTTCAAGAGTTGTTCTTTTTCTTTTAAGTCATTATCGAAATTTGACCATCACTCTCATGACAGGTTTTATGATAGGGGCATTACCGGCCGTCTGGCCTTTTTGGTCTTACACCTTCTTTTTAAATCCACTGAAGCTTGAAAAGGGTGTTTTATTAAATCCTCAATCGCCAATCCTTCCGAACCTTGATTTCTCATTCGCCCTCTGCTCAATCCTTGCAGTATTTGGCTTTTCCCTCGTGATGCTCCTTAGCCAAAAAGCCAAAACCCTTTCAAAACAAACTTAATTAAAAGGTTGACCCCATGACAAATCAGGGATTGGCCCTTTCGATAAGAAGCAATGCGACCGCGGTTTTAAAATCTAAAAATATTGAGGAAATGATTAAGGGTACAGGGGATCTTTATTACACCGGAAGCTATTTTTTAGATCTTATGACATGGAACGACATTGATATGCAGATAGTTTTAAAAGATGGATTCGATCCTACAGAAATCCTTTGCAATCTTTCTTGCCAAATAGCAAAAGATGAAAGTTTTATCGAAGCTAGACTTATTAATTTTCAAGGAAATTATAAACCAAAAATGCCCCGAGGTGTCTATTTGGGGCTAAAGCTCAATTGTCCAAATTTAGGAGGCATGTGGAAGTTAGATATTTGGTGCCTTTCCAAGCCTGATTTTGATAAAAATCGTGCACTCATTGAAACATTAAAATCAAAACTGAATACCAATAACCGAGATTTAATCTTGGAATTTAAACATGAATTGATGTCACAAACTGGCCGTGTACCAACAATGAAAAGTCACTTTTTATATCAAGCAATTCTTCTGAAAGATAAAGCGGACAAAGAATCCATTTATAATTTTTTGAAAGAACATCCCTAAATTCAAAAAACTCTCACCTCCTACTCTGTCTTAATTCTCTTGTTCTTAGTGTTAAAAAAAAACGATACTCTATATCAGTGACAACACACAAAAGTAATGACTGACGCTTCCGCCCAAGACAAATAAGTGCCAGATGCCATGATTGAAGGGGAGTTTGTTCCAAACGTAAAAAATTGTGCCCAAAGTATAGCTTAGGCCGCCTATAAAAAGTAACTGCATCGACTGGGCAGGCATTTGTTCAACCAACGTGTTGTAACTGAAGATGACAAGCCAGCCCATTGCAAGATATGCAAACAGGGAAAGAATCTGGAATTTGTCCACGGCAAAGATTTTTAATGTTATACCGACCGTTGCAATGGCCCATTCTATTGCAAGAATATCAAGCCCGCCAAAGTCTTTTAAAGGCCCTAAAGTAAAAGGAGTGTAAGAGCCTGCAATTAGTAGATAAATGCAAGCGTGATCGACAATTTTAAGTGTTTTTTTTTGATCAGGCGTTTTACAACCATGATAATAAGTAGAAGCCCCGTAAAGCATGATCAGCGTAATCCCATAAACGGAAGAGCTGATCATGGCCAAAATATTTGTCGAAAGGATTGAAACCCACATCAAATAACTGATGCCAATCAGGCTTAGCAAAAAACCGATTAGGTGAGTAATCGTGTTAAAACGCTCTTCATTAAGAGATTGTCCTGAGACGGGACAAAGAATCAGGTTTTCTGCTTGGCTCTGGCTGTTGTTCAAATTTCAGCTCTCCTATCAGGGTTTGATGGGTGTAACTATGTATTTGGATATGCTGCATTGTGCCGATTAAATTATTCTTTGACAAGGGTTCTTTAAAAATCACACTTTTCCAGCATCTTGTTTTTCCCTTAAAGTACTCTGAATCTTTAGAATTTCTACCATCGACTAATACTTCTACCGTTTGTCCAACCATTTGCTGTAAATGTTTAGTCGTTAATGTGTCGTTCAACTTAATTAGACGCTGTAATCTGTCTTGCTTGATTTCTTCCGGTATATCATCCACCCAGCGCATGGCAGGTGTGCCTTTTCTTGGGCTATAAGCGTAAGTATAGGCAACTGAATAATTGATTTCTTCAATAAGTTTATATGTTTGCATAAATTCATCTTCAGTTTCTGTCGGAAAACCTACAATGATGTCTGTGCCAAGTGAAACATTAGGAACCAGTTCTTTAAGCATTTGTACTTTTTCAAGGTATTGTGGAATTGTATAAATGCGATGCATTTTTTTTAAAATTCTGTCAGAGCCGGCTTGTAAGGGGAAGTGAACAAATTCGCAAAGAGATTTTAAATCGCGGATGGCTTCCATCAGATTTTGATGAATATCGACAGGGTGGCTTGTCATAAAGCGAATGCGTTCAAGGCCGGGAATGTTGTCTAACCGATAGAGCAAATCATGAAAAAGAGTTTGATTTTCAGGCTTATCTTTACCATAACTATTAACGTTTTGACCAAGTAGTGTAATTTCCTTATATCCTTTGTCAACAAGGTGCCTGCATTCTTCTAAGATACTGTCAGGGCTTCTTGAAACTTCAGCGCCTCTTGTATAAGGAACAACGCAGTAAGTGCAAAATTTGTCGCAGCCACGAATAATTGAAACATAAGCTCTTACTTTCTCTTCTCTTTTTGCAGCCGTATAATCAAGCTCGGTACTAAATACATCATCCGTTCGAATAAGCTGAGTTTGAGAGGTAGAAGCGACTACTTCATCTAAAACATAATTTAAATCGTGGATATTATTTGTTCCAAGGACAAAATCAACATGGGGAAGTTTTTGAAATATAGAATCTTTTTTTGCATTTGCCATGCAACCAGTTACCCCGATAATTGCATTTTTTTTATCGCCTTTACCAAGCTGGCCTAATTTTCCCATCACTTTTCTTTCGGCAAGATCGCGAATTGAGCAGGTGTTAAAAATAAGAAGATCTGCATCCGATTCTAGTGTCGTTCGTGTTAAACCTCTGTTTTCAAGCTGTCCTACCATCACATCAGAGTCCAGTTCGTTCATTTGGCATCCGTAGGTTTTGACAAAAAAAGTTTTTAGTTTACGCATTTTAAGGTCCTGATGTAAAGTATTGAAAAGCTATATTATGTGAAGTTTGATCTTTTTTCAAGGTTATTGGAATAAAAGACGCAAAAACTCTTGGCAAAATTTACATTATTGAGTATGATATGTGATTAATAACCTGGATTTACTTGTTTATTTCGTTGATCTTATAGGTAATTTTAGTCTGGCATAACGGATTTTTAGAGAGTAGCAATAGCTATATTTTGAAAAATCTGTGTTTGGATTGAAGTTTCTTAAGACAGGAATAAATAGAGTGTCCTAATGCAAAAAAAGTTAAACGTTCTTACTTAAGGTTCGCAACATGACGTTAAATCGAAACAACCAAACAATTTTATTTAGCAAAAAAAGAAATCCACAGTGGATTATTCTCGACGCAGCAGGAAAAACACTAGGCCGCTTTGCTTCTGAAATTACTAAAATTCTACGCGGGAAGCACACTCCTGAGTTTACGACTTTTGCTGATACAGGCGATGGCGTAATTGTTATTAATGCAGAAAAAATCGAAGTAACTGGTAATAAAGAAGCTACAAAACTTTATCGCCATTACACAGGACATATCAGTGGACTAAGAGAAATTCCTTATCGCACAATAATGGCGCGCAAGCCGCACCACATTATTGAAACTGCCGTTAAAGGAATGATGCCACGCACGCGCCTTGCGAATGCACAATTGAAAAAATTACGTATATTTGCCGGTTCAGAACATAATCTGAAGGCACAAAAACCAATCACAGCAAACATTTAATATAGAGTAAGATTATGGTAGAACAAGAAGTTGTAGCAACAGGTCGTCGTAAAACAGCCGTTAGCTCAGTCAGACTCAGAAAAGGAACAGGCAAAGTTGATGTAAACGGAGAGACCTTCGAAAAATACTTTCCGCTTCAAATTCAACGCAATACAATTTTAATGCCTTTTGAAAAATTACAAGGCAATGGCGCTTATGATATGATCATTCGCACAAAAGGTGGCGGTATCGAGGGTCAAGTAATTGCAACTAGACTTGGTATTGCAAGAGCACTTCTTCAAGAACATGAAAACTTGCATGCAAGCTTCAAAGAGCAAGGCTTTCTTACTCGCGATTCTCGTAAGAGAGAGCGTAAGAAATACGGTCTTGCCGGCGCACGTAAGAGATTCCAGTTCTCTAAACGTTAATCTTTATCGTTTTATCAAACCGTTTCCTCATGGGAAACGGTTTTTTTTTGTCTCATTCTTATAGTTATTCATATAATCTTTATTTAAATTTTTAGTATTTTCCATCAAGCCCTTCAAGAGGTAATTGCAGAATTGACAATAAATTTATTTAATTTGTAACTTTAGTCCCGCTTGATAAAACAATAGTCCGAATGGCTTAAATTGCAACAGCTAGAGGGCGTTGCCCAATGTCATCAACTTAAGGATTTTGCAATACAAAACTTTGCGGTTTTTTGGAGTGCGGTGACTCGTCACCGCTCTGCTGCTCAAATCGACATGTCGATTTGCCTGTAATTCTGAATTTTAATTTAAATTCAGAATTAATGGACCCGACAAGTCGGGTTTAGAGTAGAGCGGTGACGAGTCACCGCACTCCAAATTAGTAAATTTTCCTTAAGTTAACGACATTGGGTGTTGCCCTGGGCTGGGGTGTTAATTTTCTATCGTTTTATTAAAAAAAAAATCACATCCCCTAATATTTCTCCCTATTTTCTGAGACGCGCTCGAAAAGACCCTTTATAACGCTTCAAGGCCGGTTTTTTCATAAGTGCAATAACTTTTAATCGAATACTCTGGATTTAAGTATTTCTAACTTCGATTAAAAGTTACGCACTTGTGAGAGAACTGTCCCCTGTCCCTTTATTTCTAGCATTTTCAAGGGGTTTTTTCTTGAAAATAACTAAAATTTATACTATCCTCAACCTAATTTGCTTTAAAAATTGACAAGGCTAGAGCTGGATCATTTTGAATTTGCTAAAATTCAAAAAATGCCTCTTTAGTTACTGTAAAAAACCAAAAATAAAGGATTTTAAATGTTTCAATACATTAATGAAATCGCAATTGCCTGTGGCGTTTTAGCGCTGCTCTATGGGGTAATTACGAGCCGCTCAATACTTGCCTTAAGTACGGGGAATGAAAAGATGCAGGAAATTGCAGCTGCTATCCAAGAAGGCGCAAGAGCCTATCTAAACCGTCAATACAGTATGATTGCGATGGTAGGGTTTGTAGTTTTTCTTATCTTGACTTCTATTTTGGGTCTTGATGTAGGTTTCGGTTACCTTTTAGGGGCTATTTTATCAGGTGTTGCAGGTTACATTGGAATGAATGTTTCGGTTCGTGCTAACGTTCGTACAGCAGAAGCTGCAAGAACAGGTCTTCAAAACGCATTAAGCGTTTCTTTTAGATCAGGTGCAGTTACTGGTCTTCTTGTTGTAGGTCTTGGACTCATTGGAATTGCAGGCTATTACATGGTCTTGCAATATATCGGTAAGGGTACAAGAGAGCTTCTTGAGTCGCTCGTTGGTCTTGGATTTGGAGCCTCTCTTATTTCTATTTTCGCACGTCTTGGAGGCGGTATTTTTACAAAAGGTGCCGATGTTGGCGCTGATCTTGTAGGAAAAATTGAAGCTGGAATTCCTGAAGATGATCCAAGAAATCCTGCTGTAATTGCAGATAACGTAGGTGATAATGTTGGCGATTGCGCAGGAATGGCAGCTGACCTTTTTGAAACTTATGTTGTAACAATTGTGGGAACAATGCTTCTTGCCGGTGCTTATTTTGTCGGCGATTTAATGAACATCATGATGCTCTATCCGCTGGCGATTTGCTCTATTGGCGCTGTTGCCTCAATTATCGGAACTTTCTTTGTTCGCCTTGGTAAATCAAACAATATCATGGGTGCTTTATATAAAGGATTTATTGTAACGGCGGTTCTTTCAGGTCTTGCCATTGTTCCTGTTACTTATAATTTGCTTGGCTTTGATACAGTATATGTTGCTAACGGTCATTCATTTACAGGATTAAATCTTGTTTATTGTGCAATTGTTGGTCTTATTGTTACAGGTTTATTGATCTGGATTACGGAGTACTACACATTAACAACATATCGTCCGGTTAAAAGTATTGCTGCAGCATCAACGACAGGTCATGGAACAAATATTATCCAAGGCCTTGCAGTTTCAATGGAAGCTACAGCACTACCTGTAATTGTTATCTGTATCGGGATTTTAATTTCCTATCAAAATGCCGGTCTTTACGGAATTGCTATTGCAGCAACAGGAATGCTCGCTTTAGCCGGTATGGTTGTTGCCTTGGATGCGTATGGTCCGGTTACTGATAACGCAGGTGGAATTGCTGAAATGGCAAAGCTTCCAGCAGAAGTTCGTCAAGTTACAGATGCATTGGATGCGGTTGGTAATACAACTAAGGCTGTTACAAAAGGTTACGCTATCGGATCTGCGGGTTTTGCCTCACTCGTTCTTTTTGCAGCCTTTATTCAAGATTTGCATCATTATTTCCCGGCAGTCAACATTGACTTTAGTTTGCTTAACGCATACGTCGTGATTGGTCTATTTATCGGGGGATTACTTCCTTATCTATTTGGTGCTTTAAGCATGATGGCAGTTGGCAGAGCGGCAGGAGCTGTGGTTATCGAAGTGCGTCGTCAGTTTAAAGAAATCAAAGGAATCATGGAAGGAACTGCAAAACCTGACTATAGCGCTGCTGTTGATCTATTGACAAAAGCTGCGATTAAAGAAATGATTTTACCGGCCCTACTTCCTGTTTTGGCACCGGTTGTTCTTTACTTTTCTATTGCTTTGACAATTGGACAAAGTGAAGCATTTGCAGCGGTTGGCGCCATGTTGCTTGGTGTTGTCGTTACAGGCCTATTCGTCGGATTGTCAATGACATCAGGTGGTGGTGCTTGGGATAATGCGAAGAAATTGATCGAAGAGGGTAATTATGGCGGAAAAGGCTCTGATGCTCATCATGCGGCAATTACAGGTGATACTGTTGGCGATCCATACAAGGATACTGCAGGCCCTGCGATTAACCCAATGATTAAGATCACGAACATCGTCGCTCTTCTTCTTTTAGCTATTCTTTCAGCTTTCGCTGCAAAATAGCTCATTTCAAGACTAAGTTAACCTTCAGTTAACTTAGTCTTGATATATATATATTCTAACCGTTACCCCCTATTGCTTGATTTAAATATCAGTTTTAATCCAAAAAATGAATCGTTGACTTATTACTTAAATGATTATATTATGTTATCAAAATGTAATAAAATTAATCAATTAAAGGTTTAGTATGATTTCTTCACAAAATATAAATGTGTCTCGCACAACTTCTGCAAATTCTATTTCACAAAATGATTTAGATGCACTTTCTAGTGCTTTAAATCAAGCTGATAATCTATGGGATATGTTGAACGACAAAATAATAACAACACAAAGACCCGTTTTAAATGTGGATAAAGAAGCCTTTCATATTGAACAAAATAAAAATTCAATCATACAAGATGTTGAAAATGGTTCTGTAGTAGCATCCTCGACCCTTTCCGTAGAAGATAAAATTCTTATTCCAATGGGTATTGCTATTTTCACAAAAGAAGAACGCGAACAGAAAATAAAGCAAATTACATGGCTTAACGTTGGAAAGGATAAAAAAATTTCAGCTGGCTGCTCTGTTCTATTAAACATTTTTGCAGATAAATTGCGTGAATGCTATCAGAAAATTCAGCGAGAGCCAATTGGTCGACATCTTACAGCCAAACAATTTATTAGTCAGTGGATTGTTGGGGTTGAACTAATGCTTGGAACTCTAGAATTAGGAGCATTGAAGACGGGAAATTTTCATACTTCGGTCAAAATTAAACGAGATATGGCAGATTTTGAAAGAATTCTTATGCAATTTCTTGATATTTATCAAACTAATATTTCAAGTAGTGGTCAACTCTTATATGCCATTCAAGGAGGAAAAAATGCAAGAGGGATAGAGACCACTGTTGGTAACCTTATCAGAAATTCTAAGGCGTGCCAAGAATTGGTTGAATTACTAACTCTTCTTAAAGATTTTGCGGGTCAAGAAATGCACCGCTTATACATGCCTCTTGAACTTAATTTTGACTTGTCAGCTCATTTTTTTAGGCTCAATCATCGAGCAATTAACTTTACTCATGTTTTAAATTCAGTTGATTTGATAGGGGCCCCCATTTCTAAAGAAACGCGTCGATACAGTAAATTAGTAAAAGAAAGTAATGAAAATTATCTTAACTTTTGCAAATTAATAATTGAGGAAACAAAAAAAAATGAAAGTCTATCAGATCAACATTCATTAAAATCGTTTTGGACATCCTTAGAAAACTATCGACTTGATGCAAAAAGAATTTCTATTAAAGAAGGCTTGATGGATAAGTTATTTCTCGATCAAAAAAAAATAAATAATCAGAATAATGTTGAATATGCAAGGTTTCAGAATAATGTTGAATATGCAAGGTTATCGACTGGTATTAACCATTTAAATTGGATGCATGACACGTTGTTAGATGAAGTTTATATAGTTCTTATAGAGCGCTTACTAAAAGCCGGTTCCGTTACAAACCTTGAAATTGATACATGTGTAGAAAAATTAATTGATACCGGCAATTTGATCATAAATCTTGATATGAGTTCTATTGATCAACGTTTAGAGTCACTTTCAAGAGATAGCTATTTAAGTATGGAGCTTCATGATATTTGGAAAGAAGAATTTAAAAATATCAATCGGCTTAAATTATTACCTGTCGTGCTTCATCAATTAAAAATTCGTTTACAACGTTGTCATAAGGATAAAGAAAATTGTGTTGAGCGAATTATCATGCTTCGTAATGCTTTGCATTCATTTGGCGGGAAACTTTTTGAATTGATCGTTACTACAGATTCTATTTTGTCAAATTTTAGCAAAACTTTAGGATTTCGAAATGAAGAAAACGCTAAAATTGCAGAAATCTACTACGAAATTAAAGAATTTCATTTCATACAGCAAAGTTCATTAACAGCTTCGCTAGAGTCTATCAAAGCGTTGATTGGACGTTGTTTTACAGAAATTGATATCCGTACAGAAACACTTAAAAAGAATGATCAAAGCAATCTTAATATGAAAATTTTAAGCGCGCGTCAAGCTCAAGATGAACTGATAGCTAGTGTCGAAAATGAACAGAAACAAAAATCTGTTAAAAGAAACCAAGCAAAAAAGACATTAAAGTCGAGTCCTGTAAAAAAAATCACAGAAAAAAAAGCAGCCGTTGAAATTCCTATACTTGAAAAGCCTTATCAATTAACAGAAGTAATCGAGGATCTTATTTCTATTAATAATTTAAAACCGTTTAATTTTAATTCAGATAAAATAGAAAAGGATACATCGTTTAAAAAGCTAAATGATTTAAAGGAAAGCTTATTTCATTGTAAAAAAATGGCCGCAAACTTTAAAGAATCTAAAAGTTTTTCAACAGAAAATTGGCAAATCAATCAAGTAACAAACTTAGAAATATTTTTGGAACGTTTAATCGAAACTGTCCAGATTAGTAATTTTTCTGTTGATCAAATTTTCTCACAGATTGATCTTACTAGAAAGTCAACAGAGGCACTTCTAGACATAATCACAATATTTGCGAATACACCATTGGATGCTGTTCTTAACATGGGACATGACACTAAATCCAAAACGTATTTTATTGTAAGGAATATGAATATTCCAGAGGCAATAAGAAAAGTGCTTTGGCATCTACGTCAAACCCCTTTTCTACTAGCAGAAGCTAATAAGAGCGCAAATTATCCGGCGCAAGGTTATAAAGATCGAAATAATTTTCAATTTGAAGGACAAGGTCTCATTAATTTTTTAATTCAAGTGGATAGGGAAGGTCATTCATTACAAAAAAATGATCAGTTAAGATCAAACTTCATAGCAGAACAAAAATATCTTTTGAATCAGGCTGTTTATTTCCTTGAACGCATGCTTATCGTAATGAATGATCCTTCTTTGCTGATTGAAGAAGATCTTCCAGAAGAATTTCCAGAGATACTTTTTAAAAATATTCCTGCACAAGTTGAAGAAATTTCTGTTGACACGGCTGAAAGTTTTATGAAAAAATCAAACGATCAGCCTATTGATAATCTCATTACGCCTCTTTCAATTTGTAACCGTCAACAAGCCTTATCTGCAATTGAAGGGGCTCTTGTTTGGATGTCTATTCGCTCCATCGCACCAGTTGAGGGTTGTTTGAGTTGTGAAAATCGGAAATTGGAACGCAATATTGCTTTAAAAAATTGCGCCAACTATTTACTTCGCTTAAAAGAAAAGCTAAATCCTGAAAGAAGCAATACTCCAATGAACACGGTTCTTGGGCAATGTGAACTAATCAGGCGGATTCAAAAAGAGCTCCATATTGCAGCCCTTTTTCATGGTAATCATTTTATAGACGGAGAGCCTATTGTTAAGGCGCTTGATATTAAATATGAAAATAGTCCGCTTAATTTGATGAGGATTCTTCAAAATGTATCAAAAGTTCGAAGCGAATTGCCTGTTGTTGGAAATTGGATGGATCGAGCTCACACGACTTTAAGTTATCCAACGCCATTAAATGGAAAGGCTCTTTATTTTTCATCAAATGAACTTCAAATTCTAATTAAAAAAGTCCATGAAAAATCTATTGAAATGAATCAAGTTTGTAATGATGAAACCCTAATTACAAGTGATGGTAAAAAGAAAAGTCCTGAAAAACGCTGCCAAGAGCGAGTGAAAATTGTTGAAGAAAATGAAAAACAGAAAATTTTCCCTGAAATTGCTCTCATTTTGCATATTCTAAAGCATTGTTTTACAATTCCAAAACATGCTCACTTGAAGTAATTTTTCGCTGACAATGCAGGCCGTGCGATTAACCCGATGATTAAGATAGCAAAAATCGTTGCTCTTTATCCGATCTTTGTTACAAAGTCGAGTTTAACTATGTTGTAGAATTTCTGACCATTTGTGATTGGATACATAAATGGAGGCATTATGGCATTAATTGAATACCTTGTATTTTTTTCATTTAATTTGATTGGATATAAAAATTGACCTGTAGAACATTCTGTTGTAATCAGGCAAATTTCATTAATTTTGCGGCAAGTTAATTCATTATTCACTGATTCTGCCACGTCCTTTAAATTCTCGTAACTTAATTCAAGTTTAAAATAGCATTTTGGCCAATGAGGGAATACACATATGAAAGTACCTTTTTGTCCGAGCAAAAGATTGTTTACAAAACTTTCGATCCGCTCTAAAACTTGCGGTGAATATTCTAAGGTGTTGGTAATCAAATACCTAAGGGGGTTCTTGTTTTGCGGGAAAACAACGACAGGAAAAAATTTTTGCCAAAGCGTTAAATTATTACTTAGCCACTCATAGCAAGTGTGATTTAACGCCAAATATTTTACAGCGGTATTTCTGTCAAAATAGGTTTGAATTTCAAGGTTAATTTCTTTTGGAATATCGGTAAGCAAGTTCATTCTCAAATTCTCTTTTCATTTTAATCAGATCTGTACGATCTATATCATTTTCGATTTTTTTACAGGATGTGCAGGATCGCTTAAGTGATCTTGCATATCCTGTAAAAAATCATAGAAGTTATACTAAATAGGTTTTGTTAGCATTGCAAGTTTGCTCTTAAGTAGAGCCCCAATTAAAAAATATCATGCTTGATATTGCTACAGTTGCCATGGCTAATTTTTGAAGTTCCCTTTTGGCATGAATATTGTGAAAGTTTTCAGTGAATAATACTGAATCATTGTGAACTTTAAAATAAGCATTTCTAAATACCTCTGTAATGTCTCTATCACAATTAGCGCCCCTGACTTCGGCAAAATAAGAACTCGTTGTTGTAGCCCCAAGTGAAGAATAAGGAATGGTTACTTGCTCTGAAAACAAAAAAATTAGCCCTTCCACCACATTTTCAAATTTATTCATGTAAATGTAGTTTTCAGTTATTGTATATTTCAATGGTTTAATTGGCGTAAATCCATTAAAAAATACAAATCCACTCATTTCAGCTTCAAATTTTACTTCAAAAGTTAGGTTGGAGTCGGGGTTAAAGGGGAATAATAAAATAAATTTTCCGTGTAGTCCGTTTTGAAGCCTTTTTTTAAAATCATCAATCCTGTCTTCCAGCATACTACAAGAACTAATGGCGTGAGCTTTTAAATACTCTTTAGCCGGCATAGTTTTTGGAAAAGTGATTTGAGCAAAGATTTTATGCCAAGCTTCATTATGAGTGCTTAACCAGCTATTACAGGTTTTACTTATTAACAGGTAGTTTGCAGCACCTTTTTTATCTAAATGCGTTTGAATCTCAAGGTTGATCTCTTTTGGTAAATCATAAATTAAATTCATAAAGTTGCTCTTTTTAAAGGTTTCATTTTGATTGAGATGTTCAGTTTTTTAGTCTTTTCTTCAAGTGCTTTTTTGACAATTTTTTTAATTGGCTCATAAATCATTAACTCATGAGGCAGACATAGATCGATTTGATGGCTTGTATACAAGACAACCGGAAGACTGCTGTCTGATATGTAAGGTTCTTTCGCATGCTTTTCTTCAAGCCGCCCACTGGCAAAAGTTCTTTTCATAAACATATAAGTAAAAGAAGGTGAAGTAAGTGGCAATTTACGATTTCTTAAAAGGGCTTTATTTGGCTTTAAAATAAAGTCTAATTTTAGCGAAATCTTAAGATAGCTTTGTGGTATAAAAGGGAACACACAATCAAATGTGCCCCTTTGTCCGATAAAAAGCATATTTGCAAATTGCTCGATGCGCTCTAAAATATCACTCATCGATGTTACTTTTTGCAAATCCAAGTGATTTTTAGCCTTTATTTTTGCTGGATATAATATTTCAGGAAAGATTTTGTGCCAGGCCAAGTCATTATTACTTAAATGTTCAAAGTAACTTTTACATACAAGGAAATAGCTTGCGGCCGATTCCTTATCAAGATAAGTTTGAATGATGAAATGAATTTCTTGTGGTAAGGAATTGATTGAGTTCATGTCACCTGTTTTTTATAATAAATTCTTTTTACTTAAATTTTACTTTTTTACAAACTTGGTTTTAATAGTACGATTTACTTACAAAAATTTAGCTTTAATTTATATTGCTTTGTCGATTGTTTCTTCAATTAAAGTTAAATCATTGCATGGAAAATAACCCTTAAATTTGGTTTGTACACATAAACTAGTCGAGGATTTGCCTCGTATAAATTTTGTTCTTTGAATGGAAGAAATAAGTTTTGAAGTGCTCATGAAATTATCCATGCAAATTAACGTTTCTTGAATTTGTTTTTCGTCACTTATTTTGTTTTCAAAATTAAAATTGCCAAGAGTCAAAAATTTGAAACATCTTCTGTCTTAACAGAATAAATATCGAATTTTAAGTTAATACAATATGTCTCATTAAAAGGAAATATACAGGTTAAAGTGCCTTTTCTGGCATGAAAAACCTTGGTTGAAAAATCAGCAATGCGCTTTAAAAGTTTACTCTTCGTCTTGACAGCTTGCAAATTTAAATACTGTTTTGCCAGGATCTTATCAGGAAATGATATTTTTGGAAAAAAAATTTTCCAAATTGAATCATTATTATTCATATCTTTATAAAAAGTTTGGCACGAGCAAGAAAGGTTTACCATGCTATTTAGTGCTAAATAGCCATAAATTTCGTGGCTTACATCAGAGGGTAAATTGCAGATAGGGTTCATAAAGATTTTCCTTGTAAAATTTAAATTCGTCTTAAATTTTAACAGCAAAAGTTATTTAAGGAAATATTATTTTATGGATAAATTAATAAATAAACAGGTTAAAGCAAACGTACCAATGAAAGCTGCTAATTTAAGATATTCCAATTTGGCCGCTCTTTTGTAAAATTTTTCAGCTTTGATGACAAGTTCACGATTAGCGATTCTATTAACGGTGTCTTCAATAAATGAGTGACTAATCTTTTTTTTAATAGAATTTTCGGACAGGAATGCACAAGGAAAAGATCTGTCGATTTCATAATTGTAACTGCTTTTTGATTTGAAATTGGCATTTTCAGCAATGATCACTGAGTCAAGTTCATGCATATAAATGTATGTTTCCTTGAAGGTAGGCAATTTTACGGGTTTTATGATCGAGAGCTCAAGTGATGCGTTGATTAGAGCAAAGCCGCGAATTTTAGATTTAAACTTTAAATTTACTTTAAGCTTAAGATTATTGTTAAAAGGAAAAAGGCAGGTGAATCTGCCTTTTTGACGAAGCGCTATTTTTTTTGAAAATTGCTTAAAAAGCTTATCTAACTGTTGTATTGATGAAACTGCGTGTAGATCGAGGTAATTTTTGGGTGTTAGGGTAGTGGGGAAAGAGACTTGGAAGAAGAGTTTTTTCCAAGCTTCATCATTAGAATATAATAGATTTCTACAGGTGTGTGATGCGCATAAGTAGCTTAAGGCACTATTTCTGTCGAGGTTTTCTTGAATCATAAAAAGGATTTCGTTCGGTAAACTGCTGATTAGGTTCATTTTCTAAAAGCTCATTTAAGGTATGCTATGTGTATCTCAAACTTGTGTATAAAATGCAAGAAGCTAAAAGGTGTTGTGAAGGCATGTTTTTTTAGGTGTAAACGGGGCGGAAATAGAATAAATTTTTAGTCACAAACGATTGTTTTTCAAGCTTTTCCGCTGAAGGTTGAATTTATTTTAAGAAAACCCCTTGCGAATAATCACTCTATTTTATATATTAATAAATTCTTACGAGCGAAATTAGTAAATAGTTAAGTTCGACTAAGAAATGCTAAAGCCTTCGAGTTTTGGAGTTTGTTATTTGACAGCGAAAGAGAGACAATGTGCAAGTAAGTCACTAACATGCAAATGTTAGTGTTAAACAATAGAGCTTGTGCGAAGAAACGAAAGTTGATTCGCAATATAAATAAATTTTGATTTAGAATAAAACATAAATCAAGTTTTCAAGAATTTTTTTTCGTGAGAATTTGATCTTAGTTCAG
>Ga0105045_10000584_pt1 | contig 27410 bp, 21 predicted proteins | sample MAT02_FD_78089 | JGI IMG/M metagenome (GOLD analysis project Ga0105045, IMG submission 78089) | Freshwater microbial communities from Lake Fryxell liftoff mats and glacier meltwater in Antarctica - MAT-02 (megahit assembly) | ecosystem: Environmental > Aquatic > Freshwater > Ice > Liftoff... | reverse complement strand
GTCGCAGCCATGTCGGCGCTGTCATCTGTCCGCCAGGTTGCAAAAGCCTTCGCAACAAGCGCTCCAAGCGCCGCCAGTCGCAACGCACCCTTGATCCCGTCAACGGAAATGCCGGCCGCCCCCCCGAGCCTGCGAATCCCCGGGCGTGCACGCGCCAGAACAAGCGCCGCAAGACCGGGATCGCGGCTGTCCCACAAGGTCAGCACAGCCGTCCTGTGCTCTTGCAACAGATCGAACCCCCGCATTAAACCGTCGAACAGACGCTCCCGCGCAGGCCCTGCGCCCGCTGCTCCCTTGGCGGTTTCGGCAGCAATCCTGTCCTGAAAGGCTGTGACCGCGTCGAACTTGTCCCCGACAAGCGATATCAGCGTTTCAGCGCTCATGCCGGATTCGGCGGCCGCAACATCAACGGAAACGTCGCGCCAGCCATGCGCCGCAATGGCGCGAAGCCAGGCAGATACGGCGGCGTCATGGGAAGCACTCAGGGTCATCATGATCAGTTCACCCGCAAAGGATCGCGCAAAATCGGTGTTTCAGCGCTGGCTTCAGCCGCTGCAGCAAGCGCGCGCGATCGTTCCGCTGCGGCCCGCACCGTCGCACGCAGCAGGCTGGAAAGCGCGCCATCGCCATCGAGGATATCCAGCCCCGCCTGTGTGGTGCCGTTCGGGCTTGTCACCTGCTGCCGAAGCTCGGCGGGGCTCGCGGCAGATGTCGCCGCCAGCTCGGCGGCGCCGGTCACTGTTTCCAGCGCCAGCCAGGCAGCGGTTTCCGGGTCAAGGCCAGCAGCCTCCCCCGCACCGGCAAGTGCCTCGATAAATCGGAACAGATAGGCCGGCCCGGATCCAGAGAGCCCTGTCACGGCGTCAAAACGGCTTTCATCGTCAAGCCATACGGCCGACCCCGTTGCAGCCATCAGCCAGTCAATGGCAGCGCGGTCGGCATCGGAACCGTGATCATCAACTGCACCAGCGGCGAACATGGCCGTCGCGCCCCGGCCGATCCGGGCCGGAAGGTTGGGCATGATCCGCACGATCCTGGCGCCAGGCAGCATCTGTGAAAGCGCAGCCGTGCGCACCCCGGCCAGCATCGACAGCACCAGCGGCCGGGCAGCCCCAAAGGCCGTCAGCAGATCAGGGGCAACGCCGGCCAGCGCCTGGGGCTTGATGCCCAGAACCACCAGCGTCGGGCCAGCATCCTGTTTTGCGCGCGCCACAGCCGGATCCGGCACCACCGCGCCGCTAAATCCCGCCGGAAGGCCATCGGGCGCAGGGTCGATGACCGTCACAGAAAGGGGGTCGAGCCCGGCCAGCAGCCAGCGCGCAAGAAGGATCCCGCCCATCGCGCCGCACCCGACAACCCAGACACGTTCGAGCGCTGGAGGGATAGAAGAGGTGGCATCGGGCATCCCTACTAACTAGGCAGAGCATCGTCACAGGGCAAGGCGTTCGGCAGACCACAGGCAGCACTCGTCCTGCCTGCCGCCCGCAGGGCGATGACCGCCCGCGCCAAGCCGGCGCGGGCGGTCACGCTCCTCCCAGAGACAGTAAGCCGTATCGTCGGCCCGGACCTCACGACGCCGAACGAGCCTCTACCGCGCACGCCGCATATCCGCTGTTCCAGCGTGTGCCGTAGAGCCGTCCTTGCGGCTTACGCTGCAGATCCGGTTTTGCAGCTTACGCTGCGGGTCGAAACTGCGCAGCTTCGGTCGATTCCTTCAGGGCCGTCGTCGATGACTGGCCGCCCGAAATCGCTTCGGCGACCGCGTCGAAATACCCTGTGCCCACTTCGCGCTGGTGGCGCGTGGCGGTGTAGCCATTGGCTTCGCTGGCGAATTCAGCCTGCTGCAACTCTGAATAGGCCGCCATACCACGATCCTTGTAGCCACGGGCCAGTTCGTACATGCCGTGGTTCAGGCTGTGAAAGCCTGCCAGCGTCACGAACTGGAACTTGTAGCCCATGGCGCCGATCTCGCGCTGGAACCGGGCGATCGTATCCTTGTCTAGGTTCTTCTCCCAGTTGAAGCTGGGCGAGCAGTTATAGGCAAGCATCTTGTTCGGATGCTCCTTCTTCACCGCTTCGGCAAAGCGCTTGGCATCAGCAAGGTCAGGGCGGGAGGTCTCCCACCAGATCAGGTCGGCGTGCGGTGCAAACGCCAAGCCGCGCTTGATGCAATGGTCCACACCCGTGCCCGGCTTCAGGCGGAAGAAGCCCTCCGGCGTCCGCTCGCCGGTCAGCCACGCGTGGTCGCGTTCGTCGATGTCGCTCGTCATCAGCATGGCCGATTCGGCGTCCGTCCGCGCGCATATGATGGTGGGAACGCCCATCACATCGGCGGCAAGGCGTGCTGCATCCAGATTGCGGATGTGCGCCTGGGTCGGGATCAGCACCTTGCCACCAAGGTGGCCGCACTTCTTTTCGGACGCCAGCTGGTCTTCATAGTGTACGCCCGAAGCACCGGCTTCGATGTAGGCCTTCATGATCTCGAAGCAGTTGAGAGGGCCACCAAAGCCCGCTTCGGCATCGGCCACGATCGGGGCGAACCAGTCGCGCTTCACGCCCCCTTCCGAATGCTCGATCTGGTCGGCGCGCTGCAATGCGCGGTTGATGCGCCGTGCAAGCTCGGGACCGGCATTGGCCGGATAGAGCGACTGGTCGGGGTACATGGCTCCCGCCGTGTTCGCGTCGGCCGCTACCTGCCAGCCCGAAAGGTAGATTGCTTTCAGCCCGGCCCGAACCTGCTGCATCGCCTGGTTGCCGCTCATCGCTCCCAGTGAGTTCACGTAAGGTTCTGTTTTCAACAGCTCCCAGAGCTTTTCAGCCCCGCGGCGGGCAAGGCTGTGCTCGATGTGGACCGATCCACGAAGCCGCTCGACATCAGCCGGGGTGTAGGGGCGCTCGATACCGTCAAAACGGCCGGCGGGTGCGGGAACGAGATCTTCGAACGTCTGGGGTATGTTCATATGCGGCGCTCCAACGATTTGACCTGTTTTTTACAATCCGACGTGTCCCACTTGACCTTCGACATCACATCGGTCAAGAAATTCACACAATCTTGGCCCTAAAATCGGGTCGAATTGTGGAAAATTGACCGGATTTGTTGTAAAATTGTGAACTTTTTGACAACTCCTGAGACAACAGACCGCAAGCTGTTCGCCGGGCCGCGCGTCCGTCGCCTGCGCCAGGGGCTTGGGATCACGCAAAGCCGTATGGCGACCGATCTCGGCATGTCCGTTTCTTATCTAAACCTTCTCGAACGCAACCAGCGCCCGCTTACAGCAGCAGTCCTCCTAAAGCTCGCAGACGTCTATGATGTCGATATCCGCCAGTTCACCAGCGCCGACACGGATCGACGAGCCGACGATGTTGCCGCTGCTCTTCAAAAGGGCGGGGTCGCCATAGGCCGGGCCGAAGTGCGCGATTTCACGGATCAGCACCCGGATATCGCCGCGGCGCTCCTCCGCCTCGCCGAAGCCGGGGGCAACGCATCCTGCAACGGGCATGATGGTTCCACCTCGGCGCTGGAACGCGTTCGCGCGCACCTGCTGGAACGCGCCAATCATTTCGTCGATCTGGACCAGCATGCCGAAAGTCTCGCGGACGCACTGCGCCTGTCCGGCCAGGCGCTCGACGCCGCCGTGCGCGAGCGTCTGCGCGCGCGACACGGCCTGAACGTCCGCGTTCTGCCGTGGGATGTCATGCCAGATCGGCTGCGCCGGTTCGATTTCCACAATCGGCAAGTGCTGCTGTCCGAAGTGCTTGATGGCGCGTCGCGCACATTCCAGCTCTGCGTACAACTCGCGCAACTGGAGGCCCGCGCCGAGATCGAAGCCGAGCTGGCCGCTGCTGCAACGCGGCTCGCCCCCGGCGACCCGTTCGCCAGCCAGCTTCTCGCCACCAACCTCGCCAGCTATTGGGCTGCAGCGCTCATGATGCCTTACGGCCGCTTTCACGCCGCCGCAGAAAGCCTGGGCTACGATATGGAGCTTTTGCAGGCCCGCTTTTCCGCCGGGTTCGAGCAGGTCGCCCACCGGCTCACCACGCTGCAGCGCCCCGGTGCGCGCGGCATTCCCTTCATGCTCCTCCGCTCGGACCGGGCCGGCCAGATCTCCAAGCGTTTTGCAGCCGGTCGCCTGCCGTTTGCCAGCGTCGGCGGGCAGTGCCCGTTGTGGGTTCTCTACGCCGCCTTCGAACACCCGGGGCGCATCCTGACCCAGGTGGCAGATGTGGAAGGCGGCGAAAAACTGTTCACCATCGCCCGAACCGTCCGGCCGCAAATCACGCCGTGGAGCGCCGAACGGCCCCGCTTCGCGATTGCACTCGCCTGCTCCCTCGACCACGCCCGCGCCCTAGTCTATGCGGGCGGGGTTGATCTGAACTCGGCTCCCGCAGTGCCGATCGGGCCAGGCTGCGCCGCCTGCTTCCGGCAGGATTGCCGGCAGCGCTCGGCGCCGCCAGCGGGCGCGCAGCTCAGGCTCGACCAGGGTTCGAGAGGGCTTCACCCCTATGGATTTACGGCGCCCGCCCCAACCGGCGAACGCCCAACAGGAGACCGTATGACATGATGACCGGCATCGAGATCAAGGGCGAAATGAAGCCAGGCTACAGCGCTGTCCTCACCGATGCAGCACTCGCGTTCGTGGCCCACCTGCACCGCATGTACGACCCGACACGGCAATCGCTTCTGCGCGCCCGGGCAGACCGCCGGCGCTGGTGGGCGCAGGGCAACGCCATCGATTTCGCGCCCGAAACCTCGTCCGTCCGCGATGGTGACTGGAAGATCAGCGGAACCCCGCAAGACCTTCAGGACCGGCGGGTCGAGATCACAGGCCCATGCGATCGGAAAATGGTCATCAACGCCCTGAATTCGGGCGCCAGATGCTTCATGGCCTGCCTGGAGGACGCCACCTCCCCCACCTGGCACAATGTCGTGGACGGCCAGATCAACCTGAAGGACGCCGCCGCCCGCACTATCACGCTGGACGCCGATCCTGTTTCCGGCGGAAAAACCTACAAGCTCAACGACAAGACCGCCGTCCTCATCTGCCGCCCCCGCGGCTGGCATCTGCCCGAGGCGCATCTGCACGTGGATGGCGAAGAGGTCTCAGGTGCAATCTTCGATTTCGGTCTCTATGTCTTCCACAATGCCCGAAAGCTCATCGAAAACGGCTCGGGCCCCTATTTCTACCTGCCCAAGATGGAGCATTATCTGGAGGCCCGCCTCTGGAACAACATCTTCGTGACGGCCCAGTCCATCCTCGGCCTTCCGCTCGGCACCATCAAGTCGACCGTGCTGATCGAAACGCTCCCGGGCGCTTTCATGGCAGATGAAATCCTGTTCGAGCTGCGCGACCACATCGTGGCCCTCAACTGCGGCCGGTGGGACTATATCTTCAGCTTCATCAAGAGCTTGTCACACGATCCGTCCAAGATCCTCGCAGACCGCGCGCAAGTGACCATGGCCGTTCCCTTCATGGCGAAATACGCCGCCCATGTGGTGCGCACCTGCCATCGGCGCGGCGCCCACGCCATGGGCGGAATGTCGGCCTTCATCCCGGTAAAGGATGATGACGCCAAGAACCAGGCCGCCTTTGCAGCCGTGAAGGCCGACAAGGAGCGTGAGGCCAATCTAGGCCATGATGGCACCTGGGTTGCCCACCCCGGGCTTGTATCCGTCGCGCAGGAGGTTTTCGATCGCCTCATGCTAGGCCCGAACCAGCTTTCGAAGATGCCCGAAGGCAACGCAACCGCAGAAGACCTGACAACGCCCAGCGAAGGCACCCGCACTGCGAACGGCCTCGCCATGAATGTGAATGTCGCGATCGGCTACATCGCGGCCTGGCTGCGCGGCCAGGGCGCGGTTCCGCTGCACAACATGATGGAGGATGCAGCCACCGCGGAAATCAGCCGCGCGCAGCTCTGGCAGTGGCGCCACCACGGCGTATCACTGGACGATGGCACAAAGGTAACGGCAACCCTCATCAACGACGAGATCAAGAAGCAGCTGGGTGTTTGGAAAGATACCGTGGGCGACAATTTCTACGCAAACGGCCACTACACCGAAGCCGCAACCATTCTCTCGGATCTGGTAACAGCCCGCGAGCTTCCCGACTTCCTGACAACCCCGGCATACCGGCGGTTCATGGCGGCTTGACGTTGCACCACGACCGCCGCAAGCGACTTGCCATGAAATAACGGCGGATCGATGCTGATCCCGGATCACCCGTCCCGCCAGGAGGCCTTCCATTCAGCCAGATGAACCCAGAACGACGGCCCAGGAGCAGGGGCAGGATACCGCGATGGCAGACATTGCCATGGGCGACGTTTTTGCCGCACTGGGTCGTCAGTGGCTCGTGATGGCCGTTGTTTTCGGCGCAATCTTGCTGATCGCAATCTTGTATCTGCGCGCCGCCGATCGGAGCTACACCTCGGTCCTGCTGTTGACGCCCGTGGCCAGCGGCGGTGGCACGCCGTCCCGGCTGGGCGGGTTGGCAAGCCTCGCTGGAATCCGCGTGCCGGGCAGCGACGCGCAGAGCCAGTTCGATCTTTTCGTCGAGGGCCTCACGACGCGGGAGTCGGCGGAACGGCTCGTCAAATCGCATCCGAACCTCCTCCCGCGCATGTTCCCGGGCGAATGGGATCCAGCGTCAAAGAGCTGGCGCGAACCGCAAGGAACGGTCGTATCGATCATCGCCGGCGTGAAGTCGCTCACCGGCAGTGAACGGCCATATGCACCGCCAGACGCCGCCAGGGTCCAGCGCTGGCTGCTCGCCGAGATCGGCATAGAGCGCGCGCGCGACCTGCAACTGACCACAATCTTCATACAGACGCGGGACCAGGAACTCGGCCGTGATATTCTCGCCGCCCTGCACAGCGGGGTCGATGAATTTCTCCGCCGCAGGGCGATCGAACGCGCCGATGACTACATAGCCTATCTGAACGAAAAGCTGTTCGTGGTCACAGTCGCCGATTACCGCCAGGCCCTGGTCGAAACCCTGTCCGAACAGGAAAAGACCCGCATGATGGCGAGTTCCGACCTGCCCTTTGCCGCCGAGCCGTTCGGCCCACCCACCACCAGCGACAAGCCCACCAGCCCCAACCCGCTGGTCATCCTGATGGCAGCCATCGGTGTCGGCCTCGCGCTGGCAATCGCGATAGCCCTCCTTCGGGAACGCCGCAGGCTGTTCGGCGCCCGCGCAGCCTGATGGAAGCCGGGCCGCTTCGTGGCTAGCCTCGCCGTTACGCCTGCGCCTGCCCGCGCCACGTCTGCACCCCTCCTTTCGGTCAGAGGCCTGGTCGTCTGGCTCACCATTGCTTCGCTGTTCGCCGGGGGCCTGAAAGCAACTGTCGGGTTCGACCTGCGCCTTTCCTACCTGTTCGTGGCGATCGGGTTCGCCAGCCTGCTGCTGCTCACGCCCCGCCTGCGAATCCCGATCGGGCCGGTGGCGGTGCTGTGGTCCTATCTGATGCTGTGCGCGGCCTTCATGTTCCTGCACAATTCCGCCCTGCTCATTCCCCGGACGCTGCCGCAGATCGTGGGCATCGGCTTTTTCGCAACCTATTTCCTGCTGTTTATCGCAAACGCCGGGCTCTCAGCCGAAGCGCTGTTCCAGGCCTATGTCAAAATGGCGGTCTGGGTTGCCCTTCTGGGCTTTCCCATCCTTGTCCTGACCGGTCTGACAGACGGCTTCTGGCGACTGAAAAGCATTTTTGCCGAACCCGCACATTATGCTACCGCCATGATGCCGGCCGTCGGCTATGCGGTCGCAACTGCCCGCAGCCACCCCTGGCGCTGCGCTGTGCTGCTGTTGGCGATGGTGCTGACCTTGTCCCTCACCGGCTATATCGGGCTTGGCCTTGTCTTTGCGCTGGTTGCGGGGCGCAGTTGGTGGGTGCGGATCCTGATGGCCGCCTTCGCCCTGGCCCTATTGGTCCTTGCCTATTCGGCAAGCCCCGAAATCCGCAAGCGGATCGACGATACGGCCCGGGTGGCGCAAACGGCGGATTTCACCGGAGCAAACCTCTCCACCTACGCGCTCTTGTCCAACTATTGGGTCGCTTACAGCAGTTTTCAGGAAAGCCCGGTCTTCGGCGGCGGTCTCGGCAGCCACCCCGAAAGCCATGACCGCTTCATCGGCCAGCTGGAAGGTCTGGAACTGTTCGATGCGTATCTTGAACAGAACAAGGAGGACGCGAATTCGCTGTTTGTTCGGACCTTGTCGGAACAAGGCATCGTCGGCCTGTTTTTGCTGGGGCTGTTCATTCTGCGCTATCGAAAGGCAGTCACGCCGTCTCAGCAGGCGATCAACAATGCCATACTGGTCTATTTTGCCCTGAAATTGATCCGCGAGGGCCACTATTTCACGCCGGAATTCTTCTTCATGACCACCATCTACTATTGCAACGGCGCGGCCTTTCGGAATCGCGCCCTCCCATGATCAATCGGCTGGTCGTCAATGCCATCAATCTGTCGAGCCGCGGCGGGCGAAGTATCCTGGCGGACTGCCTTCACGCGCTCGAAACAGGCCTGCCGGCAGGCTGGGAGGCGGAGGCCTATGTCTGCTCAACCGAGGGTCTCGCCCGATACAGTCGCGTGAAACTCACAGTCGTCCCCAAGCGGTGGGGAAGCTGGGCAGACAGGATCTGGTTCGAGCTGAAGGGCCTTCACGATCTGGAAGCGGGCCGGACGGTGGATGTGTTCCTGTCGCTGCAAGGCGCTTCGGCCCGCATCGAAGCGCGATCGAAGGCAGTCTATTGCCACCAGAACCTGCCTCTTGCACCCATGCCGCTGCGCGTCGCACGGGCGCAGCCCCGGCTGGCACTCCAACGGCTCATCTATGATGCGCTGTATCGGTTCGGTATCGGCCAGGATGCGACCATCATTGTCCAGCAGCAGGGCACGCGCGATGCCTTCGCAAGGCGCTACGGCCTTCGCAAATCGATTGTCGCGCACCCCTACCCTGCGGCCGAAGGCACCAGCAGCTGGCGCAGGCGCCCGATAGGGGCAGGCACGCTCCGCTTGCTGTACCCGGCCGGCCCCTACCCCAACAAGGACATCGGCATTCTGTGCGACGCGGTCCGCAAACTGCGTGCGGATGGGTTCGACGTGGCCGCCACGATCACGGTTTCGCCAGATGACAACAGCTACACACGGGCACTGGCCGCGCGCAATGCCGACGTCCCGGCCATATCGTTTGTCGGGTTGCTGGCCCGCGAAGCGCTGGAAAAGGCCTATGAAACGCATGACCTTCTCGTTTTTCCGTCGCTGGTGGAAAGCTGGGGCCTGCCGCTGAGCGAGGGGAAGGCCCATGGCATCGGGATCGTTGCAGCAGACCTGCCCTACGCGCACGAAACCGTCGGCACCTATGATGCAATCATCTTCTTTCCAGCCGGAGATTCCGCTGCCCTCGTCGATACCATCGCTGGATACTGGACGGGAACCAGCCCGCTGGGCCATAGGACCGCCGTGGAACCCTGGGAACCATTTGCTCGCAACTGGGCGGAGCTGATCGGGATGCTGACGTCTTCAGACAGGAATGCAACGCTATCATGGTAACCCCGTTCAACGACAAGGTTCTGCTGATATCCGGCGGAACGGGCTCCTTCGGTAACGCAGTGCTGCGCCGGTTCCTTGAAACAGGGATCCGTGAAATCCGCATCTTCTCGCGCGATGAGAAGAAGCAGGACGACATGCGCGCCCGCTACCAGAACGACAAGATCAAGTTCGTTTTGGGCGACGTGCGGGATCAGACGAGCATCGCAAACGCCACTGTCGGTGTGGACTATGTCTTTCACGCAGCAGCGTTGAAGCAAGTCCCGAGCTGCGAATTCTATCCGCTCGAAGCCGTCCGCACGAACGTGCTGGGCACCTCGAACCTGCTGGAAGCAGCGATCCGCAACAACGTCAGCCGGGTCATCTGCCTCTCGACGGACAAGGCCGTCTATCCGATCAACGCCATGGGCATGTCCAAGGCGCTCATGGAAAAGGTGATGGTCGCCAGCTCCAGGCTGGCTGAACCCAACCGGTCCGTAATTTGCGGCACACGATATGGCAATGTCATGGCATCGCGCGGGTCCGTCATCCCGCTGTTCGTCAACCAGCTTCGCGCCGGCCAGCCGATCACCATCACGGATCCTTCGATGACCCGCTTCATGATGTCCCTCGATGATGCGGTAGAGCTCGTCCTCTACGCCTTCGCGAATGGCAACAACGGCGAAATCTTCGTCCAGAAAGCGCCGGCCTCCACCGTCGGAGACCTGGCCGAAGCCCTCCGGCAGCTGTTCGATGTTCCCGATCACCCCATCCAGATCATCGGGACCCGCCACGGAGAAAAGCTCTACGAAACCCTGCTCACCCGCGAAGAGATGGTCGATGCCGAAGATCTCGGCGGCTACTACCGGATCATTCCGGATCGCCGCGATCTCAACTACGGCAAGTATATCGTGGAAGGCGAACGCAAGATCAGCGAAGCGCTCGATTACAACTCCCACAACACGACCAGGCTCGATGTTCAGGGAACGAAGGACCTCCTGCTCAAACTGCCGTTCATCACCGCGCAGCTGGCCGGACGGGTGATCGAACCGGAGGGCTGAGGTTGCGCGTTCTCGTTACAGGCGCGGGCGGATTTGTCGGGCGCAACCTTGTCCTCGCGCTTCGCGAACGCGGCGATGACGTGCTGGAATTCGTGCGCGGCGAAAGTGCAGCAAAGCTGGCCGAACTGGTTTCCATGGCAGACGGCATCGTTCATCTGGCAGGCGCGAACAGGCCACCCACCCCTTCGGGTTTCACACAGGATAATGCGGCCCTCACAGAAACGCTGGCCAAGGCCATTGGCATGGCGGGAAAGCCGTCCGTGCCGCTTTTGTTCGCCTCCTCCACGCAGGCCGAGCAGGAGAACGCCTACGGCCACAGCAAAAGGTCTGCCGAACAGGCGTTGGAAGCGCTGGCGGATACAGCGCATGTGATGATTTACCGGCTTCCGAACCTGTTCGGAAAATGGGCAAGGCCGCATTACAATTCTGCCGTCGCCACATTTTGCCATTGTGCGGCGCACGGCCTTCCCTTGCCCATCAACGATGGCGCAGCACCGCTCTCCCTCGTCTATATCGATGATGCGATCGCCACGTTCCTGCGTGCGCTCGATGCCCCGGCGCCCGGCCTAAGCTGGCCGTCCGTCACCCCGGTCTACCAGGCCAGCGTTGGCGAAGTGGCCGCCATTATCGAGCAGATTGCGACAGGGCGCGAGCAGCTTGAAGTCGTCGCAACCGGCAATGGCCTCCGGCGCGCCCTCTACGCCACCTATCTTTCGCACCTGCCGCACGATCGGTTCAGCTACCCCCTCACCGTTCGCGGAGACGCCCGCGGCCAATTCGTCGAAGTGGTCAAGACACCCGATTGCGGGCAGATCAGCTATTTCACACAAGTGGAAGGTCTGAAGCGCGGCGGGCATTACCACCACAGCAAATCCGAGAAGTTCATTGTGGTAAAGGGGCGCGCCTGTTTCCGATTCCGCCACCTGATAACGGGCGAACGCGTCGAGGTGGAAGCCTCCGCCGCAAGCCCGATCGTAGTGGACACGATTCCCGGTTGGGCGCACGATGTGGTCAACATGGGCGACGAGGAACTCATCGTTCTGGTATGGGCCAATGAAGTTTTCGATCGGGACAGGCCCGACACGATCGTTGCCAGGGTCGACACATGAAGAAACTCAAAGTCATGACCGTTCTGGGCACCCGCCCTGAAATCATTCGCCTCTCGCGCGTGATGACAGCGCTCGACAGATATTGCGATCACGTGATCGTTCACACCGGCCAGAACTATGATTACGAACTGAACGAGATCTTCTTCGAGGACCTGGGCCTCAGAAAGCCCGACATCTTCCTGAACGCCGCCGGCGCCAATGCAGCAGAGACCATCGGCCAGGTCATCATCAAGACCGATCAGGTTCTGGCCGACGTCAAGCCCGATGCCATGCTGGTGCTGGGCGATACCAACAGCTGTCTCGCCGCAATCCCGGCAAAGCGGCGCAAGGTTCCGATCTTTCACATGGAAGCGGGCAACCGATGTTTCGACGAGCGAGTCCCGGAAGAAACCAACCGCCGGATCGTCGACCATATTGCGGATATCAACCTGACCTATTCGGATATCGCGCGGGAATATCTTCTGCGCGAAGGCCTTCCACCCGATCGCATCATCAAGACCGGAAGCCCCATTGCAGAGGTTCTTGCCCACCAGGCAGACGCCATCGCGCGATCGGACGCTCTCACGCGCCTGTCGCTGCAAACCGGGCAGTTCTTCCTTGTCAGCGCGCACCGCGAGGAAAATATCGAGAGCGACCGGATGTTCAACGGCCTCGTCGATATTCTGAACGGCCTTGCCTCCCGCTTTGATCTGCCCATCATCCTGTCCACTCATCCCAGAACGCGTGCCCGCATAGAGCGATCGGGCGCAACGATCGACCCCAGGGTTCAGGCGCTGAAGCCGATGGGCTTCACCGATTATGTCCGCCTGCAAACCGAAGCCCGGGCAACCTTGTCCGACAGTGGAACGATCAGCGAGGAGTCCTCCATCCTGAACTTCCCGGCCCTCAACATACGCGAAGCCAATGAGCGCCCGGAAGCCTTTGAGGAAGCCTCGGTCATGATGGTCGGCCTGTCGCTCGAACGCGTTCTCCAGGGGCTCGCCGTGCTGGAGAGCCAGGGGCGCGGGGAAACCCGGACCCTGCGCCAGGTCGCGGATTACTCCATGCCGAACGTCTCCGAAAAGGTCGCCAGGATCCTGATCAGCTACACCGACTATGTGCGGCGGAAGGTCTGGATGGAACTGTGAAGCTGCTGATCGTCAGCCAGTATTTCTGGCCGGAAGACTTTCGCATCAACGAACTTGCCCTGGCCCTCAAAGACCGGGGTCATGCGGTCACAGTTCTCACATCCACCCCCAACTATCCCGAGGGCGTGGTCCATGCCGCCTATGCGGCCGATCCCGCCGCCTTTGGCACCTATGGCGGGGTCGAGGTCATACGGGTCCCGCAGATGGCGCGTGGCTTTTCGCGGTTCCGGCTGGTGGCCAACTATCTGAGCTTTGCCCTGTCCGCATCCGTGCTCGGGCCGTGGAAGCTGCGCAAACGGCCCTTCGATGCGGTCTTCGTCTTCCAGACGTCTCCGGTAACAGTCGGCATCCCGGGCGGATTGATCGCGCGGCTCAAGAACGCGCCGATGGTGATGTGGATCCTGGACTGCTGGCCCGAAACACTGGCTGCCATCGGGGTGGGCAGCGGCCGCCTGGCGCAGGCAGCCGTCGGCTGGCTCGTGCGCGCCATCTACGCCTCCGCGACCCTCCTTCTCGGGCAATCGGAAGGGTTCGCGCAGAATGTCGGGCGCTATGGACGCGCCGACAAATTCCGCCATTTTCCCAACTGGGTCGAAGCCCAATATCAACCTGCGGACGCGTCGCTGGTGGCGGAAATGCCCCTAGCGGCCGATGGCAAGTTCAACGTCGTTTACGCCGGCAACATCGGCGAGGCCCAGGATTTTCAGGCCATCGCAGCCGCAGCGGATCGTCTCCGGGATGACCCTGTCGAATTCCTGATCGTGGGGGATGGCCGCGATCTCGAACGCAGCCAGGCCGATATCGCAGCGCGCGGCCTCGAAACCACCGTGCGCTTTGCAGGGCGCTTTGCGCCATCCCGGATGCAGGGTTTCTTCGATCAGGCAGACGCCCTTCTGGTATCCCTCAAAGCCGATCCGCTCTTTGCCCTCACCGTGCCCGGCAAAGTGCAGACCTACCTGGCAGCCGGCAAACCCATCGTCGGCATGCTGGACGGAGAGGGACAGGCGGTCATCCACGAAGCCGGTGCAGGCCTGATCGTGGCTTCAGGTGATGCCGCCGGCCTCGTGGAGGCAATCCGAACATTGCAGCGTCTGTCCCCCGAAGAGCGCGCGAGGATGGGGGAGGCTGGCCAAGCCTATGCCCGGTCCCGGTACGACCGGGATACACTGATCAACCGCCTGGAAAACTGGCTGGCCGAAGCCATCCGGCATCACGATGGTGCGCGGGGTGCGCCCGAATAGAATCGCGCCTTGTTTCCGGCAAGAAACTTCAGGATCTTGTGCTCGGCGTCCGTAAACATCTTTTCGTAACGCTTCGTTTCAATGCAACAGATCGTGGCCTCAGGATTGCCCGATCGTAGCTGGGCAGCAACAGCGCTGTTGGTCGCGAAATACACGGCACCGCCACCGGGCTCCGAAACACACTCCCAGCCGGCACCCGATTGCCGGTCGAACCCTGCCGAGCCGGCAAACTCATCCAGCCAGCCCCGCAGCATGTCGGCCTTCTGGGTATCGGTTACGGGCTCATAGAAGGAAAGATTGGGCCGGGGCGCCGCCGGAACACCCGCGATAACCATGTCCTGCGGGAAGGATTTGGTGATGTTCGATCCGATCAACGCCACAAGGCGCCGCCCCAGGGTCACGCCCGACGCGACGATGCATGTGCCCACCAGCCAGACATCATCGTGGATATCCACTTCACGCTCGGCAAACAGCGTGCAGCCCTCCATCCGTTCGCCAGCCGCAACATGGGACCACAGTTGCGAATACATGCCAACGCGCACACCCCGGCCGATCCGGATCCCGCCAGTGCCGTCGATCACGCAATTCTGGCCGAACCAGCAATGCTCGTCGATCGATACCCCGGTCTTGGAAAGCACCAGGCAATTGTCGTGCAGCGTCGTCCAGTCCCCGATCTTCACATCCCCGCCGGACACCACGATCTTCACACCATCCCCGATGATGCAATAGTCGCCAAGCACAACCTTCGCAGGGGACTGAAAGATGATCTGCGCCCCCCGGCCAATGCGGGTTCGCTGACCGACCTGAACCTCACCCTCACCCGTGACGTCAAACATCGCCTACTCCCCGCCTTCATCAACCCAGATCAAGCTGAGGCCCGTGCCGCAACGTTTCGACCAGTGCGGCATATGCCGAACGCACGTCCGGCAAGTCTGTCACTGTAGCGACTGCATGCCCCGCAGCGGTGGGGCGCGCCAGCCGGGACGCAACCTTCGTTCCGAAACGCCCGGCTTCGCCAAGCAATTCGAAGGCAACCAGGCGGCGCGCCCGCCCCAACCCGACTTCGCGCCCATAGCTGTTCACCGACTGCATCGTCGTGGCTGCAAAGCTGCGGTTGTGGAACAGGCACCGCGCATACAGCCGGGCAAAGTTGGGCATGAACGCAGGATCGTTCACGGCATCCACCGCCTTCTTGAAACTGAACGACCAAACCGTCGTCGGGCTGTAGAATTCCGGAATCAGCGGGTCCCAGACAAGGCCCCTGAACGGCGCGATATGCGGGTTGTCCCACAAGGCGGACCGGTCGGTCTGGGCCGCCCCCATCCCGGCGGTGCTTTTTGGCGAAGCGCCGGGCAGCACGAACGGCCATTCCACAACGGCCGTCTTGCGGGCATGTCGGGAAATCAGGGTCGCGCTGTAAATGTCGGGGCTCACTCCGCCGAACAGAGCCCCATGCTGTTCGCGGATGCGGTCAACGACATCGCGGGACACAAGGCCATGGTATGCGCGCGGCATCAGGCCAAGCCCTCCCCCGAAATCGTGAAGCGCCGCTTTCAGAGCGACCGGAGCATCCAGTGCCCGCGCCTTGCCCGAAACACGATTGACGACAAGCCTCGCTGCATAGTCCTCGCCAAAATAGCGCGAGGTGACGCCCGGCCAGTAATAGGCAGCGTGGAACATCGCGCCATAAGAAACCACAGCCTCGATGCCGTTCTGGTCCGCCCAGGCCGCAATCCGCTCGACATCCGGCCCGACGCAGTCATCGTCGCCGATGAACATCAGCCAGCGGCCCGTTGCGGCCTCGCACGCGTGGTTGAAATTGGAAACCACATCCAGGCCGACCCCGGGCCGCATATACCGGACCTGGCCAGATGCGATCCCCGGCGCCAGCATTGCCTCCAGGCTGGAATCGAGACTGGTATCGCTGATGATGATTTCCGCGTCGGGGCATGCGTCTGCCACGGCAGCAGCCGCGTTGGCGGCATAGGTCTGCCGATCGGCCGTAGGGATGATGATCGAAAGAAAGGCCATGGTCGCCGGTCAAAACCTTTCCCAGAGCATGTTCCGTGTCGGTGGAATCACCAGCGTCGGAAACCCATGCGGAAAAACAACAGGATAGAGCGGCCGTTCTGATGCAGTCAGAACGGCCGCTCTAGGAGTGCGGTCGCGTCGAATAGCGAAACCACCATAGACAGGCAACAACAAGGGTCATGATCGCTCCGGCAACGCTGGCCACCAGCACCTGCACCCACACCACCACGGGAAATCCACCAGCCGCCATACAGACAAGGGCAGTGCCGACGCCTGCAATCAAGACAGGCCCGATCCAGCATCGAAGCACAAGGTCTGCACCGGCCTTTTGCCCGGGCCAGGATCGCAGCATCCGGAACCAGAGAAGCAGGCAGACAACCACATGATACACCGCATAGACACCCGCAACCAGCATGATGTCCTGCTGCAGCCCGGCCACCAGCAGCAGACCGATCACGATCATGGTCATGACAATCGACAGCCGGGCCAGCCAGAACCGATCGCCCGAAGCCAGCAGCCATGCCGTGGGAAGATAGCCGGTCGCCCCGACCGCTGCTGCCGCCACCAGCAGCTGCGCAATCGGTGCGATCACCCCGATGTCATCCGCATGGGGAAGCCACAGCGAAAGAACGGCAGGCGCAAAATAGACAAGCACGACCGTGGGTGCCGTAACGCCAAGCGAAACGGCAACCTGGAACCGCCGGCCGACGGTCAGTGCAGCGACCGGGTCTGTCTGTGCTGCAACCAGCTTGGGGTAGAAATACTGGTTCAAGGGCCCGGCCAGCACCGCAATAGGCGTAAGCGCGTAGGTCGTCGCAAGAAACCATCGGCCGGCCATCTCCAGCGAAAAGAAGCCGGCCACCATCGGCTTGTCCACCTGCATCACCAGTGCGCCAGCCAGGGTGTAGGCAATCAGCGGACGCATCCTGCGCCAAAGACGCAGCATTGCGACGTGTTCGAACAGCCCATCCTGGCCGGTGGAAAGCCGGCTCGATACGATCCACCGCAGGACGGCATAATGCATGGCCGATACCAGCGCCTGCGCTGCCAGAAAGGCCATCAGGCTCGCCTCGATGTCCCGAAGAACCAGCACCGTGACCAGCCCCCGCGCAATGGCCCCGGCCAGCATCAACCCGTTGTTCAGCCGATAGGCTTGCAGCCCGTTCAGCGCGGCCTGCCCCACATTCAACAGCATCATTGCACCGATGAGCAAAGCCGCGAGGACCATCTCGGCCGGGCTGAACGCCTGGAATTGACGGATCGCATCCAGCACAAGGGCCGCCGCCATTCCGATCACCGCAACCCCCAGTATGATCCATTCGGATCGTCGCCAGTCCCGCCCGGCCGCAGCCCGAGCCGAATCATCATCCCCCGAGGCCGCGATGTCGGTCGCGACCAGGGTCGCGGCCCCGAAATCGAAGACCATGAAAAACGACACCAGCGACAGGATGATGGCGACGGCCCCGAACACCTGCGGGCCCAACAGGGCATCATACAAAGGCAGGAACAGCAGATTGAGCAAAACCCCGCCCAGCCGACCGCTGAACACCATCCCCACATCCAGCAGCGACCGGATCGCAGCCCGATCCGTGCGCCTGGGCAGACGGTCGCCTGTCACGCCTGAACCAGCAAGGCATCCTGCACATGCCCGGCAATCCTGTCGATTGCGCTGTGGTCCAGCCACCATCCGCAAGGAAGGGCAAGAACCGTATCCATGAAACGATCCACACCGGGAACCGCCGATCGCGTTGCCTTGAACCCGCTGTAGTCGTCGTTTCGGTGGTGCAGCTTGGATGCGGCGACGCCTTGCGATTTCAGGGCCCCCATCAAAGCATCCCTGCGTTCAGCGCGCAGCAGAACCGCCCAATATGCAGGAACGGCCCCCGACAACGGCTGCACCAGTTCAATCCCCGGCAACCCGGCCAGATGTCCGCGCAACCGCTCGGCATTGGATCGCGTTCGCAAAAGCCGGCCTTGAAGGCCGTCGAGCTGAACAGCTCCGATAGCCGACGACAGGTTGTTGAGAACCGCAGCCCAGCCAAGCTCGGGCACATCGACCGTCGGGTCGATTTCGCCCAGCCTGTCCCGGAACCGGGTCGGGTCGATGCCGTATTTCCGCAATCGCAGGGCGCGATCATACTCCTCGTCCGTCCCCACCGAAAGCGCGCCGCCATCGATCGCGTTGATCTGCCTGTTGGGATAGAAGGAATAGACTGCATAGTCGGCAAAGCTGCCCACCTGTCGCCCGTCGATGGTCGCGCCCAGGGCATTGTCGCAATCCTCGATCAGGGCAATTCCCCGCGCCCGGCAGAGCGCCAGAAGCGCCTTGGCAGGGCCCGGATAGCCGGCAACATGGTACAGCACGACTGCCCGGGTTTCGGGCGTGATTAACTGTTCGACGCTTGCAACATCGAGAGTGGCGGTATCCGGGTCGATATCCGCCCACACCAGTTTTGCACCAGACATGCCAAGCGGCGCATTGGTCGACAAACAGGAAAAGGGCGACGTTATGACCTCGTGCCCGGCTTCCACTCCGGCAAGCCGAAGAGCAATCGCCATGGCGTTGGACATGTCGTTCACGGTCACGGTCCGCGGGTTGCCCACCAGATCCGCAAAAGCAGCCCTGAACCGCTCGACATAAGGGCCCGCCGCAATCTGCCCCGACCGCAGAACCTCGACAGCAACCTCTTCCTGGCGCGCACTGTGTACCACACCGAACAGTGGATAGCTCATCGGATCCTCCTACCCTGCACGCAGGGCATTGGCTATCGCTTCACGGGTCTCTTCATCCACCCACCAGCCACATGGAAGATGCACCAGTCGGCTGTAAAACAGGTCAAGTCCGGGCATCGGAACCCTGGACCCGGCGAAAATATCATGCCGGTCGTTGCGAAGATGCAATTTGGATGATTGCACCCCGATGCTGTCCAGCCGCGCAACCACATCTTCCCAATCGTCAGACAAGAGCGTGTATAACCAATAGCTTGGCTCAGCAACATTGTCGAACGCTCCGGGCGTCAGCCCGGGAATGGTCGAAAGCATGGAATCGAACCACCGTCCGTTCCCGATGTGCGCCGCGATCCGGCCCTCGATGATATCGAGCTGGCGCAAGCCAATCGTCGCCGTGATATTGTTCATGTTGTACTTGTAGCCAACCGAGGTGATGTTGGTGCGTGTCCGGTCCACGCCCCGCTCCAGCCCGAACCAGCGAAACCGCCGCGCCTCGGCAAGCAGGCTCTCATCGCGGATCGTCAGCGCTCCGCCATCGCCGGTCGTCATGTGCTTGATGGCCTGAAACGAAAAGATCCCGAAATCGCCCAGCGTGCCGATCGGCTGCCCGGCATAGCGTGCGCCCAGCGCATGCGCGCAATCCTCGATCACCGGAATCCCGTGCCGCCGACCGATGTCGGCAATGTCCGCCATGCGAACCGGATATCCGGCATAGTGCACCACCAGGATCGCCCGTGTCCGGGGGGTGATCGCGGCTTCCACCGCAGCCGGATCGATATTGCCCGACGTAGAATCGACATCGGCGAAAACCGGCCGCGCTCCCACATGCAGGATCGAAACATTGGTCGGCTCGGCGGTCATCGCGGTCGAGATCACCTCGTCCCCCGTCCCAGCCCCCGAAAGCGTCAGGGCTGCGTGCAGGGCAGCCGTCCCGCTGCTCATGGCCAGCATATTCGGAAGGCCGAACATGGCCGAAAACGCCTCTTCGAACGCGCGAACCTCCGCACCTTCCCCGATCTGCCCGCTCATCAGCGTGGCTTCCAGCGCAGGCATCAACTGGTCGGCCGGTGGCATGCCGACCTTCACGAGAGGAACGGTAATCATCCAGGGCCTTTCGCAGGTGTGCGCCGTTGCAACAAGCTCAGCTCAATCCTCGATGGACAGCAAGCTGGCGTTGCCGCCCGAGCTTGTCGTGTCGATGCTGACAGCCCGCTCGACGGCAAAGCGCGGCAGATAATGCGGGCCGCCGGCCTTGGGCCCGGTTCCGCTCAGCCCCTCCCCGCCGAAAGGTTGCGCGCCAACCACCGCTCCGATCATCGCGCGGTTCACATACAGATTGCCCACCTTCGCCTGCCGCCGCACGGCATCGGCCGTGGCCGCAATCCGGCTGTGCAGCCCCATGGTCAGCCCATATCCCGTTGCGTTGATCGTCTCCAACAATGCGTCCAGCTCGCCTGCCCGCCAGGTTGCCACATGCAGGATCGGGCCAAACCACTCCTCGGTCAGGTCTTCCGGCGAATCCAGCCGCACGATGGTGGGCGGCACGAACCAACCGGCCACAGGTGTTTCACACTGGTGCAGAATACGGGTGGGGTGGCGCGCGAGATACCCCATCAGCCGCCCATGCGCTGCCTCGTCGATCACCGGGCCGATATCCGTCGCGCGGTCTTTCGGGTCGCCCACCACCAAGGCGCCCATCGCACCAGCCAGCATCTCCAGGATCGGCGCTGCAACCTCTTCCTGCAACAGCAACAGGCGCAACGCCGAACACCGCTGCCCGGCAGACCGGAAGGCCGAGGTGATCACATCGGCCACCACCTGTTCGGGAAGCGCCGTCGAATCGACGATCATGGCATTAAGCCCGCCGGTTTCAGCAATCAGCGGCACGATCGGCCGCGCATCATCCGCCAGCAGGCTCTTTGCAATCGTCCGTGCCGTCCTGGTGGAGCCGGTAAAGGCCACGCCGGCCACCCGCCGGTCTGTCGTCAGCGCAGCACCCACCTGTCCTCCACCCGGCAGCAGATGCAGCACATCGACGGGTATGCCCGCCGCGTGCGCATGCCGAACCACGCGCATGGCGATCAAGGGCGTCTGCGGAGCAGGCTTCGCGATCACGGCATTGCCCGCAACCAGCGCCGCCACCGTCTGCCCCAGGAAAATCGCCAACGGGAAGTTCCAGGGTGCAATCGTCACAAACACGCCCCGGCCCGCAAACACAAGGCTGTTTGCCTCACCCGTCGGCCCGGGTAACGGAACCGGCGCAAAGCCACGCCGCGCTTCCACCGCATAATAGCGACAGAAATCGACCGCCTCGCGCACCTCGGCCAAGGCATCGCCAAGCGTTTTCCCGGCCTCGACCTGCAACAGCGCCAGCAGCCCGTCACGGTCGGCCTCCAGCCGGGCCGCCAACCGTTCCAGCGAAGCTGCACGCTCCTCGACCGGGGTTGCAGCCCAGCCAGCAGCAGAGGCCGCGGCAATCTCCAGCGCTTGCGCCACATGGTCACCCGTCGCCTCGACGACGTGCCCCACCACATGGTCGGGTCGTGCCGGGTTGATAACCGGGCGCGAAACGCCATCGGCTTGGCGGCCCTCGATCAACGGTGCAGCATGGTGCGGTTCCATCAGCGCAGCGCCCATGGCGGCCTCCACCGCATCAAGTGTATCCACATCCCCAAGGTCCAGGCCCGCGGAATTGGTGCGTCCCGGAAAAATGTCGGCCGGCAGCGGGATCGAGGGGTGCGGAGCACCGCCAACCGCCACGATCTTTTCAGCCGGGTCCGCCAGCAGGTCCGCTTCGCTGATGCTCGTATCCGCCAGCTGGTGTACAAAGCTCGAGTTGGCACCATTTTCCAGCAGCCTGCGCACCAGATAGGCCAGCAGGTCCCGGTGGCCGCCAACCGGCGCGTACAGCCTGCAGGAATAGCCCTCATCCCGCACCATTCGTTCGTATAGCCCTGCTCCCATGCCATGCAGCCGCTGGAACTCGAAATCCCGCCGATCTCCCGCCAACTGGGCAATCGTCGCCACCGTCAGCGCATTGTGGCTGGCAAAGGCCGGATAAATGTGCGGCGCGCCGAGCATGCCCCTGGCACAGGCCAGATAGGAAACATCGGTCGCGGCCTTGCGGGTAAACAGCGGATAGCCGGAAAGCCCACCCTCCTGTGCGCGCTTGATTTCGCTGTCCCAGTAAGCACCCTTCACCAGCCGCACGTGAATCCGCCGACCGGTCTCGGAACCCAGCGCTTCCACCCAATCCACCAGTGGCCGCGCCCGCTTGCCATAGGACTGGATCGCCATGCCAAGTCCGTCCCACCCCTTCAGCTCCGGAAGCCGCGCAACCGCTGCAATGATGTCGAGCGACATCATCAACCGGTCCTGTTCCTCAGCGTCGATCGTCAGCCCGACATTCAGGGAAGCAGCCCGCCCCGCAAGCCCGGCGATGATCTCCGTGAGCGCCGGAACCGCAGTCTGCGCATGCGCCGTCTCATAGCGAGGATGCAGCGCCGACAGCTTCACCGAAATGCTGTGCGTCCTCCGGTTGCCTTGCCGTCCCACCGCCTCCAGTGCATCGGCATAGGAACGGGCGTACCGCGCAGCATCGGCCTGCGTCCGCGCAGCTTCACCCAGCATATCAAAACTGGCAGAGAAGTACCTGTAATCCTTTTCATCTGCCCGCTTTAGCGCTTCATCGATGTTGCGCCCCATCACAAAGATTTGCGCCATCAGTTTCATGGCCGCGCCCACAGCTGTCCGCACGAAGGGCTCGCCCGCCCGCGTCACCAGACGCTTCAGTACGCCGCCATCTTCTTTCACCAATGCCTTGGTAATCACCAGGCCCCAGGTCGCGGAGTTGACCAGCGCAGAATCCGATTGGCCGGCAAAGCGGTCCCACTCCGCATCGCCCAGCTTGTCGCGGATCAAAAGGTCGGCCGTCTCGCTGTCGGGCACCCGCAGGAACGCTTCGGCAAGGCTCAGCAGCGCCTTTCCTTCTGCCGTGTTCAACCGATATTGCTGAAGGAAGCGGTTTACCCAGCCATCCATTTCAGCGACCCGAAGTTCGCCCAACAGGCCCGAAGCGCGCGCCAGAACAGCCTCGCGCTCGGCTGGCGCAATGGTTGCAACCGGCAACAACGATCGAAGAACGTCAGGCTCCGGCGCCCGGTGAAGCCGGCGCAGGTCACTACCGAAAGCGGTCGACACCATGATTGCACGCGCTCCGCCAAAGGGCATCAGGATTGCGGGCCTTGAACCAATGGCATACAGGGGTCAACGGCGCGCCTACCTGGGCTCCAGCGCCTTGATGATCGCGGAAAAGTCCAACGCGCCCTGCCCCGCTTCGGCAAAGGCCTCGTACATTTCGCGCGCCTTTGCACCCATCGGCGTATTCGCATGGGCAAGCTCGGCCGCTTCGGCCGCCAGCCGCAAATCCTTCAGCATCAGGGCAACGGCAAAGCCACCCTGATAATTCCGGTCGGCCGGGCTTTCCGGCCCAACGCCTGGCATCGGGCAATAGCTCGTCATCGACCAATTCTGCCCCGATGAAACAGAGGCGATATCGTAAAAGCGCTGCGGGTCGAGGCCCAGTTTCTGCGCCAGAAGAAAGGCCTCGGCTGTTGCCACCATGGAAGCACCCAACAGCATGTTGTTGCAGATCTTTGCGGTCTGGCCAGCGCCGTTGGTGCCGGCCTGGATCACCGCCTTGCCCATTGCTTCCAGCACCGGCTTTGCGCGCGCATAGCCCTCGTCCGAACCGCCCACCATGAACGTCAATGTGCCCGCATTGGCAGCGGCGATTCCGCCCGAAACCGGCGCATCGACAGCAACGAGCCCGTGCTCTGCCGCTTCGGCCGCAAGCACCTTCGCCGTGCCGACATCGATTGTCGAACAATCGATCAGCAGCGTTCCGCGCGCCGCACCAGGATACACCACATCTCGATAGACACTCGCCACATGCTGGCCTGCCGGCAGCATGGAAACCACCACATCCGCGCCCGCGACCGCCTGCGCGGCAGACCCCGCCACCGCACAACCCGCAATACGCGCCTTTTCCAGGGCTTGCGCCGAAAGGTCGAACGCACGGACAAAATAGCCCTTTGCAGCCAGGTTGGCGGCCATGCCGCCGCCCATATTGCCCAATCCGATGAAGGCGATACTCATGCTCATTTGCCAGTCCACTTGCCGGGCCGCTTCTCGACAAAGGCGGCCATGCCTTCCTTCTGGTCCTCGGTTCCGAACAGCGAATGGAACAGCCGCCGCTCGAACAGCACACCTTGGGCCAGCGTCGTCTCGAATGCCACGTTCACCTGCTCCTTCACCGCCAGAGCGGCCAGCGGCGGCATCGCTGCAATCGCCCCGGCCGTCTTCATGGCTTCGGTCATCAAGTCAGCCGCTGGCACCACGCGGGCCACCAACCCGGAACGCTCGGCTTCCTCGGCCCCCATCATCCGGCCCGTCAGGCACATCTCCATCGTCTTGGCCTTGCCGATGGCGCGCGCCATCCGCTGCGAACCGCCCATGCCCGGCGTCACGCCCAGCCTGATCTCGGGCTGGCCGAACTTCGCGCTGTCCGCCGCGATGATCAGGTCGCACATCATGGCAAGCTCGCATCCGCCGCCCAGCGCAAAGCCGGATACCGCAGCGACCACGGGCTTGCGCGTGCGCGTCACGCTCTCATAACCGGCGAAGTAATTCCCGCCCATCATGTCCGCCACCGATTGCGGTGCCATTTCCTTGATGTCGGCGCCCGCGGCAAAGGCCTTTTCATTGCCCGTCAGCACGGCACAGCGCTGGCTTTTATCGGCATCGAACGCAGCAAAAGCGGCGATCAACTCCGTGAGCACCAGATTGTTCAGCGCATTCAGCGCCTGCGGGCGGTTCAACCGCACCAGCGTCACCGCGCCATGCGTCTCGACCAGAAGTGTCTCGTAGTTCATGCAATTACCCCCAGATCAGTCCCCGGATCACCCCGAAGATCAGCCCATTGTCGGGATCACGAATGCGTTCCCGGCGTCGGGGCTTCCATCCGGCCAGCGCTGCGTGATTGTCTTTACCTTGGTCCAGAAGCGCACGCCTTCGGGGCCGTGCTGGTTATGGTCGCCAAATGCGCTGCGCTTCCAGCCGCCAAAGGTATGATAGGCGACGGGCACGGGGATCGGCACATTAATTCCCACCATCCCCACATTCACACGCGCCGCAAACTCGCGCGCGGCATGGCCGTTGCGCGTGAAGATCGTGACACCATTCCCATATTGATGCTCGCTCGGCAGCCGCATGGCGTCCTCGAAGGTATCGGCCCGCACAATCTGCAAGACCGGCCCGAAAATCTCTTCCTTGTAGCTCCGCATCGTCGGCTTCACATGGTCGAACAGGCTCGGCCCGATGAAGAAGCCCTCCTCGTGGCCCTGCAGCTTGAACCCGCGGCCATCCACCACAAGCTCGGCGCCCTCATCCACCCCGGTCTGGATCCAGCCCTCGACCCGCGCCTTGTGCGCTGCATTCACAACAGGCCCATAGTCCGCGTCCGGGTCGCTCGACACCCCGATGCGCAGCTTGGCCATCGCCGGGATCATCTTCTCGCGCAGCGCTACGGCCGTCTTTTCACCCACGGGCACCACCACAGGCAGCGCCATGCAGCGCTCGCCAGCGCTGCCGAACGCCGCGCCGGCCAGGTCATTCACCACCTGGTCGAGGTCCGCGTCCGGCATCACGATGCCATGGTTCTTGGCCCCGCCCATCGCCTGCACGCGCTTGGCATTCGCCGTGCCGCGCGAATAGATATATTGGGCAATATCAGACGATCCGACAAAGCTGATCGCCGCGATCGCCGGGTGATCGAGGATCGCGTCCACCATCTCCTTGTCGCCATGCACCACTTGCAGGATACCCTCCGGCGCACCCGCCTCCAGCATCAGTTCGCCCAGCCGCACCGGCACGCTCGGGTCGCGCTCGGATGGCTTCAGGATAAAAGCGTTGCCGCACGCAATCGCCACGCCGAACATCCACATCGGGATCATGGCGGGAAAGTTGAACGGCGTGATCCCGGCGCCAATTCCCAGCGGAACCCGCATGGAATAAACATCGATGCCCGGCCCTGCCCCTTGCGTGTACTCGCCCTTCAACGAATGCGGGATGCCGCAAGCGAACTCGATCACTTCCAGCCCGCGCTGGATATCGCCCCTGGCGTCGGCCACCACCTTGCCGTGCTCGGCGCTCAGCAGCCGGGCAAGCTCGTCGATATTCTTCTCGACCAACGCCTTGTAGTTGAACATCACGCGTGCGCGCCGTTGCGGGTTGGTAGCGGCCCAGGCCGGCTGCGCCTTCAACGCCGCCTGTACCGCCACCTCCAGAACGGCCGCGTCGCCCAGCGGAACACGCGCCTGCACACCGCCCGCGTTCGGATCGAACACATCCGCGTACCGGGCAGAAGCCGGAACGGTCCCTGCAATCACATGATCGATCTCGCGCACTGCCATTCTGTCCGTTCCTTCTTCCGGGCGCTCCCCGCGCAGCCACAGCCCTGCTGGCGCAGCAACCGCCCTACCGCAAGGCCTGTCGCAGCCCACCTGCGCGAAGTGCGGGGTCAAACATCGGCCAGCGCCACTGCGCGGCGAACGGCCCGAACCACACAGTCGGCAGCCCGGGTCCCCAGTTCCGCCATCATCAGCGGGTCTACCCGCGCCGGCGTCTCGGGCGAAAGGCTCATCGCAAACAGAGCGTCGCCGTCGAACGGCGTGTGAATGGGCCGAACACAGCGCGCCAGGCCGTCATGCGCCATTATAGCCAACCGCCTTGCAGCAGGGCGCGTCAACGGCACATCGGTCACGATCGCGCCGATACATGTGCTCGCGACAGAAAGCTGCGCTCCGGTCGGGCGCTTGGGCATCGGCACCGGCCCGCCGCTCGGCGGCTCGCCGTCCAGAACCTCGCCAAAGCTGTTTACGGCCATCAACACAAGAACCGTTCCGCTCCCATCCAGCGCAGCGGATGCAACCCCGATTCCACCGGCCCGGCTGCCAGCCCGCGCGCCGAACCCGGCGCCGACCCGCCCCTCGCCGACCACATTGCCCGCAGCCGCAAAGGCCTCGCGCGCCAGCCGGGCATAGGGCGGCTCACCGCCACCCGCACGCGCCCAGCCCTTGTCGCCGCCGTTCGCCAGGTCAAACAGGATCGCCGCCGGCACAACAGGAACGAAAAGCGCATTCCCCCCGGAACCAACAGCCAGGCCGCGCGCTTGCCGCGCCAGTTCGAGCGCCAACGCATCCGCCGCCGCTAGCCCGAACACGCTGCCGCCCGCCAGCACCAGCCCATGCACCCGCTCCACCAGCGTCGAAGGCTCCAACGCGTCGGTTTCCCGCGTGCCCGGCCCGCCGCCGCGCACGTCGGCCGCCATTACCACCGGCGCATCGGGCACCAGAACAGTCACCCCTGTCATCGCGACGGGGCAATGGGCATGGCCAACTTTCAGGCCCGCCAACATCACCCCAGGAACCCTGCGGCTTTCCGAACCTCGCGCATGGTCTCAGAAGCAACGGCGCGCGCGCGCTGCGCGCCATCCGCCAGCGCCCGGTCGATCTCGTCGGGTG
>Ga0105045_10000583_pt1 | contig 27422 bp, 23 predicted proteins | sample MAT02_FD_78089 | JGI IMG/M metagenome (GOLD analysis project Ga0105045, IMG submission 78089) | Freshwater microbial communities from Lake Fryxell liftoff mats and glacier meltwater in Antarctica - MAT-02 (megahit assembly) | ecosystem: Environmental > Aquatic > Freshwater > Ice > Liftoff... | reverse complement strand
TCTTTCTCTTCACTTGCTACGGTGTCTATATTAAGCAATGGTAATTGGACATGAAAATTTCCGTCAAATTCAGATTCTTTGCTCCAAACTGGCATTGAAACTGAAATTGAAACAAGTTTATCGCCTTCTCTTGTAATTGCGATATTTGCTTCTATAGTGTTCATGTTGTGATTAGCTTTCAAATTGCACGTTAGGTATCATAATTGATACTTTAGTAAATTATAAGTTACTTTTTAGGCAAAGCTTCATTGCTAAGTTCTTTAGAGTATTATATAAATTTCTCAAAGTCAATATTGTTGTAGAATAGCCTACATCCCCCTTATTTCTGTCGTTCTGCAAAATTTCAGCTCTTTTGTGTCAAGGTTATGTGTTCAGCGAAAGTGCGAAAATGTGTGTCAGCAAAGAAGCGTTGGGAATTAAAATAGTTTGAAATCGAAATGCTGATTGTCAAACGGTCGCTCCTTAGTAAACGGTCTGTACCGCTTGCACATAACAATTATATTTTTGATGATAGCTGAAGTAAAGGATACTTTATTATGGATTATATTCTTGTTGCTGATTAAAAACGTCTTCCAATAGATAAAGCGAGCTGATAAATATTGTCACCATTTGTATCGAATTGATAAGCTCCTACTAAACCAATATTAATTTTCTTACTGAGTGAATAATTGTATGAAAGTTCTGGCATTATTCCCAGGGAAAGTGTTTTTTGTGGGGAGGTATTCTTAATTAGAATAACCGGGTATGGAAGTCCTGTAATGCCAGGGTAAAGCAACTGAACCCGGTCATAATAGGATGATGATTCGTATCTTACCAATCCACCGATTTTAAAACAGATTTCATTTTTGTACGATTTGAGGAAACTATACCCAATTGAAAACGTTCCCTGTAATCCCGCAGTTGTTGATTTTAATGAGCCGTCGTTCCAAACACCAGCAGGAAATTCGTAGTTTATTCGAGAAGCTAGTCTATCGTGTATCGTACTCCCAATGGAAGCCGTCCAGTTCATTCTTTTCTTAAAATATTTACTATATCCAAATGAAAGACCGAAGCCTCTCATATCCCCAGTTCCATGCACACCACGACCAACGATTATTTGTAACTGTTCATTTTGAGCGTGGCAAAATTTAGAAGATATAATTATTGCAATAAATATAATGTATTTCATTTGATAGATTTAATAAAATGAAGCAAGGCAAACGTATTAAACCGTTTACCCTGCTATAATAAAGTTAGTTTTTACGTTTTATTTTGATACCGCTTTGCGAATATTCGGTACCTATTTGGTCTGTGAATTGAAGTAAACTCAATTCAGGTCTGATAAAAACCACAAAATTTTTGATTTCATTTTTTAAATTTTTTGAGTTAAGATTTTTAAGACGCTTCAAGACGCAACATTATTTAGGAAGATCTTTATGTTTCAAAATAATAAACTGGGTTGTACTTTTCATTGAAGTAAGATACAGCACCTAAATTCACTAAATAATACCCTAAAGTGGTAACTTTTACATAACTTATTTAACTTATTAAAGCAAAAGCACGGTAATGAGTAAATGCTTTTTTTCATCCATCACCTCTAACTTTTTTAATCGAAGTGTCAAATTTTGTAAAGGCAAACAATCATCAAATACCCATCAAAAAATAAGCGAACAAAAACCTGTCCGCTTATTTTTTTGAATATGTAAAACCGCTTAAGCCATTTCTCTAATCTCCTGTATTTCAGTAGGCGCCAGGTTTGCATTTCTCATTGCAATACCTCTTGTTGCATTACCGGCAAAATCCGTAAATGCTTTTTTAGTAACTTCATCATCGCCCGCCATAATCGGTATACCTGCATCGCCACCTTCCCGAATGGATTGCACAATCGGTATCTGACCAAGGAATGGAATATCAAATTCCTCTGCTAAATTTTTACCACCATCTTTACCAAAAATGTAATATTTATTATCCGGTAATTCTGCCGGCGTAAAATAGCTCATGTTCTCCACCAAGCCAATAATGGGCACTTTCATTTGCGCCTGGCTAAACATTGCAATGCCTTTTTTGGCATCGGCCAATGCTACCAACTGCGGCGTGGTAACCACAATAACACCAGTAACCGGCACAGTTTGTACAATCGTTAAATGAATATCACCTGTTCCAGGCGGCATATCAATTACCAGGTAATCCAGTTCGCCCCAGTTTACATCGCTCACAAATTGTTTGATGGCGCTGCTCACCATTGGTCCACGCCAAACTACCGCTTGCTTTTCATCTACCAGCAAACCAATGCTCATCATTTTTATACCAAATTTTTCAATCGGCTCAATCAATCCTTTACCATCCACTTCGGTCATCATCGGCCTATCGCCACGAACGCCAAACATGATGTGCTGGCTCGGTCCGTAAATATCCGCATCCATCAAACCAACTTTTGCTCCTCCTCTTGCCAATGCCAACGCCAGATTGCTTGATACCGTGCTTTTTCCAACGCCACCTTTTCCACTCACCACTGCTATGATATTTTTAACGCCCGCCAAAATTGTTTTCGCATCCTTTCTATTGCTGCTGGTATTGCTGGTAAAGTTTACCGTTACCTGTGCTTCCTTATCCACTAATATCTTCACCGCATTGATGCATGCATTCATAATCATGTCCTTTAATGGGCAGGCCGGTGTGGTTAGTATTACCGTAAAAGAAACCTTTTTACCATCAATGGCAATGTCTTTAACCATGTTCAGCGTAACCAGGTCTTTACCTAAATCAGGCTCTTGTACATTACTCAAAGCTTTCAGTATATCTTCGTTCGTCATCGTTCAAATATATTTGTTAAAAAAACTGATTGAGAGGCAAATTTAAACATTGAACACCTTACTTTGTTCATTAATTAAGGAATGTTACTATTTTTGGTACCCGGCGTTCGATTATTAATTTAACATCGTTGTGTCGCATACTTTTACGGTATACCATTGGGCAGCGTGAACATCATTTTTAAACAGCATCATTAAAATCGATTGAGGATTGTGTACATGAATAAACTTATACTATATTTTTTTTTTATTGCCTGCCTGTTACCAAGTTCTTCCAAAGCGCAATTCGAATCATTTAAAGATTCTGTGGTTCAATTGTATGGAGTAGTGATGACTGCCGACAGTCTTCAAGGGATTCCCTCTGTAAGTGTTGCCATCAAAGGAACCATCCGCGGAACCATTACCAATAACGAAGGTGTATTTAGCATCGTAGCATTGAAAGGAGATTATATTGAATTCTCAAGTGTTGGTTACAAGCCTAAACTGGTAAAAATCCCCAACGATATTGAAGGCAGCCAATATAGTATTTTACAATTAATGGTAAATGACACCGTTTATCTTGCCGCCACTATTATTAAATCAAGACCTACAAGAGAGCAGTTTGAAAGAGATTTTATAAAAACAGTGGTGCCGGATGACCAATTGGAAATTGCCCGTAAAAACAATGACGAGGGTAAACGAAGACTAATGATGGCAACATTACCTACCGATGGAAGAGAAGCTGCCGGCAGATTTCTAACTCAACAAGCCGCTAAATCGTATTACACAGGCCAGGTGCCTCCAATGAATATTTTTAATCCTTTTGCCTGGAACGAGTTTATCAAATCGTGGAAAAGAGGGGATTATAAAAAGAAATAAAGCCTTTTCGCCCTTCTCCGAAACAAAAAAGTTTTTCAACAATTTAAAAATTTAGACGTTAATCAATATTTGGCTTTCTTTGCAAAAAGATTGTTACACCGAATATGAGTTTGTCAAACAGCAATACCGATCAGAAAGCAAGGGTAATTTTTTTTCTAATTGGCTTTATGGGAAGTGGGAAGTCGCATTGGGGAAAAATTTGGGCTGAGGTAAACAAGCTTTCATTTGTTGACCTGGATGCAGTAATCGAAGAAAAAGCTGGTAAAAAAGTGGCTGCAATTTTTGAAATAAATGGGGAAGATTATTTCAGGGGTTTGGAAGCGGAGGCTTTAAGAACCTGTGACGATCTGCAAAATACCATTGTAGCATGTGGTGGCGGAACACCCTGTTTTCATGCAAACATGCAATGGATGAATGATCACGGAACAACCATTTATATCGCCTGCACGTCTGCCGAAATATTAGCTAGAGTTTTACAGGAAAAAGAAAAACGTCCGCTGTTAAAAAAATTAAACCAGTCAGAGTTGCTTTTTTTTATCGAACAAAAAGTAAAAGAAAGAGAATTATTTTATGCTCAGGCAAGCTTAACCGTCCAATCCGGCTTACTGTCTGAAGCTTCTTTTCCTGAAATCATTTCAACCATTACAAACTAGATTTTTATGCATATTTTTTTCTTAAAAACCGCTGCTTTATTGGGTGCAGTGTCGGTTGCCGCCGGGGCTTTTGGTGCCCATGGACTTAAGCGGATGCTTGACGATAAATACCTGGCAATTTTTGAAACAGCAGTCCGTTACCAGTTTTACCATGTATTTGCGTTGATAGCGGTAAGTATTTTATTCCGTGATTTTCCGAATACTTATTTGCTTTGGTCGGGGCGTTTGTTTTGTTTCGGTATTTTAATTTTTAGTGGTTCATTATACCTGATGACGATGCTGGAAGCAATGGGGCAACATGGGTTTAAATGGCTTGGCGCAATTACCCCCATTGGCGGTTTGTGTTTAATTACCGGATGGATATTGCTCGCAATTGGCATCACACAAAAAAGTTAAAAATCAATTTTGCTATGAAGAGTGACCAGCGTTCCATTGCTATTTTCAATCAAGAATAAAATCTGCATCACCTCCATCCTTTTTTTCATATTGATTAAGCCGTTTCCAAACTTGCGTATTTTATCAAAATCAATTCCTGTTCCATTGTCTTGAATATAAAGCGTTAATCCATTTCTATCTTTTCTTTTTTCTCGCTTCAATGCAATGGTCACTTCCGTTGCGCCTGAATGCTTTAAAATATTATTCAGCGCCTCTTTTATTACCAGAAAAACATTGCGCCTGACTTCGCCACTTACCGGAATATTTGGAATATCTTCTTCAATTGAAATATGGCAGTTGATACCCGTGTTTTCAAAATATTCCTGTGCATAGCTGCGGATATAGCCAACCATACTGTCAAAAGTATCGTTGCTGCTGGTCATCGTCCAGATAATGGCATTCATATTGTTCAATAAATCGTTTGCAGATGAAGATATTTTTTCAATTTCCGGAATCACATCTTTACCAATTCTTTTTTTAGCCAGCTCGCTATATAAGCGGATGGCAGTTACGCCAGCACCAAGATCATCGTGCATATCTGCACTAATGCGGTTCCGTTCTGCCTGTTGCGCATTTAAAATTGCAAGTTTGTTTTCATAAGATTGCTTTTCAGCCTCCAGTTTTAAACTTTCCTGTTCTTTTATCTTTTCAATTAGTTCAATCCTGTTTTTGTAGCTTAGGCCTAATAGGAAAAAGATCAGTTCGCTCACGATACCAATTTCATAATAAATCATAGAAGTGTTGAAGGGGCTTACTGTACTCTTGGGAAACAGTATCATCAGAAACGAAATAATAGAGAAAAAAATAAGCAATGCATTACCCATTGCCAGGTAATTCATGAGCTTATTTTTTTGTGTGAGTGCTATTACGATGTACACAATGCCGATTACGAGCAAAATGACCTTCATCCCATTTTCCACCACACTTTGCAATTCATAATAATTGGTAAAAAAAACAATGAAGGTGAAAAATAACAATATTATGATGATTAGCTTTTCTTCTAAAATAAAAATCTTATTCAATAAAGGGAAGTTGGTTTTCGTGTCCAGAAATTTTCTGGTAAAAGCAATATAGAAGACAGATCCTGTTGAAAGCAACATAAAATCGAAATACTCAAGAAACAAGCTCATGAAAATACCACTTTTCCTTTCAAGGAATGTATTCAATAAAATTAACAGGAACATGCAAATTGAATACATGCAGTTTAGCAAAAACTCTTTTCTTTGGGTGATGATAAAATTAACCGCAGTAAAAAAAATCATCATCAATAAAACACCGCTTAATAAATATCCGACTGCAATCGTTGCTTCGTATTGAAAATGCCTGTTGTTTCTAAATTTTACTAAATAAGTTTGTTTTATCAAGGTGGGAGAAAGTGTATTTTTATCATTTTTTGTAAAATGGAATTTTGCAATCAGTTCCTGTGTTTCTTTTCCTGGTATTTCAATTGGTTGGTAACCATCTTCCCTGCTTTCGTCTTTTAATTGTACAATTTTTCCACCGGGAGCAAATTTATAAACATTCAGACTTCGTAAATAAAAACCCGGCATTAAATAAATTTTTAGGGCAGTATCCGCACTATTTTTTAATGTAAATTTTAAATATATAGGTTTTGTTATCCAGTAGTCCGGAATTACTTTTTTGATATTTTTACTGATAAGTGGTGCCCATCTATTTGTTGGAATATTAGCGGGGTGGCTGTATGCATAATTACTATCAATAAAAACAACGCAGTTTTTGCTAAACTCTTTCATATCTCTAAACTGTGAGATGTCTATAGAATTACTGTCATTGGATAACTGAGCTGTTGTCCGAAAACTGATTGAAATAAAAAAAATAAGAAACGTTAATCTAGTCAAGGCAGTACGTTTTTTCAAACATACACATTTTCAATGATATACTTTTCTATAAATCCTTTATCATCTAAGGCTTTTTCAGCAATGGTTTTATTTACCTTTGTTCCAATGGCCACCAAAGTGAAATCAGTTAAGTCTAAAGCCCCCGTCAAAGAGACACTAAAATCTGAAGTAGAAGAAAAGGTAGCAGTAAAGCAATTACTGAAAGATGAACGTACCCATAAAATCGCGGGCACTCTTTTTTTACTGATGGCTTTCCTGTTCTTCATTGCATTTTCATCTTATCTGTTTACCTGGGATGATGACCAGGATAAGTTTAGCTACCGGATGTTGCTGGCAAACGATATCAAAGTTCAAAACCTGCTGGGGACTTTTGGCGCTTTTATTTCTGAAATTTTTATCCGTCATGGATTTGGGCTTGCCGCTTATCTCATCTGCACTTTTTTCTTTGTGATTGGCGTGAACTTTTTCTTTGGAAAAAAAGTGTTCTCTATTTGTAGAAATTTAAAGTACCTGATTGTGGGCTTACCCCTGATAAGTGTAACGGCTGCCGTAATCATGAAAGGGAATAAATTTCCTTTTGGTGGATCTGCCGGCGATACAAGCAGGGATTGGCTTTATCAAATGATTGGCCAGGTGGGCACATTGGCTGTTTTGGCGGTTGCTGTTTTAGCTTACATTATCTGGCATTTCAACCCGGTGTTTAAACTGCCTGCCAAATCAACTTTTTTGGCAGATGAGGTTGTTGATAATGATTCGGCTGACATTACAGCTGACGGTGAAGAGGAATTGGAATTGGAGGGAGTGGAGCATGCTAGCATAAAAAGGAATTTGCTAAGGGGAGCCAGTGCAATGCTGCCAATACCCGATCAAAATAATCCAGCCTTAAATCACGACATTCATATTGTAGAAAGGGAGATTCCACTGGAAGTTACGAACCCAAAGAATGAGGACACCCTGATTGTAGATAAAAAGCCGGTGATTACAGAAGAACTCCCTTACGCACCAGCTCTACCAGTTGCAGGGCAGGATGCAAAGACACAAGATTTGGTTCCTTTAGAACTTGAGATTAAATCCGTTCCCGAAATAATTGATAAAGACCAACATTCGGTTGCCTACCCAAAACACCAAAGTATCGATACACCTTACGATCCTATTCTGGATCTACGGGATTACAAATATCCCGACATTGAATTGCTGGAAGCCCACGGAAGTGAAAAAATCGTTCAGGATCCAAATGAACTGGAAACAAACAAGAACCAGATTATCAATACCCTGAAGAATTACGATATCCTTATTCAAAAAATTTCTGCCACCGTTGGGCCAACAGTTACCTTGTATGAAATTATTCCTGCTGCTGGTGTCCGTATTTCACGAATTAAAAACCTGGAAGATGATATTGCGCTTAGCCTTGCAGCCTTGGGTATCCGCATCATAGCCCCCATTCCGGGAAAAGGTACCATCGGAATTGAAGTGCCCAATGCAAAGAAGACCATCGTAAGCATGCGGACCCTGCTGTCGTCAGAGAAATTTCAGAATAATAATTTTTCCCTGCCCATTGCAATTGGAAAAAAAATTGACAATGAAAACTTTATCGTTGACTTAGCCAGTATGCCGCATTTGCTGATGGCAGGTGCTACGGGACAAGGTAAATCGGTGGGACTCAATGCGATTCTTGTTTCGTTGTTATATAAAAAGCATCCATCGCAGTTAAAGTTTGTACTGGTAGATCCTAAAAAGGTGGAGCTTAGTATTTACAAAACAATTGAGAAACATTTTTTGGCAAAACTGCCAGGGGAAGAAGATGCGATCATAACCGATACCAAAAAAGTTGTGCATACATTGAACGCCCTGTGTATTGAAATGGACAATCGCTACGACTTGTTAAAAGAAGCAGGTTGTCGCAATATCAGAGAGTACAATGAGAAGTTTGTAGCCAGAAAACTAAACCCCGAAAAGGGACACCAGTTTTTGCCATTCATTGTTTTGGTAGTAGATGAGTTTGCAGATTTGATCATGACTGCCGGTAAGGAAGTAGAGATACCGATTTCCCGTTTGGCCCAGTTAGCAAGAGCAGTAGGAGTGCATTTAATCATTGCAACCCAGCGCCCAAGTGTGAATATTATTACTGGTACTATTAAGGCCAACTTTCCGGCGAGAATTGCTTTTAAGGTGAGTAGTAAGATCGATAGCCGTACTATCCTGGATGCGGGTGGAGCAGAACAACTGATAGGGAAGGGCGATATGCTGATTAGTTACAATGGTGAGCTGGTTCGTTTGCAATGTGCTTTTGTAGATACTCCCGAAGTAGATAAAGTAGTGGATTTTATTGGCAGCCAGCGTGGATATGCACAGGCTTTTCTTTTACCGGAATATATGGATGAAAAGGAGATGGAGGGAAAAGATTTTGACCTGAATGATAAAGACGCTTTATTTGAAGATGCAGCCCGTTTAATAGTTGCCAGTCAAAGTGGTAGCACCTCTTTATTGCAACGCAGGATGAAGCTTGGATACAACCGTGCAGGCAGACTGATGGACCAGTTGGAAGCCGCAGGTGTAGTAGGGCCCAACCAGGGCAGTAAAGTGCGGGAGGTATTGATTAAAACAGACGCTGATTTGCAACAGTATCTGGATAATAGTTTGTAGCCTACTAGACTTTATAATAAAATTGAAAACCCACTTTCTTGGGTTATTTGGAGACTTTTTTGAGGGAGCGACAAGGATAGTATGATTTTTTCAGGGAGAAAAATTAATTTCTCTAATAAGCGGTAGTAAACCATCAGCCACCACTATATTCGATCACTTTTTCCATTTGCATGATCCTGGAGCCTTTTACGAGTAATTTGGTATTGGTAAAATGTTGTTGCTGTAGCCATTCTGCTGCTGCAGTTGAATTTTCAAAATAGGTATAGGGATGTGATACTTTCCCAAAATCACCACCAACCAACACTACAGCTCTCCAGTTGGTTTGACTGATCAGGTTTAAAATTGCCACGTGTTCTTCATTACTATCCTCGCCCAATTCCATCATTCCTCCCAACATTAACACTTTATCGGTGCCTTCCATTTTTGCAAAATTCTCAATGGCCGCTTTCATGCTGGTGGGGTTTGCGTTGTAGGCATCTAATATTATTTTATTGCCATCCTTTTCAATCAACTGCGATCGGCTGTTAGACGGACTATAATTTTCCAAAGCGCATTGGATGGCTGCTTCCGGCACATCAAAATATTTTCCAACAGCCATGGCTACCAGCACATTGGGTAAATTATATTCTCCTACCAGGTTAGTAGATATCTTCTTAATATCTGTTCCTTTTGTCATTTGTATCTGCAAAAACTCTGTGGCTGAACTCGCTACACCGGTAATTGCTGCATCGGTAGTTCCATAAGTTATTATATCAGGAATACCGATGCTCATTGATCTCAAGTATTCATAATCATTCATTATGAAAACTGTTCCAGCCCTTGTTTTTAAATATTGGAACAATTCTCCTTTGCCTTTTTTTACGCCTTCTTCACCACCAAATCCCTCCAGATGAGCCTTGCCACAATTGGTAATGATGCCATGGGTGGGCATAGTATAGTCGCAATAGCCTTCAATTTCTTTCTGGTGATTGGCTCCCATTTCTATCACAGCCATTTCAGCATCTTCCTTTATCGAAAGAATGGTAAGCGGAACGCCAATATGGTTATTTAGATTTCCTGCAGTAGTATAGGTTTTGTAGGTGCTGGAGAGTACCTGGTTCACCAGTTCTTTGGTGGTGGTTTTGCCATTGCTGCCGGTAATGGCGATAAATGGAATCGTAAAATGCTGCCGGTGGTATTTTGCCAAATCCTGTAAGGTTTGCAAAGTATCCGTGGTTGCAATAAGCCTATCATCTAAGAAATCTAACTGTTCATCAATGATGGCGTAGGCCGCACCTGCATCCAGTGCCTGTTTGGCAAAGAGGTTGCCATTAAAATTGGGGCCTTTCAACGCAAAGTATAAATTGCCGGCTTTCAACTTTCTAGTATCGGTTTGAATAGAGGGGTGTTGAAGAAATATGGTATATAATTCCTGTATTTGCATAAGTAAAAATAAGTTAGAACTGTATAACTTTAGCTATAAAAAAAGTGGGTTGAAAAATAGCATTATACTTTAAAATTTGTTTTAATAGAGGATCGGAAAAATAAGTGAAAGGCGAAATAAAATGAATTGTTACTTTATTTTGAACGCTAATGGCAAATAAAAAACCCTTCAACAAAATGTTGAAGGGTTTTATTCAATTACAAAGTTTGTAATTATTTCTTTCTGCTATTCTGCTTGCGCTTTCCAAAAATATTTCCTTCTTTAAAGCCAGGACCTTCCGGAGAACCCATGTAAGTTTGCGCACAACGGAAACCAATGGTGCTGGATGATTGCTCTTCATCTAAGAACCTGCGGGCACCTGGTGATAACCAATATGGCCTGTCGTTCCAGCTTCCTCCTTTGAACACCCTCGACTTGTCGCTAATCAAGGTAGTAGTACCTGATTCATAAGAAGAACCACTTAATGAATCACCATCCATATATCCAAGTGCATTGTTGTGTTGATAATTGCGACGGTTTTTAACTTCAGCATCACTGATATCTGCTTTCTTTAAACGACCCAATGAATCTCTTTCAAATTCACCGCCACTGTTTTTGTAAAATTTCTGGAATTTATTACCCCTGAAATAATTGAAGTCTTCTCCATCTGATGGTGTTAAAGGTCTGTACACATCCTGAACCCACTCAGCTACGTTACCACTCATGTTATATATGCCAAATGCGTTGGGGTAAAAAGCTTTTATATTACCAGGAATTGCTGAACGGTCATTCAAACCACCGGCAACACCCATGTTATCACCACTTCCACGTTTAAAGTTGGCTAAAAACTTCCCTTGCCAGCTACCCCTTCTGTTATCCCTTAAGCCATTTGGGTTATTACTCCAGGCATACATTTGTTGGTTTGAAATCAACTCCTCGCCTGTTTTGCCTTCTTTCATACGTGCATTTGGGTTCTGATCCAATAAACCATAAGCCGCATATTCCCACTCTGCTTCTGTCGGCAGGCGATAACCCATATTTAAAATACCATCTTCCATTTTTACTATAGACCTTGGTTTACCGCTTACATCCTTCAATTCAGATTTTTTTGGCTTAGCCCTTCCCTGTATTAACTCAGGATTCATCAGGTAAGTATCTGTGTTGAAAGAACCTTCGGAACCACCACCTCTCATTTCTTTTTTCGCAAAATCTTTTTTCAGATATCCTTTTGCAATTAAATTCAATTCATTCACCCTGTCTGTTCTCCAAATACAAAAGTCATGCGCCTGCAACCAGGAAACACCTACTACAGGATAATAGTTATAAGCCGGATAGCGGAAATAATAATCTACGTAAGGTTCGTTATAGGCCAACTCTTCACGCCAGGCCAATGTATCGGGTAGTGCTTTCGCCATTATTGCGGTATCACCGCTGAAAGTATTTTCAAGCCAGTAAATGTATTCACGGTAGTGTACGTTGGCTACTTCTGTTTCATCAATAAAAAACGAAGGAACCGTTACACGCTTCGGAATATTATTCCAATCTCCCATAACATCATCTTCTTTGGCACCCATTACAAAAGTACCACCCTGTATAAAAGTTAATCCGGGGCCTGCCTTGGGATACTTCATTTTTGCTACATGGTAGTTCCCCATGTTCTTGTCATCATAGTTCCATCCGGTAACGGACGACTTGCTGGTTTTCTTACCAAAAATGCCCCCATCTTTACAAGATCCAAGGGAGAAAAGTACGGCGGTAAGAACAACTAAATTTTTTACTGAAATTATTTTTTGCATGTGCGTTCGTTTTGCAACTTGTTTAACGAAAGGTTTTCTTAATTATTGTGTAATGGGATTACTCAACTGCGAATATAAATACTTTACATCAGACAGCCGTGAAATGGTAATATGTTTTTAGTCTATTTAGCTAAAGGTTAGCATTTTGTTGTACGGATCAAAAACAGATTATCATTCTTTATCAAAACGCCGAAGAAGGCTAAAAATTGTTTTATTTCAAAATTCTTTAACTTTTACCTGAAACTTTACGGGATAACTAACTACCCCCTATAAAAGTATATAATGCCAATACTGCTATTTATTCTCAATTTCGGGGCTGTGCATTTCATAAAACGCGTTAAATAAATATTATTTTTATTGATGAAATATCTTTTTGATTTTTTATAATCAATTAAGGGAAAAAATGAAATTTTAATGATAACCAGGCTTGCTTTTTAAGGCAATAAAGCCAAATAATTGGCGTTTCATTTTTTATTGACGGAAGTAAAAAAACGATTGATTACTAATTTTAATAATTGATCTGAGACAAATATTAAGGAAAACAGGGGCGATTTTTTTTACTTACACTACAACTTAATTTCAGTTTTAAAGAAATCAATTACTTTTACAACTTATCGTACAGCAAAATTTTATTTTATCGATTCAACGTCTACCTAACTAAGACAAATAGTATAATGAAACATGCAATGATTAAACTAACTGTGTTGACACTGTTTTTAGCAAGTTCAACCAGCATTGTGAACGCCCAGGCTAATACGATAAATGTGGTTACTTCAGCAGTTCCTTTTTTAAGAATTTCTCCGGATGCCCGCAGCGGCGGCATGGGTGATGTAGGTATCGCAACTGCGCCAGACGCCAACTCAGCCTTCTGGAATCTTGCGAAAACACCCTTCAATACCAACCAGGGTGGTCTTGCAGTTACTTATACACCCTGGTTGAAAGACCTTGGATTAAATGATGTTTATCTAGCTGCTTTATCAGGTTATTACAAAATAGATGAAGATCAGGCAATCTCGGGATCACTGCGGTATTTCAGCTTGGGTAACATCCAGTTTACCGATAATCTTGGTAATGATTTAAGTTCGTTTCGCCCCCGTGAGTTTGCATTGGATGCAGGTTATTCACGTAAATTATCCACAACGTTATCATTGGGAATAGGGTTGCGGTATATCAATTCCAATCTTGCCAGTGGGACCATCAATGGTGTTTCATACAAGGCAGGTTCGGCAGTTTCGGCCGATTTAAGTTTATTTCACTATGGTATCAAGGAAGATGGTTCCGGCTTAAATTATGGTATTACCCTGAGTAATTTGGGTACAAAAATTTCATATACAAGCGATGCCACGCAAAAAGATTATATCCCTGCCAATCTTGGTTTGGGTATTGCATATACAAAAACCATCGACGAAACCAGCAAAATAACTTTTGGTTTAGATATTCATAAATTATTGGTACCAACACCACCCATTGTGGGTGATAGTTTAGGATTGGCTAACTATCGGAATAAGGGTGTTGTGAGTAGTTGGTTCAGTTCATTTGGTGATGCATCAGGAGGGTTTTCTGAAGAATTAAAAGAAATACAGGCCTCGTTGGGCGCTGAGTTTTGGTATCAAAACCAATTTGCGTTGAGGGCAGGTTATTTTTACGAAAATCCGTCCAAAGGCAATCGCAAATACTTTACGGCTGGTGCTGGTTTAAAGTACAATACATTCGGACTAAACTTCTCTTACCTGATTCCTTCCGGAAATGGTATCAATCGAAACCCATTATCAAATACATTGCGGTTTAGTTTGGTTTTTGATTTGGGCGAAGCTGGTGAAAAATAGTTAAGCAGTTCATTTACTAAAAGCGTTCCTTTCAAAACAGGAACGCTTTTTTAGTTTTATACTATCGTACATTTGTTTTAAATAAAATATTATGAGTTTGAGAATAGGCTTTGGTATTGATTTTCATCAGTTGGTAGAGGATAGGGATTTTTGGTTAGGTGGAGTTAAAATTGATCATCCCAAAGGCGCATTGGGACATAGTGACGCAGATGTTTTATTACACGCAATATGCGACGCCATGCTTGGTGCTGCCTGCTTAGGGGATATTGGTGTTCATTTTCCTGATACGGATGCCTCCTTAAAAAACATAGATAGTAAAATATTACTTCAACAAAGTTTCGACTTGATTAAAAAGGCAGGATATGGTATCGTAAATATTGATAGTACGCTTTGCCTGCAATCTCCCAAGATAAAAGATTATGTTCCCCAAATGCAGCAAGTGATTGCCCAAATTCTTTCATTACAAATAACGGATGTGTCTATTAAAGCAACCACCACCGAAAAGATGGGTTTTGTGGGAAGGGAGGAAGGGCTTGTCGCCTATGCCACTATTTTGCTAGAGCGAAATGTTCAATGAGGGAAGAAGGTTATATTGGAATTAGCTGACTCTTAATGAACAAATATTTCGGAGAGTACCGGGTTTGAAACGGGTTTTAAAACGTTCGTGAGTAATGAATTCGGTAATTTTTTGCCGAAAGAAACAAAAGATATTACGAGAAACTGCAATTTCAGTCGCTTTTTCTCAAAGAAGGTTCTTTTTATTCAATCGGGATCATTGCGCAACGGTAGGTAGATTTTATTCATGCTCTCATTCTTTCATGGAATAATCAGCCACTATTTTTTTCAGCATACATCATTACCTTTGCGGCCATGCAAAAAATAGCCATTAATATTGTGAATAAATCTTCCAACGAACTGCCTGCATACGCAACGGAAGGATCTGCTGGTATGGATTTAAGGGCCAATCTGGAAGCAACGGTTACCTTGATGCCCTTGGAACGCATGTTGATTCCTACAGGTTTGTTCATCCAATTGCCGGATAATTACGAGGCGCAAGTAAGGCCCCGAAGTGGGCTGGCTGTAAAGCAGGGCATTACCTGTCTTAATACTCCAGGCACCATTGATAGTGATTACAGGGGTGAAATTAAAGTGATTTTAATTAACCTCAGCAATGAGGCACAGGCCATTCATCATGGAGATCGAATTGCACAAATGGTGGTTGCCAAAGTTGAAAAAGCGGCACTATTTTTAGTAAACCAATTGGATAATACCCCTCGTGGTGAGGGTGGTTTTGGCCATACGGGTAAACAATAAACAACTGAACAAACAATGACAATTTCAAACAGCAAGTCTGGATTTATTTCCTGGATATTTTTTACTTTATTGGTGTTGTTTCTTGCAGGTAGCTGTAAAACGGCAAAAAAAATACAGGCCTCCGTTGAAAAAAAAGATACCACTTCAGTTCATATCAGCAAACCTTATCAAGACGATTCGCTTCTGTTGATAAAAAAAGCCCTAGCAGATATTCATAAAAAGCAAATTGATTTCAAAACATTTTCTGCAAAGATCAAAGTAGAATATGAAAACGGACTAAACAAGCAGAGTAATATTACTGCTTATGTCCGGATAATAAAAGACAGTCTGATATGGATATCGGGGTATGCCACTGTTTTTAATTTTGAGGCGATCAGAATTCTAATAAATAAGGATAGTGTGTTTGTGTTGGATAAAATTAAAAAAGAAGTTAAGATGAGGTCAATGGATTTTTTGCAGGAGATAACAGAAATTCCATTCGACTTAAATACGCTTCAAAATCTGTTTGTAGGTAATCCGGTTTTTTTCGAGGACAGTGTTGTCTCTTACAAAGAAACGGAATCAAAAATATTGTTGGCAACCATTGGCAAATATTTTAAACACCTGCTAACCATTAATAGAGGAGATCGGTTATTGGTGCATAGCAAATTGGATGATGTGAATATTGCCCGTAACCGAACCGCTGATGTTACCTATGGCGAATATGAAAGTAACAACGGATTACCATTTTCTACCTATCGGGCAATTACAGTGTCAGAAAAAAACAGGCTGGATATCCAGCTCAATTATAAGCAATATGAGTTTAACAAAGATTTGTCCATCTCATTTAATATTCCGGCCAATTATAAACGCAAGTAGGCGTTATTTGCTAAGGCCAGGGTAGTACACTTTTAAAAATAGTTTGCATTAATTATTTTAGTGACATTTTTCATATCAATTTAGTGAGTGCACAAGTAGGGGTTAAGCAAAAAACCTTACATGATGATCTGCAAATGATCGCATTTTTATTAATCCTGTAAAATCATCACATGGTTAAATTATTTCTTTTCTCATTGGTATCTTTTCTTTTTAGTACCTCGTTAATGGCGCAGGCAACCAATCAGCAGGAGTTGGAAAGGGAGCGGCAACAATTGAAACGTGAGATTGAACAGGCTCAACAATTACTGGATAAAAATAAAAAAACCACCAAAGAAAATCTGGTTACGCTTACTCTTTTAAACCGCAAGCTTAATTTGCAGGGAAGCGTAATTGAAAATATCAGTAAGGATATTAATTTACTAGATAATAATATTGTTAAGTCTCAAAAAGATGTCAATAAATTACAGCTTTTATTGGATACATTGAAACAGGAGTACGCCAGGAGTATGGTGTATGCCTACAAGACCCGCAGTAACTCAGATTTTCTAAATTTTATTTTTTCCTCCTCTAGTTTTAATGATGCCATTAAACGAATTACCTATTTAAGAAGTTATAGAAACTATCGAGAAATGCAGGGAGATAATATCCTGCGTACACAGGCGCTATTAAAGGAACGGATTGATGAGTTAAGTGGAAATAAGAAAAAGAAAAGTGTGGTATTACAAACCCAAAGTAAAGAATTAGGGGTGCTTGAATCGCAGCAGCAAGAAAAAAATCAGTTGTTGGTTAATTTAAAAGCACAGGGTAAAGAACTGAATAACCAAATTGCTGCCAAGAAAAAGCAGATGCAAAAGGTAAGCAATGCCATTGCTGCCGCTATTAAACGGGCCCAGGATATTGCCCGCAGAGAAGCGCTTGACAAAGCAAAAGCAGAAAAAGCAAAGCGTGATACTGAGGAGAAAAAAGAAATAGCAGATAATAGGGCAAAAGGAAATGTGACACCAAAGCCTCCCGCTACAAAACCTATTAAAAGTGTTGCGCCTACAGAAAAAGAAGAAAGTATATTGTTGGGAAGTGCAGCCGATGTAAAACTGAATGCAAACTTTATCAGTAACCGTGGGTCTTTGCCGTGGCCCGTTGAAAAAGGATATATGATGATGCGTTTTGGCCCTCAAAAGTTAGAAGCGCTTGGTGTTACGGTTGATAATCCCGGCATCACCATTGGAAGTGATATTGGAGCACCCGTAAAAGCCTTATTTGATGGTGAAGTGGCTGCAGTAACAAATATTGAAGGGATGGAAGGTGTAGTGGTAGTATTAAAACATGGTGCATATTTTACCACTTATAGTGGTGTATCTGGCGTTAGTTTAACACGGGGGCAAGCCATTCGTACCGGGCAGGTACTCGGTAGGGTAGCGCCGAATGACGAAGGGATCGGATCTATTGATCTCATCATCAGTAATGAAAGAGGAAACCTGAATCCGGAGGGTTGGCTCAGACGTCGTTAATTTTTATATCAATCGCTGGTATAGTTTTTCGTATTGAGGAACGATGTTGTCAATGTCAAATCTTTTTGCTTGTGCCAGCGCATTTGCTTTAAAGCGGTCGTGCGTTTCTTTATCCTGCAAAATATGTAATGCATTTTTACTCATATCTTCTACATCTCCTACATTGCTCATGTAGCCACAATCGCCATTGATAATAATTTCTGGTAATCCACCCGCATTGGTTGAAATTACGGGTACTTCAGCAGCCATGGCTTCCAAAGCTGCCAATCCAAAACTTTCATATTCGCTGGTCAATAAAAACAAATCAGCAATGGGCAAAATATCTTCCATTTGTTCCTGCTTGCCTAAAAATTTAATCGCATCACATGCGTTGCTGTTTCTTGCGTCGGCTTCAATGGGCGAACGCTCCGGCCCGTCTCCCAATAACAATAATTTAGAAGGCATCTTTTCATTGATTAGCAAAAATGCTTTTACTACATCTTCCACTCTTTTCACCTTTCTAAAGTTGCTGGCATGCACAATGATTTTTTCGCCATTAGGTGCTATTAGTTTTTTGAAGGCATCAATTGGTTTTTTATTAAAACGCTTCACATCCACAAAATTGTGAATCACTTCGATGTCTTTTTCTATATCAAAATTTTTGTAGGTTTCAGCTCTGAGATTGTCTGAAACTGCAGTAAGGATATCGCTTTCATTCATGGAGAAAGTCACTACCGGGCGATAGGTTTTATCCCGTCCTACCAAAGTAATATCTGTTCCGTGTAAAGTTGTAATTACCGGAATTCTTTTCCCTTCTTTTGCCAATATTTGTTTGGCCATATAAGCCGCAGATGCGTGTGGAATGGCATAATGCACATGTAACAACTGTATATTATTGTTCGTAATAACGTCAACCATGGTGCTGGCTAAAGCAGTTTCGTAAGGCGGGTAATCAAACAATGGATAGGTTGGAACCCTTACTTCATGATAAAAAATATTTGTATGAAAATGGCTTAGCCGAACCGGTTGCTGGTAAGTGATAAAATGTATATGATGTCCTTTATCTGCAAGGGCCTTTCCCAACTCTGTAGCCAACACGCCACTACCGCCAAATGTGGGGTAACAAACAATCGCAATATTCATAATGAATTTTTAAACAATAATGCTTTTTCTACAATTGGTGCAATTTACCGAATTATAATTGATGGCATCTTCCGTTTATGTATTACATTTAAAACTTTAAGTTTGTTAACATAAATGTAATGATGAATAAAAAATTTGTATCAACTGTTTTAGGTGTTTTGTGCGCTGTCGTTTCGATGGCTCAAAGAGAAGATTCCATTGCAATCAGAAAAATTGCCAATGATGTATTAATCAATGGACAGGCTTATGAGAATTTAAGATACCTGTGTAAGAAAGTTGGTCCACGGTTAAGTGGTAGCGCTGGCGCTCAAAAAGCAGTAGATGCCACTGCCAGAATGCTAAAAGAAGCTGGTGCCGATACCGTTTATCTTCAACCTTGCATGGTGCCACATTGGGTAAGGGGAGAAAAGGAAATAGGCTATATACAAGTAGCTGGCGGAGCAAAGTATACCCTTAATTTATGCGCTCTCGGAAATTCTGAGGGAACGGGTAAAAAAGGTATTTCAGCTTCCGTAATTGAAGTGACAAGTTTTGCAGAACTGGAGCAACTGGGAAAGGCTGTTATCAAGGGGAAAATTGTATTCTTCAATTTCGAGATGAATCCAACCTATATTACTACTTTTAGTGCTTATGGAGAAAGCGGAAGATCAAGAACTACTGGCCCGACAATAGCAGCAAGCTATGGAGCCATTGGAGTAATGGTGCGTTCTCTGGCGAGTAACCCGGATGATTTCCCGCATACCGGCGTAACTATCTACAATGATTCTTTTCCTAAAATACCTGCCGTAGCCATCAGTACAAACAATGCAATTTGGTTGAGTAAACAGTTGATGAAGAAAATGCAGGTAACCGCCTATTTTCGCAATACAAGTACTATGCTTCCGGATGCACCGTCGTTTAATGTGGTGGGCGAAATACGGGGAAGCGAATTGCCAGGTGAAATCATAACAGTAGGTGGGCACCTGGACAGTTGGGATTTGGCAGAAGGCGCACAGGATGACGGAGCAGGCTGTGTGCAGAGCATTGAAGTATTACGGGTATTGAAAGCGAATGGAGCCACCAAACGCACCATCAGGGCAGTGATGTTTATGAATGAAGAGAATGGTGGGCGTGGTGCAGCTAAGTATTTGGGATTGGCTAAATTGAACAATGAAAAGCATGTGTTTGGTTTGGAAAGCGATGCCGGTGGATTTACACCCCGTGGATTTTCGCTGGAGATGCGGGCAGACCAGATTGAAAAAGTGCAGCAATGGCAAGACCTCTTTTATCCTTACGGCGTTTATTTTTTAAAGGCCGGTGGAAGCGGTGCAGATGTCGGTCCGTTAAGAGCCATCGGTGCTGCGTTGTCGGGCCTTTCGCCGGACGGCCAGCGATACTTTGATATTCACCATGCAGCCACGGATGTGTTTGAAAATGTGAGCAGAAGAGAGCTTCACTTGGGCGCATTGAATATGGCAGCGTTTATTTATTTAGTGGATAAGTACGGATTATAATTATCTTGCAAATAAAACTTTATGGAAGAAAATAAATTTCTAAATACAGCTCCCAAAAAGACAAGTGGATTTAAAAAATTTCTTGGGTGGTTTACCTTTTTAGTGATATTATTTGCGGGCTTCTTTTTTTGGTGGCATTATTTATACGTATTTGGCGAAGGTGTAAAATCGGGCGAATTAAATTATGTAGTAAAAAAGGGGAATATTTTTAAAACTTATGAGGGCAAACTTATACAGTCGGGTTTGCGTTCAAAGGCAATCGGTAGTGTACAATCCTACGAGTTTGAATTTTCCGTTACCAATGACAGTTTAGCAAATATTTTAATGAACAATAGCGGCAATTATTTCGACCTGCATTACCAGGAATTTAAAGGTACTCTACCATGGCGTGGTTTCAGTGTTTATATAGTGGACAAAATCATCAGCATGAAACCCATTGTCCGTTAGAGAATCAGTTCGCCTGCAATAAAAATATAACCGGCTTTTTATGAAAGTCGGTTTTTTCTTTTTGCCACTCGGCGATCGTTTTTGTTTTTATAAATTCGTTCAATCCGGTTAGTTCTGCAGCAATACAAAGTTTGGTGGTAGACTTACAGATTTTCAGCAATGTCTCTATCATTTGATTGTTTCGATAGGGCGTTTCAATAAATATCTGTGTGCTGTGTTTTTTTTGTGATGTCAATTCCATTTCTTTCAATGCCTTTGTCCGCTCATTGTTGTCAATTGGAAGATAACCTGCAAATTCAAATTGCTGGCCATTCATACCACTAGCCATCAACGCCAGTAAAATTGAACTGGGACCTACCAAAGGTTTTACTACCACATTTAATTGCTGTGCCAGTTCAATCAGTATTTGTCCCGGATCCGCAATGCCGGGGCAACCAGCCTCACTAATGATGGCTATATTTTTACCTTCCTTAATCTTTTGGCGGAAACTGTTTTTTTGTTCTTCCTCGGCCTTATGAATGGTAAACCATTCATAGTTATCAATTACAATTTCTTTACAAATGCTTTTTAAAAAGCGCCGGGTAGTTCGTTCATTTTCCGCAAAAATTACCTGGCAATCTTTTACGGCTTCAATGATATAAGTTGGAATTGTTTGAATAGCCAATTCGTCTAATACAGATGGAACTAAATATACTTTACTCATAATAAGGTTGAGTTGTTGGATGGTTGATTGTTAACGTGTTCAACTGTTGAACCGATAGACTTGATTACTAGTTGCCTGGAGGGTCGTTGTCTTTTTTTGTTGTAAGAAGGAATTGATTTTACAAATATGTATCAGTTTTAATTTGAGTAAGGACTATCAACGGTGAAGGATCATTATTTCACCATTCATGATTCACAAATCAATAAAACAATTTATCAATTCAACAATTTTATCAATATTGTCATGCAACCTTTAATTTAGCTAATCCTTTGTTTTGTACATGCTGATGGTGGCGGCTATTACGGCGTAACTAGGTGCCAATATCCACCCAACAATCACTACCAGGTGCATCAGGTAAAAAACAATACCATTACCAATGGCCAATCCTTTATGCCTGCTGATAAATGCTACACTTTGCGAAGGAGATAATTTATTTCTTTCGCAACTATAATCCAACATTGAAAAGCCCAGATAATAGCATTCAATCAGTAATGCAAATAGGGGAGTAAACCAGCCAAAAAACGGGATGAATGATAGAATTAAAATGGAGACTGTGTACACCGTTTGCCATAGTGCATTTCGAAATGCCAGTTTAATACCACGGCCCATATCCTTTAAAAGTTGAGCAAAGCTGAAAGGGAACTCCTTGTTATCCATGATGGCTTCTGTTTTTTCACTCAGGTAAGCAAATAAGGGCGATCCAATAATCAGGAAAAGGTATTTAAATAGTGAAAAGTAAAATAAGATCAACACCAGTTGCAGAATGATTTGGCCAAAGATGAAAAGGAATTTTAACCAGCTACCTTCCATGGTGATCATCCACCTTTTTAAACCAGAAATGGATAATAGATAGTCGATGGCATTGCCACTGCTAATCCAGAATAGGTAAATGCCTGCGCAAAACAATAGAGAATAAATAAGCCCCGGAACCAATATCCATTTCCACAAACGATACTTCACAATAAACTGGTGAGCCTGGTAATACGATTGTATAGAAACGATAATATCTTTTAGCATGTTGAAAGTTTCATGGTTAATGGACGTGGTTGTATTTTTTGATTGATGTTTAATATAGTATTTCAATTTCTACTTCACGAAACAGTTTCCTCAACAAATACATTTAGCAACAAACAAAAGACTGCAAATGAAAATTTAATTTTACAGTTAAAAATACAAGTTAGTTGAAAAAGTTAACGATTGATTTTTATAACCGGAAAAATGTGTTGCTAATAGCAAAGGAGTTGTTGGGTAAAATCCTTACCACAAACCTGGAAGGTATTGTAACAAGCGGAAGAATTGTAGAAACGGAAGCCTACATTGGCATTACTGATAAAGCATCTCATGCCTGGGCGGGTAAGCGAACTCCCCGCAATGAACACATGTATGCAACTGCCGGAACTGGTTATATTTATATATGTTATGGCATTCACCAAATGTTCAATGTAGTAACCAATGAAAAGGAAACTCCGGATGCTATTTTGATAAGGGCTATTGAACCGATCGAAGGCATTGAAAGCATGTTGCAAAGAACAGGCAAACAAAAGCTGGATAACACCTTAACAAAGGGGCCGGGTAATGTTGGTAAAGCGCTTGGGATTCATAAAATTCATTCGGGCATCAGCTTATTGCAGAACGTTATTTTCATAGCGGCAAATGATTTTGAATTGGATGAAATTAACATTGGAAGTAGCAAACGGATAGGGGTAGAGTATGCAGGTGCAGATGCATTATTGCCTTATCGTTTTTACATTAGGGGAAATAAGTATGTTAGTGCGAAGCCTGTATTTTGATTTGTTTGCCAGTTGCGGTTGTTGTATTTCTATCACCAGATCGATTTTAATTCAAATAATTTTCCGCTGATCAGTTTTACCTTTCCCGTTGTAGTAAACAGTTGAAACTGATTGTAATTTTGGTTCGGAAAAAAAATGTCTGTCATCGCCACAGATCCTTTATCTGCAAATAATTCTACCGAGGCATGGTCAATAAAAACATGCATACTTAATTGCTGGTCTTTTGAAAGCCGGGGTGCATAATGTATGGCCGGGAATTTATCAGAGAAATTTGTTTCACCTGACCTGGTTCGATCAATATAAAATTGGTTGCTGGATTTTAAATAGCCAACTTTAATTTTTTCATCCAACGCATTTCTAAACTCAACTCCAAATTCTTCTGCATTGCTTTGGGTTAAATTAATGGTTATTGTTAGTTCACCCAATGAAAATGGATACGCCTTATTTTGTTGAACATTCACCGGCACACTGGATTTCCTGAGTGATTCCATTTCTTTTACTGCAGATGAAAAAAGACGCACACCATCATTTGTTTTTTGTAGCACCAATTCTCTGGGGATCGTCATGGCACTTCTCCAGTTTTTTGTAGGTACCGTTTGTGCATATTGCCAGTTGCTCATCCAACCTAAAAATAACTGGCGGTTGGTATTGCTCCAGGTAACACCAGCGTAATTATCGCAGCCATAATCCACCCATAAAATAGTTTGTTTAGAATTGTCATTTTTAAAAGTATTTCCATCAAAATCTCCCACAAAATATTGGGTGCCGCTTCCGCCATTGGTAGCTCCTGAACCAATGCTTACCAGTAAAACCCACTTGCTTTTTTTTCCATTGCCTATTTTCATTTCCATCAGGTCAGGGCATTCCCATACGCCACCATGGCTGCCTTCATCCAAACCAAATCTGCCGGAAAAGCTCCAGTCCTTTAAGTTTTTGGAAGCGTAAAAATGTATTTCGTTACCAACTGCCAGGGTCATTACCCATTTTTTATATTTCTCCAGCCACGATACTTTGGGATCACGAAAATCTTTCGTATCCGGGTTTTTAAGCACAGGATTCTGGCTATATTTTTTCCAACTGCGTCCTTTATCAGTACTGTATGCAATGCCCTGGGTTTGAAAATTATTTTTGCCCGCTTTTTCCATCGCCATATTGTGCTGGGTAAAAATGGCCACCAATGTTTTTTCGGCACCGTGTTGCAAGCCTGCTGTGTTATTATAATCAACTACTACGCTACCGGAAAAAATATCACCAATTGAATCTGGATACAACGCAACTGGCAGATTTTCCCAATGCGTTAAATTTTTACTAATGGCGTGCCCCCAATGCATAGACCCCCAAACCGTACTATCCGGGTAATATTGGTAAAATAAATGATATTCTCCTTTATAATAAACCATCCCATTGGGGTCGTTCATCCAGTTTGCCGGCGGCGAAAAGTGAAATTGCGGTCTGTATTTTTCAGTATAAGATTTTTGTTGGGCTAAAGTTGAAACAGCAATTTGCAATGTCATCAACACACAAAAGGTTACTTTAAACATGTGAATTTTTTATTCAGTTAGAAACAATCGTTTAGTTGGATAGGGCAATATTAAAAATGAATCGCAGGTGGCAGTCATTATTTTCAATAAATGAAATGGTTAACCACCAGTCAGCTATTTTAATAAATGGTAAATACAAAATCGAATTCGCCAACGATTCGCATGCTGGTTGTATTGAATAAAGCGAGCCGTGCTCTTCTTTGATAACGGGATAACTACTAATAAAAAACTTAGAATAATTAGGGGTTGCTTAAAACTTCGGGCAGGGAACACCTTTAATTTGAACGGCTTTCTTGATGTAAATAATAGAAAACTCCGAACCTCCCCTGCTTAGCGTTGCGGCTTTAAGACCAGAGGTATTGATATCATAGCTGGCTCCAATTCTAAGGCCGCCAATCTCAATACCAACATAGGGAATAATAGCATCTTTAAAACGAATCCATGAGCCAATATACACGCTGCTTGGATTATCTGTATCGGCATTCAAATTGGCTGACAAAGCTGCACCAACCAGTGTTTCACTCGCCTTGTTTTGAATCTGGTGAATGGCAGAAGCATTTACAGATAATATTTCGGAAACAGGAAAAGAACCTCCTCCGTGGATAGTCATTCGGGGTGAAAGGTTCCATACTTTGTCAATAAAGCTAAGGTTGGGTCTATTGATATGGTACACCGACGCCCCGAGATAAAAGTTATTGATTCCATCGGTGGAACCGGAATATAATAGACCGGCATTCACATCTACAAAATTTTGGTTACTGCCGTTATTAAGATTTTCAAGTGTAACGCCGGTAAATCCGTTTTGGGTTAGCTGGTCTTCAAAAGTTAGTTTAGTAAAATCTAAAATGGCGCTGCTGTAAGTAGCCTGAAATCCGGCCCCGATGGTGTTGTATCCGTTTTCGTCTAAGGCTTTATGGTAGCTCATAGAAACAGAGCCATAGTTTAGTTTAAGGGCAGCATCCGCACTTTGATCGCTCAATCCCGAAAAGCCAATTCCGAAAACGTCACCCTCTGGTACTTTTGTTTTTAATATGCCAAAATCTACCGAACCGGTAGTGGTCACATAGGCTTTAGGAATAGATGGCCATTGGTCACGATGATTGGCGGCAAGTCTAAACTGACCATCAAATTTCCCGGTAAAGGCTGGGTTTAATGTAAGGGGAGATGCAAAAAATTGAGAAAAATGGGGGTCCTGTGCTTGTAACAAAAATGAAAACAAAAGGACTCCGGTTAAAATAATTAATTTTCTCATCGTTATAATAATTCTTGACAATAAAGATAGGGATTTGAGGTAAAATGCTGCAATGAAATAATTTTTTATTTCATATTTAGGTTACAACCTCTTTTGCACTATATCCAGGCAGATAAACCCGGCATGCCTAGAAAATAACAATCTTTGTTTAATTGGGCCCGGGGATCCATCTTAGTTATTGTATTTTTAATCCAAACGCCAGGTCACCGGCGTCACCAAGTCCTGGTACAATAAATCCTTTTGCCGTTAATTCATCATCAATATCGCCACACCAGATGGTTGCGGTTGGCTGCGCTCTCATTATGTATTCCAGCCCAACTGTACACGCAACTGCACATACAATGTGTAAATCTTGTATTTCACCTTCATCTTTTAAATATTTTATGGCTTTTACCAAAGAAGCTCCTGTTGCAATCATCGGGTCGCTCATAATAATTACCTTTCCTTCAATTTCGGGGCAGGTCATATATTCTAGACTGATTTCGAAGCTCCCATCAGCCGAGTGTTTTCTGTAAGCACTGATAAAAGCATTTTCGGCCTTATCAAAATAATTGAGCAGGCCGTAGTGCATGCCAAGACCGGCCCTTAATATGGTAGCCAATACAGGCTGGGCGTGCAATACTTTGCAATTCGCAGTCCCAAATGGCGTAGTCACTTCTTTTATTTCGTAAGATAATTTTTTACTGATTTCATAAGCGGCCACCTCTCCGATTCGTTCAAGATTACGACGAAACCGCATTGAGTCTGTCTGAATATCTTTATCTCTTAATTCACTCATCCAATTGCTTATCAATGAATGTTGCTCGCTTAGGTTGATTATCATCGTATTGAATAGATTTTTGTATATCTACAGCTACAAATTTAAATTGTGAAATCTGAAAATTGAAATTTAATTGTGATTTAGACCTGGCAGGCTGCATTTGGCGTTTCAATGAGCATAGAAATATTCGCTCTGTATTGCCTAAGGGCTAATGAGGTAAAAATCCAGTAATGCATAAAGCATTATATAATCTTTCGCGCCAGACCTAGGCATCCAGTCAGACCGGGACGGTCGGACTGGATGCCTAGGTCTGATGCAAACGAACTTTAACAAACCAACTCAATTTTAATTATTTTTATTGTATAAATATTTT
>Ga0105045_10000581_pt1 | contig 27432 bp, 18 predicted proteins | sample MAT02_FD_78089 | JGI IMG/M metagenome (GOLD analysis project Ga0105045, IMG submission 78089) | Freshwater microbial communities from Lake Fryxell liftoff mats and glacier meltwater in Antarctica - MAT-02 (megahit assembly) | ecosystem: Environmental > Aquatic > Freshwater > Ice > Liftoff... | reverse complement strand
GTCGGTCTTCCCACTCCATGCGACTTCGGGCTTCGATCCGCTCCTCCGGTTCGATCAACGCGTATTGACCGGGATCCGAGCCGTAATACACGACGCGGATTTTGTCGGGATGCACACCGACCCGCTCGAAGGCATCCGTCCCGGTTCGGCGGCTGTTGCACAAGACGACTCGGGCGCCCGTTAAACTGACTCGTTCGGCCCGGAGCGCCAGCATCCGGCCGAGCCGCGCCGAAGCGGAGCGGAGGAACCCGGAAGTCGTCGACGCGGGTGCCGCCGCGTGGACAAAGTGGACCCAATTGGCGTCCGGCCAAGCGCAGTTCCCGCCGTTCACCACGACGCGATACCCGTCCCGAGTCAATCTTTTGGCCCAACTCTTCCCGGTGCGGGCCAATAGCGGCTGCCCGAGCAAGTGCTTGCCGAAGGGCCGTGGAACTCGGTGGAAGACGATGCTCGGGTTAGCCGTCATAGTCTCGTCCACCTGGTGTGCCACCAGATGAACGGGCGAGTCCGCCGCGAGAAACTGGGCCAACTTGAGGTTGCCCCGATCCATACCACCGTTCGCGGTGAAGTCACCGGAGACGAGTAGCCAACCGGTCATTTGCGGCGTTCCGCATTACGATACGCCGCGTAGAGCGCCGCGTTGAGCACCCAAAATAGCAATCCGCCTTGGCTGAGGAAATTACTGTAGCCGAATGTATTGATGAAGATCGAGATATCGAAGCCAGCGACGGCGGCAGCGGCGGCACCCAGTTCTGGATCGGCTACCTGGAGTGCCAGTCGGGACGCCACGACGCAAGCCCCGATGACGGCGGAATAACCTGCCAATAGCAATAGGATTCCACCGTCGAACACCCAAGCAGTACATTGAATTTCCGACCACAACGGCGGCGAGTCCGGATTGGACTGCGTACCGAAATAGACGTTCATCATTCCATGTCGACCCAATCCGGCGCCCATGGGATATTGTGGCAAGTAGTCTGTGATCGTTTCCTCGAGGAAACGCCCGCGGTTGGACTGATACACTTTTCCCGGATCGTCTTCGATTAGCGTCGTCATGCGTTCGGTCACTTTATCTCCGCCGATTGCGGTTGCCCAGCCGAACGCGACGATGACCGCGGTAGCCGCGAATCCGGCGATCCAACCCGAACGCGCGATTTGCCCACGGACGACTAGCAACACGACCATAGCGCAAACGCTAATCGACATCACCACTAGAATGGAGCGGATGTACGAAAGGTAAATGCAGAATAATCCGACCATCACGGATGCGGCCCCGAGTACCGCGAGTGGTCGATTGCATCCTCCGATCAACATGAGGCCGAGTAAGACCGCCAACGAACCGGACACCGCCGCGCCTCCGGGAGAATCGGTCAGTCCGAACGGACGGTAAACCTTTTCTCCGCTAGCCAGTTCAATTTTAAGATCTTGCGAGTTCGCACTCAGGCTTTCGAAATACTCGGTATCCGGGGCGAATCGGGCCGGGTCGTACACTTGCATGACTCCGATGATTGCGCTGATCGAATGGAATCCCCAAATGATCAACAGTAGTGTACTCAAGACTCGCGGAGTAATGTTGATCCGACCGACCCAATAGACCGGGCACCAAATCGCGATGTAAAACCCAATCGTCGCAAATCCGGCCAAGACCGTATTCAATCCGGGGTTGACGAATCCCAGAGTTACGCACAACAACACGAATCCGACCGAATACGAGAGTGGATAATTCCCTCGCCCCGGCAAGGCGAGCATAGCGATACTGCTGCCGAATAACGCCGCTCGGAGCACGGTTCGCGCGGGGCCGATACCGGGGATAATCAGGGCCGACTGCAGCACGAATTGCGTCAGTACGAAGCTGTAGAGCCAGTTCGCCGACACGCCTGCCCTAAGACCTATAGATTTTCTCCGATACCCGGATTCAAATATGGAACTGTTCACGTTCAACGCCCTGGCTGCAGCTGCAAATCTCGTAACTATCGGAAGCTTTTGTGTAAACTTTCACCACTGTTTCGCTTGTAAACCAAGGCTTTCAAGCGTCAATTTTGCGTTATCGACACAAATTCGAGTCCAATACGCATGCTCTACCTTCAAAAACAGCTGGAAACCGGCCCGAAAAAGCGGTGAATGGTTACGAATTTGCTGACCGTTAACTCGGCCTTTGTTGGTACAGAAAATCGCAAACGCGTCACACGATTACGGGTGAATCATGCATTACACCGCACGAGTCGCAGCCAATACAATTGTAATTTTAAGCCCAATTCGAGAGAATAAGGCACGCAATCACAGATGAAGTGGATAATCTTGTGATACTTGATGCGATCGCCACCATCACCGCTGAGGGAAAATAAACAACATGAGTCAGATTCTGATCAAACATGGTGATTCGTCAGGGGGGCGGTGCAAAACCCCAAATTGTCCCGTGCGATTCCCCATCGGCGGTGCGTATAGTCTCGAATCCGAGAACCGACAGCCTGGCTTCACACCACTCGGGGTTCGAACGCGAGTCGGCGGTGCGGTGCCACTCCATAACAACTATCCTAGGCCGCGCCTGCCCGAAGCGCGGGTCGGCAAGAATCTCGTATTCCGCACCTTCGATGTCGATTTTCAGAATATCGATGGTGGTATCGAGTTCTGCGAACACGTCCCTAACCCGCACCAACAAGCCTGCACTCGCGTTGACAATTGTCGATCGATTTTCGTCGTCCGACAATGTTGTAGTTCCGTCGGCGATCCCTGCCGCTGCTTCGAAGAGCACGACTCGGTTCACTAGGCCGTTCGCCCGCAAATGTTTGCGGATTTGCTCGCAGTGCATAGGGTGGGGCTCGAAAGCCGTCACGACCGCGCCCGGGAAGTTGCGAAACCACCACATCAAACTGTATCCGACATTCGCTCCGAGATCGACGATTCGTCGCACGGAGCCGGCGTCGATCTCGCGCGGGGATCGGTAGACGCCGTCAACAAAGACTTCGTAAGCCGTGTCGAGATCTGTAGAAGGCGACGGGCGGAAGAAGAGTCGTTGCCCTGATCGGGATCGCCCAGAAAAAACATTGCGCGACCCCGAGGCGCGCCATGCGAAATAGCGCAAACGCGTGGCGAAAGTAAAATCGTCCCGGATGCGACTGGTCATGCTGGGTCTACGCTTTCATATGCGAGCAGGCAGCGATCCACGACCGCATTCCATGTAAAATGAGTGCAGATGCGTTCGCGGGCCGCGCGACCCATGGCATCGGCTTCGACCGGATGATTGCGCAACCAGCGGATCTTTTCGCCCAAGGCGCCAGGATCGTTCGGGGGAACTACGAACCCACTCACACCGTCTTCCACGATTTCCGGCATACCGCCAACGGCAGTACAGATGGCCGGCGTGCCGCAAGCCATACCTTCAATTAGAGTCTGACCGAGCAGTTCCGAAATGGGATGATGACCTCCATCGGCCGATTGGTACACGCTAGGCAACACGACGCACAGTGCCGATTGATACAGAGTTCGCAATTCGGCATCGGTCGAGTTTTCTTCGAAACGCACATTCTTTCCCAATGCGAGTCCTCGTACGCGTTCGAGGAAGGCCATTGCGTGCCGCCACGGCCGGCCAGCTACAATCAGCGGCACTTCGGCCGGTACACCTTCGACCAAATAATCGATACCCTTGTGGGCCAGTAAACGACCCGCGAACAACACGTACTCTCGTGCCGGCGGCGAATTCGGAGGGTGGAACAACACCGGATCGACCCCGCCCCCGATGATGCGAGCCGATTTCAGATCCGCGTGTCCGAAAGTGCGCCGGCTGAATTCGCTGATGTGTAAATGTCCGTCGTAGTGCCCGGTCAGATCGGTCAGGCGGTGCAGACCGAAGCCCGAACCGCCGAGGTGCGAAGTGAAAACGCGGCGACCGGTCAATTTCCCGATGATTAAACTGACGCCGGACATGAACGTGTGCGTCTGGTGGTAATGGATCTCATTCGCCCACGCGAGGTGGGGAGCGAGCATCGGGCCGATCGGATCGAAGCGAAATCGTCGGTACGGGATCAGGTTCCGTACGACATCGATCCGGAGTCGGCCATCGGGGCGATTCATGGGCGTCGATCCGAAAGCCACCAGTCGAGTCGGCACCCGCTCGGCCATCATACGCGCCAGTTCGAGGGCGTAACGCTCCGCCCCTCCGTAGACGCCCTCGTGCCCGAACAGTGCTGGAACGACGTGGACGACACGCGGAGTTGTCATCCGCCACCTCCCGAGGCCATCTCTTCGAGGGCCGCCAGCTGCCGGGATGGGTCGCAAAGTGCCGCCGCCCGAACCGGGCCAGCTTCGCCGAGCGACCGCCGCGACCCGGCATACGCAATCATCCCCAGCAAAGCCGCTGCGACCGCAGCGACATCACCCGGCGGGCACAGTTGGCCGCAAGTGTCATCTACGATTTCGAGCGCTCCCCCGAAGTTCGATGACACCACCGGTAACCCGGAATACAAGGCTTCGACAAAGGCGATACCGAAAGGTTCGGGGCCAGTGTTCGGCTGACAGTATACATCGGCCGCAGCCATCAACCGGGGGACATCCGCTCGCTGCCCTAAGAACTTTACCCGATCGGCGATCCCCATCCGTTCCGCATCGGATTTCAATTCGGCGAGGAATTCCCCCTCGCCAGCTTTTTGCGATCCACCGGCCACCCACGCCTCCCAGCCCGGCGTCGCCTTCGAGAGTCCGAGTGCACCTAGAAATACGCTCTGGCCTTTCCATCGTTCGAGGCGGCTGGCTTGGAGGATCACCACCGTCTCCGGCGCCGTGCCGAGTTCCGCCCGGATGTCGCGACGGGCCGCGTTCTGGTTCAAATCCGGCGGGGCAACGGGAAGGTAGATCACTCGGGAATTTACTCCGGGGAACAGCTCTCGGGCCGAAGGGGCCGTGAAGTTGCTATTCGCCACAATCGCATCCGGTGGGGTTCGGGCCGCCCAACGGTTGATCCAGTGCTTGCGGTCGAGATAGTCATGCACGGCGTTCAGCAACCGTACCCCCGCGTGCTTTACAGCCGGGGCGAAGACGCCGTGCGGCCATGTCCCGTGGGTGATGACCGCATCGAAAGCCGTGCCTCGCAAGATTCGCTTCAAACGATGTCGCGCCTTCAAGACTGTCCATGGTCGGCTGACCCGCACCGGGCCGAGATCGTAGATCGGAACACCGGTCGTCGTCAGTTCGCCACGCAGACGTCCGGGGAAGCAGAGTCCGAAATACGGTTCCATCGATGGGCACAGATGGCGCAACCGCGCGAGGGTCAGCAAGTAGGTTTCGATCCCGCCGAACAGATTCCCGGATGTAAGGTGGAGCACTTTCATGCCAGCATGCTGCGATAGATCGCCAAGCTGCGCTCGCCCATGACGCGGTGGTCGAACTCGGCGGCGGCTCGTTCCCGCCCGGCTGTCGCCAAGCGATCCCGCAAGCCGGGTTCGTTCAACAGTCGATTCGCGGCGGCGGCGAAAGCCGGCGGGTCATTCATCGTTACCGTCAAACCTTCGCGCTCGTGCCGACAGACCCACGGGACGCCACTGCCGGGGATAGCGGTGTTGATCACGGGGCACCCGCTGGCCATGGCTTCGACTTGAACCAACCCGAAGCCTTCACTGCGGGCCGTACTGGGGAACCAGAGAGCGGTTGTTGCGCGGTACGCCCCCGCGATTTGGCCGGGCGTAGCATGGCCGTGGAACACTACTCGATCCGCGACGCCGAGTTCGACCACCCGTTGTTTCAACGCAGCTTCCAATGGTCCCGATCCGATGATAAGGAGCTTGCCGGGGACGAACCGCAGGGCGTCCAACGCGATGGGCAAACCTTTGTAATAGATCAGCCGGCCCACGCAGAGCCACAGCGGCGAGCCGTGTTTCGCTCGCAATTCTTCGGCGAATACTTCAGTGATCCTGTGGGTACCACTGAATGGCTCGATGTCGATTCCAAGCGGCAGATCCGTGACCTTCGCCCGGAGTTTTTGCAGCAGGGGCGAACTGTCGATGTAGCCGGGGCTATCCGAGAGTATCCGGTTCGCCCGCTGATAGAGTGCGTTCTCGAATGGTCGCACGGCGTACTTGAGCACGCGCTGGCGGACGATGTCGCTGTGGTGGGTAATCACCAGGGGCCGGATCCGCCGCTCGGCGAGGATGGCCAGCATCATGGTGATGTTCGGGGCGTGCAAGTGCCAAATGTCCGGGGGATCGCTAAGGATTCGGTCGAGGGTGGACATCACTCCGGGCGCGATGTCGAGTTTGGCCACGTTGGCCCAGCGGCCGACACGGATGACCAGCACGGGACCGTCATTCTCTTCGGTATCGACCGTCGGTGTGAATCGCTCGAAGGTGGCATCCCGGCCATCGCGGGCGGCGTGATTGACCACGATGACCTCGACATCGGCCCCGAGTTTCGCTTGGGCCAAAGCCAAAGTTCGGGTGTGGCCTTCAATACCGCCGGGGGAGGGCGGATAGTATTTCCCGAGGTGGACGATCCGCATCCGGGTCAAAGTGCGGCTTCGCCATGGTGGGTTGCGCGCTGGCAACTCCACAACCGTGCCAGATCGACCGAGACTGCGAGTATCAAGACAGCGCAATTCTACGGAATCCACCCCGCTGGCAATAGGGGCAATGCCCTCTACACGACATCTTCGCGCGGCGCGTCGATACTTTCGACACGACCGCGAATACAGTGACGATTCCTCAGTTCTTCGCGAGATTGTGGATGGACGACGATCGCTCTCGCCGACCGGTGGCCCACGCCGTCCGTTGGGGCGGGGAATCCGTGCTGCTGCTGCTGGCCTTCGGCACCGCGTGGCCCTCCGGTTCGGTCGATGCGCATTGGGAATCGGTGGCCACGGCCGGCGCGGCCCTCCTGACCGCATTATGGGCCATCCACGCCGGCCTCACGCGTCGCATCCGGTTGGTCTTCGATGCCCCGGCGCTGTTACTGAGCGGACTGATCCTGCTGTCGGGCCTGCAATTGGTGCCACTGCCTCGCGAGCTGGTGCAAGTCGTTTCGCCGTCGACCGTGACTTGGCGCGACGCCCTGATCCCGGCCGAACTGGAGCGGTTGCCGGGGGAAACCGCCACGGTTAAGCGGCCGACTTCGTTCCCGATCAGCCTCGATCCCTCCGCGACGCGGATCTTCGCCGGCCGGATACTCGGCTTGCTCGCCGTCTATCTCGCGGCGCGGAATTGGCTCGCCGACCGGGCCTCGTTCCGCCGATTGGCTTGGGCGGCCCTCGTGAATGGCGTGGCCCTCGCGGCGTTGGCCCTCGGCCAGTATTTTTCGTCGCCACCCAACGTCGTCTATTGGACGTACGTCACCGACGGCCAAGTCTTCGGGCCGTTCGTCTGCCGCAACCACTACCCGGATTTCGTCGCGCTCTGCGCCGGATTGGCCCTCGGGATAATGGTGAACAAAAGGATGCCGTCCGCACTCGGTGCGGAGTCCGAGTTCCAAACCGGGACGTTCTTGGACGAACTCCGAGAGATGGCCGGGGCCCCGCTCCAACTGCTCCAAGAACCCGCTGTGCTCGCGTCTTCGGCCAGCGTCGGATTGATGCTCGTCAGCATTCCATTCAGCTTGTCGCGCGGCGGCATGCTGGCACTTTTGGCGGCGACGGTCGGCGTTTTCCTATTGGCCCGCTGGCGGACTTCGACTTCGGCCCCGAGTGGCAACCGATTGGCGGCGACCGTATCGGTCGCCGTGGCGATGTGCGTCGTCGCATGGTTCGGTTGGGCCCCGATCGAAAAGCGATTCGACGAAATCGGCTCCGGCCGCGCGATCGACGACCGCACGCCCATCTGGAACTCGACCTTCCGGCAACTGCCCGGTTTCTGGCTCACCGGCGCCGGCAACGGCTCCCATTCGCGCATTGAACCTCTCGGCCGCGATGAGGGCGGACTGACCAACGTCACCTGCGACCACGCCCACAACGAGTACCTCGAAGCGGCCATAGAAGGGGGAATGCTCAGGCTCGGCATCACCTTCGCACTGCCGGCGAGTGTGCTGGTGTCGCTGGCGCGAGGCTATCGCAAACTTCGCGACCGCAGCGCCGGCCCGTTGATCCTCGGTTCCCTATTCGGTTTGGCCACCGTGGCCCTCCACGCCATCACCGACTTCGCCCTACACCTCCCCGCTGTGTCGTTGCTCACGGTCGTCGTCGCCGCTTTCGGGATGGCGGCGTCGAACGACGCCGAATTCCACCCAACGCGGGCGCCGCGACCCCGATCCGCGAAACCGCCGGCGGCGGCGTTCGCCCTCACCGGTTCCCTCGCACTCATGATGGGGTTACTGGCGTTCGAAGCCCACCAGCGTTACGTGGCCGATGAATTTTTGACGGCCGGGCTCAACCAGCAGCGCTCAGTGAATCCTGAAATCGCCAAACGACGGATCGAGTGGCTGGAAGCGAGCATCGCGGCCGACGCCCACAATCCGGATGCGCATTTCCAACTGGCGCAAGCCCACCTTGATGCGGCCCACGACCTCGGCCCGAATCCGGCTGAGGCACTCGCTGGCCCGATTTTGCCGCGCCGGGCCCGGCCGGATCGCTATTCGCCGGCGCTGGTCGCCGAGCATATTCTGCCGGCGCTGCGGTCGCTCCGGACGGGGCGGGAACTCGGGCCACTCCACCCCGGAGTCCATGCCCGCCTCGGTTTGTTGGCCGAGTATTTCGCCCAATCGGAGCCGGCGCTGGTGCACCTCGATCGGGCGAAATCGCTTGTGAAAACCGACCCGGATATCTGGTTCGCCTGCGGGGTCGAAGCGGCTAAAGTCGGCGACGGCACCCGCGCCGTGGCCGAATGGAAGAAGTCGCTGGAATTGTCTTCGAAACAACTGCCTTCGATCTTGCGGGAAGCGGGCAAAACGATGCCGCCCGAGACTGTGTTGAACACCTTGTTGCCGGACGATCCCGCGATCGTGCTCGCCGCGGCCGACGATCTGCATCCGAATCGCCAGAGCCAACGCTCCGAGCGCCGAGCCTTCCTCGAAAAAGCCGTGGTCAGCCGGGCGGTGACCGTTCCGCAGTGGGTCGCCACCGCGAAGGCGTTCGAAGAACTCGATCGCCTCGGCGATGCCCGCCGCGCCTGGGAAAAGGCCATCGAACTCGAACCTGGGCGCATCGTCTCGCACGAAGGCTTGGTTCGGCTCTTGGAATCCGAGGAATTATACGCCGAGGCCCTACCGCAACTCGAGTGGCTACTGGCGCGCCGTTCGAACGATGCGGACTTGCGCCTACGGCACAAAGCCGCCACGCACGGGGCCAAGCTGCAACGGATGATCGGGGAATAAAGCTGCGCGCGGGGTACAGCCAACCCGAATTCGGCAGCTCACGCTGGCCGGCTCGCCAAATCCTATTTCCGATAGCGTCCGAAGGCTTGGCTTCGGTTGGCCACCGCCGGGTTGTACAGGCCGAAGAGCCGGAGCAAAGTCTCGACGACTTCGGTACATTCGGTGGAGATGGTTTTTTCAGCCGGATACCTCCACCCATTCGAATGGAAAAATTGGATGCTGTGCTCCGTCGAATACAGGTCGGGCAAATCATGCCGGGGGAGTTTGGCCGTGACCTCCCGAAAGGTCTTCAGCCGTTCTTTCTCCTCCGGCGTCGTCGCGATGATGTCGTCGAACTTGTGCGGTAGTTTCAATTCGCGCTTCAAACGGTCAAATTCTTTGTCCGATGCGGCGTTGATCCCTGCGAGCCGGTCGTATTCGTCCGCCGACATCTTCGGGCCGAAGCTCAGCGCAAATTGAATCGTCCCTTCGCCGGCGGGCGTCGGTTTGCCGTCAATGCTATTTGCCCAGTTTTCGACGAGCGCCACCGGTTTCGTACGCCGGACGATCACTTCGTTCCCCTTCGCTTCCACCACCCAGCCCTCCCGGCTGACGGCCTTGCCGACGCGCTCGGCCCACGGCTTCATCGCGGTTTTGTCAGTGTCGCTCGATTTCTGGATCGCAGTTGCGAAAAAGAATGTCGGCGCGATTGCGGCGCAAGTAGACAAGGATCACCTTGGTTGTGAGCTGAGACGCGGGCGAACCGGTGGCCGCCCGTCGTATCGGAGAGCTCAGGTGCCGGTGTTATAAGGAGCGGGGATCAGGGGAAGAGATGCCGTGCATCTTCGACCTGCGGACAAAAAGTTTATCGTCTTCTGGCCGTACTGCATGGTCAAGGGCATTTCTGACGCGGCACTACTCGCAATCTTCTCAGAGTCCGAAGGATGAAGATCGCGCGAAGCTTCGGGATCCCGGAACAATCGGAGAGAAATCCCGATACCTTGAACCGGCATCATTGGGTCAGCACTCCACTCCGGATCGTCCATGAGCGCTGCGGTTCTCCGAAAACTCCGGTTCTTTGCCGCGTCTTGGAATGAGGACAAACGCACCGACGTGGAGTTGTTGCAGCAGTTCATCCAAGCCCAAGACGAACGGGCCTTCAGCACCTTGGTCGGCCGCCACAGCGAACTCGTTTGGGGCGTGTGCCACCGCTTGTTGCGCAACCGGGCCGATGCCGAAGATGCCATCCAAGTCACGTTCCTGCGGTTGGCCCGCGACGCCGAGCGCATCGTGAACCGGGAAGCCCTCTCGGGCTGGCTCTTCCGCGTCGCGCGCTGTTGTGCAATCGATCTGCAGCGTTCGAATATGCGCCAGCGCCGCATCGAAGCCCGGCTCGTCGAAGTCGCCGCGCGGGCCGGCGAATCGCAGGACGCCGATCTGCGCATGCTCCTCGATGACGAGCTCGCCCAATTACCGGCGTCGGAACGGGCCGTGTTGGTGCTCTGCTGTTTGGAGGGGCGGACCTACGCCGAGGCGTCGATGGAACTTGGCTGTTCGATCGCCGCCGTCCACCGCCGTGTCGTCCGCGCGCAAGCCCATCTGCGGCGGCGGTTGGCCGAGCGCGGCCCGGAAGTGGCCGGGTTGCTGGTCGCGGTCTTCGCCGGCACCTTGCCCGCCTCGGCCTCGGCGGCCCCGCCCGCGATCCTCGCCGACATCGTCGATTCGGGCCTCGCGGTGATTCGGTCGGGCCAATTGCCGGCGGGCCGGTTGGGCGCACTGGCCGCCGCGACCACCTCCGCAGGAGTATCGTCCCGTTTCGTCTACGCTTTGGCCGCAGTCGCCTGTGCGACACTTCTCGCCGGTGGCGGGTACGCTTGGCGGACCCCGGCACCGGCTGGAAATCCGGTTGCCGTAACTGTGAAGCCATCGAATCCGGTGGCCGCGATTCCCCCGGATCATCGCACGCCGATGTCGGGCGTGGTGCGCGGGCCGAATGGCGATGCGGTCGCCGGGGCGAATGTGGTCGTCCTCGCCCGCCGGCCTTTCGCGCCGGGCGAACGGGGCCTGCGCGACGACGTGATCGCCACCGCGACGACGGACCGAGCCGGGCGCTTCGATTTCCGCGTGCCGGACGACTTCGATACGTGGTTCGCGGGTCGATTGGTCACCGTGCAAGCTTCGGGGCCGGACTTCGCCCCGGTCACCCAGCCGATTCGCCTCCGCGCCGGAGCCGAGCCGGTCGAACTCCGCTTGGGCGCCGCTTCACCGTTGCGGGGCAAACTCCTCGACGCCGCCGGTCTCCCAGGCGCGGGGATCCGCGTCGAAGTAGTCCGCATCGGCGGTGCGGTCGCCGAGCCGGTCGTCGGTGAATCGGCACGCTCGCCGCACCGCGATTGGCCGAGCGCCGTGACCACTGGTGCCGATGGGGGATTTGAATTCAAGGAACTCGGCGGTTCGGCGAACGTCTGGGTCCGCATCGACGACGCCCGTTTCGCCCACGATGTGTTCCGCATCGACGGTGCCAAGCCCGAGTTCCGCCTCGAAGATGCCCGTCCGCTCGCGGTCGAGGTCTTGGCGGACGACACGGGCGCGTCGCTGGCGGGGGCGCGGGTCACCGTCATCGCGGATCGCATGGCGTCGCACCCGCACTTCTGCGCCACCGACTTCGCGATCCTCGGCCCGCATTCGATCCCCGCCGATATCGACGCCGTCACCGACCGCGCCGGCCGCGTGCGTGTCGGCATGGCCCGAGGCGATCGTGCGGAAGTCTTGGTCTACCCGCCCGCCGGTGCCGGGCCGTATGTGGGTGTGCGGGTCAATGTAGAAATTGGCAGCGACCCGAAGGGGCAATGCCTCGTCGTGCGGTTGCCGCGCGGCCGCTGGGTGACAGGGACCGTCTGCACTGCGGCCGGTCGGCCGATGGCGAACGCCGCGGTGCACTGGGGCCGCGAATCGGCGACGCTGCCGGAGTGGCGGGACGAGTATTTGGTGGGCCGCGACGTGGTCGTGCGGACCGGGGCGGACGGGAAATTCCAACTCGCGGTGCTGCCCGGAGCGAACACCATCCGCGTTTACGGGGCGTCGCTCGACTTCGCGCCGGTTCCGACGAAAATTCCGGGCACGGCCAACGGAACGTTGTTCGCCCACCGCGTCGCAGCGGTGAATGTTCCGGTCGTTGGCGATTCCCCCGAACTGACGATTCGCCTGCGGGAATTGGCCCCGCTCACTGGCACGGTCGAACGCGCCGGCGCCGACTCGGGCGCGACGTTCCTACTGGCTTCCGGCCGCGTATCTCCGGTGCGGGGCTACGCCGCGATTCCGCTGCCGGCCACGGCCAATGAGTTCAGCGTGCCCGGCTGCCGTCCGGGATATTCGACACGCGTTTATCTGCTCGATCCGAAAGCGAAAGTCGGCGCCGTGGTCGATGTGTTGCCCGGTTCGCCGGTGCCGACCGCGAAGTTGCTGACCTGCGGGACCATCCGGCTCCGAGTCGTGGATCGGGGCGGAATCCCAAGAGTCGGCCAAGAGGTTTCGCTCGCGCTCCTCGTCGACCGGGATCGCGCCGCCGATGCGACCGGAGAATCGACGGCCGATGCGCAGCCCGCGGACGGATTCGACGCGGTCAACTACCCGGCGAAGCCCAAGACGAACGGCGATGGCCGCGTCGAACTCCCCGCCTTGATCCCCGGCGCCCGCTACGCGATTGCGGTCGGCACCGGCAAAGGCAAGATCGCGGTCGGCAAGTTCCAAATGGTAGCCGGCCAGTCTCTAACGGTGCCCGATGTCACGATGCTCGAAACACCCGATGGAGGTTCGCGATGAGAACGGCGTTCGCACTATTGGCGGTCGCGCTGGGCGCGCTCGCGGGGATCACCGCCGATAGCCCTTCGACCAAAGGGTCGGGTGAGAAGCGAACGATCGCTTTCCAAGAAGGCGTGAATGGTTACGCAGGAACCGTCGATCTCGAAGTTTGGGCCGTGTCGCCAAACACATGCCTCGAAGGGAACATCAACGCCAGCAGCGACGCCGACAACGACGGCGGCGAAAGCCAGATCTTGATGCGCTTCGACAATATCCTCGGCGACAAAGCCGGGCAGATTCCGCCGAGGTCGACGATCCACTCCGCGACCCTCGTGGTCAGCGCCTTCGACGAGGGCACCACCGTCCACCTGCACCGCATGCTCGTGCCGTGGAAGAAGACTGCGACGTGGACGAGCGTGGTCGCCGGCATCACCGCCGATGGTCTCGAGGCCTCCAAGCAAAAAGACGGCTTCACCTTCGGCAAGATTTCCGCAAGCACCTCGGCGATCACGTTCGATGTGGCCGACACGGTCCAAGCCTGGTCCAACGGCAAGCCGAATCACGGTTGGGTGTTCATCAACACGGCCGGCAACGGCTGGGACTTCTACACGTCCGAGTTCGACGACGCCAAGCAACGCCCCAAGTTCCTGATCGAATTCACCCCCCCGAAGAAATAACTCCTGTAAGGAACCCGAACCATGGCCACCGCCCAACCCGGTACTTGGAACGCCGACCCCGCCCACTTTAAAAAGCCGAACCGCCGCGATCTGATCCGCGTCGGCTGGCTCGGTGGCCTCGGTCTTTCCCTAGGGGCCTTCCTGAAAATGGAAGCCGCTGCACAAGCCGCCGAACCGACGAAGAAAGTGGAAGCCAAGGCGAAGTCGGTCATCCACGTCTATCTGCAGGGCGGCTTCGCCCACATGGACAGCTTCGATCCGAAGCCCGACGCCCCGGCCGAGTACCGCGGCGTGCTCAGCCCCGTCGAGACGAAGCTCAAGGGCGTCTATTTCAGCGAGCACATGGCCAAGACTGCGGCCGTCGCCGACAAGATGACCGTCGTCCGCAGCATGACGCACACGGAAGTCGACCACAGCCGCGGCGAACACAGCATGTTCACGGGCTACCGGCCCAGCCCGGCGCTCGTCTATCCGAGTGTCGGCAGTGTGACCGCCCACGAACTCGGCGTCCGCAACGACATGCCCCCGTACATCGTCGTGCCGACCGCCGGCAGCCAGTACATGGGCAACGGCTACCTCAGCAACCAGTACGGCCCGTTCGCGCTGGGCACCGACCCCGGCCGGCCCGGCTTCACCGTCCGCGACCTGACGATGCCCAAAGGCGTCGATCAAGCCCGCTTCGACTCCCGCAAGGAGTGGAAGGAACTCGTCGACGACCACCTCGCCAAGACCGAGAAGGACGACCAACTCGCGGCGATGGACAGCTTCTACCAGCGCGCCTACGGCATGCTCGCCTCGCCGACGGTGCGGGACGCCTTCAGCCTCAAGACCGAAACCGAAGAGACCAAGAAACTCTACGGCATGGCCGGGCTGACCGGTCCGCTCGCCTTCCGCAACGGCGGGTCGGCCCGGATGCTCATCGCCCGCCGGTTGGTCGAAGCCGGGGCGCGATTCGTCTCGGTGACTTTCGGCACGTGGGACACGCACGCTTACCACTACAAGGGCATCGAAACGCAAATGCCCGCACTCGACATCGCCCTGTCCGGCTTGATCAGCGACCTCGACCAACGCGGCCTGCTCGACAGCACGCTCGTGGTGGTGAACAGCGAATTCGGCCGGACGCCGAAGATCAACGCCGGCGGCGGCCGCGATCACTGGCCGCGCGTCTTCAGCATGGTTATGGCCGGTGGCGGCATCAAGCGCGGCCAAGTCTACGGGGCCAGCGACGCCCTCGCGGCCGAACCGGCGAAAAACGCCCTGAGCATCGAAGACTACTCGCACACCATGTACCACCTCCTCGGCATCGACGCCAAGAAGGATCTGATGTCGCCGGGCAACCGACCGCAGCAGATCGTCATGAACGGCAAGATCGTCAAGGGATTGCTGGCGTAAATCGGATCGTCGCCGGCGCAGCAGGAACTCACACCCAAGGATCCGCCACGATGTTTGTCCGCCTGCTCGTTGTCTGCTGCGCCTCAGCCGCGCTCGTGACCCCGATTGTGGCCGCGCCGCCGAGCATCGAATCGGTCGCGCCCGGCGTCGGTCAGCGCGGCGCGGAGTTCCAACTCACCATCACCGGCGCCCGGCTCGCCGACCCACAAGAACTCATGCTCTACGTCCCCGGCGTGGTCTGCACGAAGCTCACCGCCAAGGGCGAAAGCGAAGTCACCGCGACAATGAAAGCCGCGGCCGATTGCAAGCTCGGCGAATACGCTTTCCGCCTCCGCACCAAAGGCGGCGCGTCCGACCTTCGCACCTTCCGCATCACACCGCTGCCGGTGATTCTCGAAGTCGAACCGAACGACACCCGCGACAAACCGCAAGTCGTCGCGCTGAACGTCAGCATCGCCGGGGTCGTCGAAGCGGCCGACGTGGACACGTACGCCGTCACGCTGAAAAAGGGCCAGCGGTTGAGCGCCGAAATCGAAGGCGTCCGCCTCGGGTTCGAAGTCAACGACACCGCCCTCGCGATCCATGGGCCGGACGGCCAAGAACTCGCCGCGGCCGACGATAACCCTCTCTTCCACCAAGATCCGTTCGCGTCGATCGTCGCCCCGGTCGATGGCCGGTACAATGTCCAAGTACGCGATACGAACTTCGGCGGCGGCGATAACCACCGCTACGTCCTGCACCTCGGCACCTTCGCCCGGCCCGCCGCGATCTACCCGGCCGGGGGACAAGCCGCCACGGAAGTATCGGTGAAACTCATCGGCGACGCCGCCGGCGAACGCACCGCGAAGTGGAAACTCCCGGCCACCGGCGGCTTCGAATTCCGCCCGACCGAAGACGGCATCGAAACGCCGACGGCGAACCCGTTCCGCGTCTCGCCGTTTGCGAACGTGGACGAGACCGAACCGAACGATGAACCGAAGCAGTCGAATGCGGCCGTCGCTTGGCCCATCGCCTTCAACGGCATTATCGGCAAGCCGGGTGATGCGGATCACTTCCGCTTTACCGCCAAGAAAGGCGACGCCATCGACGTGCAAGCCTTCGCGTTCCGCATCGGCTCGCCGACCGATACCGTCGTCGCGGTACTGGATGCGCAGGGCGAACTGGTCGCGTCGAACGACGACGACGAAACCCACGACAGCCGTGTACTCGTGAGCATCCCCGCCGATGGCGACTACTTCATCCGCGTCACCGACAAACGCAAGCAAGGCGGCGCCGCGTTTATCTACCGCATTGAACTCGCGAAGCCGACCATCGGATTGACGGTCTTCCTCGCCGAGCGCAACCGCAAGACGCAAGACCGCCACGTCATCGCGGTGCCGCGCGGTAACCGCGTCACGGCCTTCCTCGCGATTCGCCGCGACGACATCACCGGCCCCGTCACGATCACCGCGGCCAAAATGCCGACCGGCGTGAAGTCGGCCTTCGGCACCGTCGCCGAAAACGAATTTCTTCTGCCGGTCGTCTTCGAGGCCGCAGCCGATGCGCCCCTCGGAGGCCAACTCGTCGAGCTCATCGGCAAGTCGGGCCAAGTGACGGGCGGGTTCACGCAAGAAGTGATCCTCGTCCGCGGGCCCGGCGATTCGACCCTCCACGCGGTGACCCTGTCCAAACTCGCCGTCGTCGTCATCGAGGAATCACCCCTGACGGTCACCGTCGTTACCCCGGCCGCGCCGCTCGCCGTCGATGGCCGGCTCGATGTGACCGTGAAGATCGTCCGCGGCAAAGACTTCGACCAAGCGGTGGAAGTCTCGTTCCCGTGCCTGCCGCCGGGCGTCGAAGTGCCGACGACGGTGGTGATTGCCGCCGACAAAACCGAAGCGGTCGTAACGCTCGTCGCCAGTCCCGCCGCTGAACTCGGCGATTGGAGACTGATCGCGGAAGCTACGATGGCCCGCCCTAGCCGCGTGGCCCGCGATCCGATGGCCGCACCGCCGGCAGGCATGGGCACTAGCGGCGGTCGCCGACCGCGGAAGTCGGCGGACGGCCTCACGCCAGTGGCGTCCGAAGTGCAATCGGTGAAGCTGGCCGAGTCGCCGGTGAAGGGAACCTTCGCACCGTCCGCTTGCGAACAAGGCAAGACTGTCAAGGTGATCTGCAATCTCGCCGGTGCGGTCGGCGGCAACTTCACCGCCAAGCTCGACGGGCTTCCGCCGCGGGCCACGGCCAAGCCGGTGGACGTGAAAGCAGACGGCAAACAGATTGAATTCCTCGTGACCGTCGATGCCACCACACCGCCGGGCGAACACAAGTCGCTGGTCTGCGAACTCACCGGCGCCGCCGGCGGGCAGAAGATCGTCTACCACCTCGGCCGCGATGGCTCGCTCAAGATCGACGCCCCCGGGGCGGTGAAGACGGACGTCAACGGCAAGCCGCTCAGCCCGCTCGATATCCTGCGGTTGGAAGAAAAGAAGAAGTAGTGGTCGGTGGCCAGTGGTTAGTCAAGAAAGATCGCACAACTTCAACCGGAGTTTTCGCACATGCGCTTCGCACTGATTGCCATCGGCTTGTTCACAATGGCGACATCCGTCACCGCGGCGGAGTCGACGGTGAGCATCACCGTGTCGCCGGCGTCTATCGAACTCACCGGCGCCCGTGACCGCCAAGGCCTCGTCGTGCAAGCGGCCTTCGCCGACGGCAGCACCCAAGACGTGACCGCCGAAGCGACCTTCGCCCTCGAAAAACCGATCGCCACCATCGCCAACGCCTTCCTTGCCCCGGCCTCCGACGGCGCCACGACGCTGATCGTCACCTTCGACAAACACAGCACCAAGGTGCCGGTGACGGTGTCGAAAGCCAAAGACGCCGAAGCGATCCGCTTCCGCACCGACGTGATGACCGTGTTCACCAAAGTCGGCTGCAACACCGGCAAGTGCCACGGTTCCGCGTCGGGCAAGGACGGCTTCCGCCTGTCGCTGTTTGGCTACGACCCGGACGGCGACTACACCCGCATCACCCGGGAAATGGGCGGGCGGCGCGTCAACTTGGCCACGCCGGACGACTGCTTGCTCGTCAACAAAGTCACCGGCAAAGTCCCGCACACCGGTGGCCAGCGCATCCTACCGGGCAGCGAAAACGACCTGCTCATCCGCCGCTGGCTCGAGGCCGGGGCGCCGAAGGATCCGAAAGAAACCCCCAAGCCGGTGAGCATCGAAGTCTTCCCGAAGCAAGCGGTGTTCGCGGCGAAGGGCGCGGCTCAACGCATCGTCGTCCGCGCGAAGTACAGCGATGGCACCGATCGCGACGTCACCCGCTTCACGGTGTTCGTCGGCAACAACGACGCGGCCGCCAGCGTCGCCGACGATGGCGTGGTCACGGGTGTCGGCCCCGGCGAAGCCTTCATCCTCGCCCGCTTCGACCAATTCACCGAAGGCACCGCCGTCATCGTCCGACCCGGCACGCCGTTCGCCGATCCGAAGACGCCCGAGTTCAACTACGTCGATAAACTCGTCCACGCGAAATTGAACAAGCTGCACGTGAAGCCGTCGGAAGTCTGCACGGACGAAGTCTTCCTACGCCGTGTCTCCATCGACCTCATCGGTAAATTGCCAAGCTTGACCGAGCGCGAGAAATTCCTCGCCGATACCGACCCGAAGAAGCGTGAGGTCCTCGTCGAGGCCTTGTTGAAGCGCGAAGAGTTTCGCGACATCTGGGTGATGAAGTGGGCCGAAACGCTACAAATCCGCACGATCAACGGCATCAGCGCGAAGGGCCTGCAACTGTACGACAAATGGCTGCGGGATAAAATCCGCGGCGGCGCGACCATCGACAAGGTCGTCCGCGAACTGCTCCCCGCCGTCGGAGGCACCTTCGAAAACCCCGCCGTCAACTACTTCCAAACCGAGACCGCCCCGCAACTGCTCGCCGAGAACGTCTCGCAAGTGTTCCTCGGCACGCGCATCCAGTGCGCCCAGTGTCACAACCACCCATTCGACCGCTGGACGATGGACGACTACTACGGCTTCGCCTCGTTCTTCAGCCAGATCGGCTACAAGAACGCCCAAGACCCGCGCGAGATCACGGTGTTCAATTCGGGAACCGGCGACATGCGCCACCCGGTCGGCAACCGCAGCGTGAAGCCCAAATTCCTCGGCGGCGCCACACCGGAACTCAAGCCCGGCCAAGACTACCGCGCCGCCCTCGCCGAGTGGCTCACGAGCACCGAGAACCCCGACTTCGCCCGCAACGTCGGCAACATCGTCTGGGCGCACTTCTTCGGCCGGGGCATCGTGGATTCGGTCGATGACGTCCGCGTCAGCAATCCCGCCAGCAACCAAGAACTGCTCGACACCCTCGGGGCCAAAGCGTCCGAGTACAAATTCGACATCGAGAAGTTGGCCCGCGATATCTGCCTGAGCCGGACGTACCAACTGAGCACGAAACGCAACGCCACGAACGAATGGGACGAACGCAATTTCGCCCACCAATCGCTACGGCGAATGCGGGCCGAAGTCCTGCTCGACTGCATCACGCAAGTCACCGAGACGACGAACCGCTTCCCCGGTCTGCCCCTCGGCGGACGGGCCGTGCAGATCCCGGACGGCCGCACGCCGAATTACTTCCTCACGACCTTCGGCCGCGCGGCCCGCACCACCGCCTGTTCGTGCGAAGTGAAAACGACGCCCACACTGTCGCAAGCCCTGCACCTGCTCAACGGCGAAACCACGACGGGCAAGATCGTCGAAGGGAAAGTCGTGGCCAAGTTGCTGGCGGACAAAACCGAGCCGATCGCCGTGGCCGAGCGACTCTACCTGTGCTGTTTGGGCCGGAAGCCCACGGCGAACGAACTGGCGAAGATCGGCTCGAAGCTCGACCGCGCCGACGATAAATCCGCAGCCCTCGAAGACCTCTTCTGGGCGCTTTTGAACACGAACGAATTCATCTTCAACCGCTAACTCCGCGAGAGTCCACCCGTGACGATGATCCGATTCTTGCTCGTGTTCGCCGCGGCCGCTTCCGTCGGGGCGGTGCGCGCCAACGAGCCCAAAGTCAGCTTCGACGGCGCGGTGAAGCCGATCTTGGCGAAGCGCTGCGCCAAATGCCACAACGCCGAACGGCCGCGCGGCGAACTCGACCTGTCGAGCTTCGCCGCGATTCAACTCGGTGGCGTCTCGGGTAAAGTCGTCGTCGCCGGGAAGTCCGAGGCGAGCTTGCTCTTCACGCTGACGGCGCACCTCGAAGATCCGAAGATGCCGCCGAACAGCCCGAAAATCGCCCAGACCGAACTCGACACCCTCAAGAAATGGATCGACGGCGGACTACTCGAAAAAGCCGACGGCTCCGGTTCCACAGCCGTCGTCCCCGCTCCGAAAAATCTCGACGGCCTCGTCGCGGTGGCGCCGCTCTCCCGGGCGACGTCGATCACCGCGCTCGCGGTCAGCCCGACCGGGTCGCTGGTCGCGGTGCCGGGGAAGAAGCAAATCCTGTTGTTCGAGCTCGGCGGTAAACCGGTGGGCGCGCTCGCCTTCCCCGAAGGCGAAGTCCACGCTCTGCGGTTCTCCCGCGATGGCAAAGTGCTCCTCGCGGCGGGCGGGATCGGCGGTCAGTCCGGCGCGGTCACAGGCTACGATACCGCGACTTGGAAGCGAATCTTCGCCATCGCCGACGAGAACGATGCGATCCTCGCGGCCGACATTTCCACCGACAAGACGCGGATCGTCTTCGGGGGACCGGGCCGGGTCGTGAAGGTCGCATCGGTGCCGGACGGCAAGATTTTGCACACCTTCCGCAAGCCGACCGACTGGGTTCTGTCCGTCGGGTTCAGCCCCGAGGGACTGCTCGTCGCGGCCGGGGATCGCTTCGGTGGCCTGTACGTGTGGGAAACGAAATCGGGCAAGGAATTCCACGCGCTCCGCGGCCACGTCAAAGGCGTGACCGGGTTAGCGTGGCGCGCCGATTCCGAAGCGTTGGCGACCTGTGGCGAAGACGGCACCGTTCGTCTGTGGGACCTACACACGGGCACAGAAACCGCGAAGTGGGACGCCCACGATGAAGGCGCGACCGATATCGCCTTCCATTCCACCGGCGCGCTCGCGTCCGGGGGGCGCGATGGCCGCGTGAAGCTCTGGGATGAGAAGGGCAAACCGGCGGGCGAATTCGGTCCAGCCGACGACCAAGTGCTGAAGGTCGCATTCGCGGCGGATGCGAAGTCGGTTGTCGCGGGCGATTGGTCCGGAGCCGTGCGAATCCACCCAATCCCTGGCGGGGCCGCTTCCAAGTTGACCCTGCCGCTGGATGCGAAGCCGATGTCGGTTGCTGTGATTCCGGTGCCGACGCCGAATCTGCCGGTCGCCGTGCTGAAGATCGCGCCGGTGGCACCGCTTGTAAACGGTTTCGCGGGGTTGAACGCCGAGCTGTCGCGCAAACTGGCGGCGTTGAAATCGGTGGAGGACGCCGCCGAGAAACTCAAAGACGAAGCGGCGCGGAACCCGAAGAACCCGGCGCTCGCGAAAGCGTACCTTCAACTCTGCGAGGCCGCCCTCGCGGTGAAGACGGAAGTGGTCGAAGCGGAAAGGGCCCTCGATTCCGCCCACAAGTCGGAGGAGAAGAAGTAACGGTCGATTGACGAGTCGAATCGGATTCAGCCAACAAAAACAACGCAATCGGCACCGGAGACGACTCCGGCGCCAGCGATTACGGTCCTCCGCCCGGTGCGGAGCGACTCTGGATTTCCGTTGCCATCGTTGTCCTTTCTCCCCGGAGTGATGCCCATGAATCGTCCGTTCCGAAACCCGCGCGGGTTCACCCTGATTGAACTGCTCGTCGTGATCGCGATCATCGCGATCCTCATTGGCCTGCTTTTACCGGCCGTGCAGAAAGTCCGCGAGGCCGCTGCCCGCATGAAGTGCAGCAACAACCTGAAGCAGATCGCCCTCGCCAGCCACAACGTCGAGAGTTCGACCGGCAGCTTCCCACCGGGTCTGCCGCGCTTCAACCAAACCCTGGCCGAGAACGCGCCGCATTGGCCGCAGCAGGGCCCCGGCCCCGCTGCGAGCGATCCGCCGCTCTGGTGGGTGACCGGCAACCAAGCCTGGCCCGGGGTCGAAGCGCGTTGCTACGGGCTGCCTTGGCCGCTGCACATCCTCTCGATGATGGAACAAAACGCCATCGAAACGATGATCGCGGGGAACTCGGCGACTTCGGGCGGCACCTACAACGTCGACGCGGCCTTCGCCGAAGAGAGCAACGTGGCCGACAACTTCGACGGCCTGCCGTGGCGCCGCCCGGAAGTCATGATGCAGTACCACATGATCCCCAAAATCTTCACCTGCCCGAGCAGCGGCCACAACCCGGATGTCACCCTCAGCGACTTCGCCCTCGAAAATCTCATGAAGGGCAACTATGTCGGCTGCTTCGGCGGCAACACCTTCGGCTCGGCCGCGCAGTATGGCGGGAGCAGCACCGCAGGTGTCTTCGGGTTGGTGAATGTCAAAAAATGGCCAGTCGGCGACCGATACGGCATCGGCAAGGGATCGTCTATTGTTTCGATCACGGACGGCACTTCGAACACCGTCATGTACAGCGAACTCCTACCGTTCAGCGAAGCCCTCGACTCTGCGACTTCCTCGCAACCGTCGGGTCGGAACAGAGACGGGCGGGGGGTCACCCTGCTCGCCGGGCCCGGCGGCAGCTTCTTCCTAACGCACACGCAGCCGAACAGCTCGACGCCGGACACCATGATGTATTGCGACCCGCGCATCCCCGCGACGCACCCGAACAAACTCGCCTGCGTGCAGAACCGCGCCGACGGCAACCAGTGGGCCGCCGCGCGGAGCAAGCACACCGGGGGCGCCAACGCGGCCTTCGCCGACGGCAGCGTCCGCTTCGTCCGCGAGAGCATCGCCCAGCCGACGTGGTCCGCGATGGGCACGAAAGGCGGCGGCGAAGTCGTCGCCAACGACTAAGCCGTACTCCCGGGCCGGCGGCACCGTCGCCGCCGGCCGTCGCCGCCCCATTCCGGATTTCACCATGCGCTCCCCTTTCGCCATCCTCCTTCTCGCGCTCGCCGCGGGCTGCAGCTCCGAGTCCCAGAAGCCGCCCGACTTCGGCGGAGACGACGGCAAGAAGATCTCCGAACTCGTCGACCGCATGAACGATGAAAGCAACAGCGTGGCCAAGTTGAAGGACATATTCGCCACCGGCACGCCGATCGAGAAGAAGCAGACCAAGACCTACTCGCTCTACCACTACGACCTCAAAGGGAAGGTGCGCGTCGAAGGCACGACCGCCACGGGAATCGTCGCCATCGAAAAGACCGCGGGCGGCGAACCAGTGGAGAAGGAATGGGCCTTCGTCAAAGAAGGCGACAAGTGGAAGATCAAGTCGGCACCGATGCACTGAAATGCGTTCGAGGGGCACAGTCCAGCGACACCCAAGCGGGTTCTATTCCCCGGTGATGAGCGCGGCTTCGCAGACCAAGCCGGGGCCGAAGCCCAGCAGAACCACCGGCGCCGCCGCACGCCGTTCGCGCAGCCGCTTCAAAATGAACAGCACCGTCGGCGACGACATATTGCCGAACTCGGCGTACACCGCGCGCGAGTCGGACATGGCGTCGTCGGTCAATCCTAGCGCCGCTTGGGCGGCCTGCAAAATGCGCGGCCCTCCGGGGTGGATCGCCCACGAGCCGATTTGTCCGACCGTCAACCCGCGTTCCCCAAGCCAAGCGTCGATCCACGTCCGCAAGCTCCGCTCGATGAATACCGGGATCTGTTTCGACAACACCATCTCGAAGCCGTGATCGCCGACAAACCAGCCCATTTCCGCAGCGGAATCCGGGATGATGCCGGAGCCGGTCGCCGCGACGCGGTAGCCGCCGGCCCCGCGACCCGACGCGACGATCGCCGCGGCGCCGTCGGCGAAGAGTGCATTCGCGATCGCCTTGTCGATGACCGGCCCGGTGTAGTAGTGGAGGCTGCACAACTCCACGGCCGCGAGCAGCACCGTATTCGCCGGGTCGGCAGCGAGGGCGAGGGCCGCACGCAGACCGTTGATCGCGCCGTGGCAACCCATGAAACCGACGTGGATGCGCTCGGTCGTCGGCCGGAGGCCGAGCTCGCGGATCACGGCGTAATCGAACCCCGGCGAGGCGAACCCGGTGCACGACACCGTGACGAGGTGCGTGATCGACTTCGCTGACAAGCCGCTGTCGACCAAGGCGTTCGCGGCGGCTTGCACCGCGAGCTTGGGGGCGAGCTCGGCGTACATGGCCATGCGCTGCGCCGTCGTCGGGCCGAGGGGATCGTCGCCCGGCAGAAAGGGCGAACCCGAAAGCCGCGTTCCGGTGAGGAGGTCGTTGATGAACGGCCGGCCGAGGACTTGGAAGCGCGTGCGGACGCCCGACTTGGCGTAGACGGCGGGGAGCCAACTCGCGGTACGGATGGCCGGATGGCCCAACACTTGAGCCGACTTCAGCGACTCGGCCGTGGTCACGCCGTCGGGGGGAACGGCGGTACCGAGACCGTGGAGCACGAGGGGCATCAACGCACTCCGGGTCGGGATACCAACGGTTGATTCAGGGAACGCACGATAGGGCGGGCGAGTGCGGGTATCAGCCGCAGGCCGCGCACCGCGATGTCGCATAGGCCCGGCCGCTTCAGGCTCCACGCCAGTGCCCGACAAGCCCACTGCCGTTCGCCGACGCAGCGGCGGTGCAAGGCGTCCCATTCGATATCGAGGGTACCCGGGCCATATCGGGCACAGCGTTCGACCAGTGGCGCCACCGCGACGGCACTCGCCATCGCCCAGGCCATCCCTTCGCCCGTGAAGGGCTCGATGTACCCCGCGGCATCGCCGATGGCGAACCAGCGCGGCCCGCTGACGCGCACCGGGGCGCGGGTCAGCGGCGGTGTGCCCTTCCAACTGACCTCGAGCAGGCCGGGAATCGCCGGGAGGCCGGACGATTGCAGAATCGCCTGTGCCGCGCCGGGCAATCCGAGCCGTTGGACGAAGGACGCATCGAATGCCGCCGCGACATCGAGCCGGCCATCTTCCAAGCGAACGAGGCCGACGTACCCGCCGCGCCCGGTCGCCATGGAGATCGTCCCCGATTCGTATTCTGTGGGAGCATCTTCGAGAATCGCCCCGGCTCCGATGCGGGATCCTTCGACCACAACGGCCGATGGCTGGCGCGCTCGTCCGTTCAATCCGTCGGCGACGATGACCGCCTTCGCCCGCAGTCCACCGGACAGGGATACCTCGTCGGCACCGGATGTTACATCCAATTGAACGCGCGTGCCGGGTTGGAATGTGACACCGGCGCTCACCGCCGCGTCGATCAAGGCGACATCGAACGCCTCGCGGGAGAGCGCGACCCCGCCGGGCAATCGTAGTATCGCACAGCGTCCGCCCGCGCCCAATTTCAGGCGGTTCAACGGCACGGCCCCGAGTTCCGCGGGGAGTTCGCCCAGCCCGGCGGAGGTTAACGCCGAGAGGGCGTGTTGATTCAAACAGCAGCCGCAGACCTTGCTGCGCGGGAAAGTCGCTCGATCGACCAGCAGCACCTTCAACCCGCGCTGGGCGACGGCCCGGGCGGCCAGCGACCCCGCCGGGCCGGCCCCAATGACAATAGCGTCCCAAGGCGTCACGAGGGCTTCCTCCACGTCAGCAGCCAGCGGCAGGGGAAGCGGCCGGTCACGGTGGCACCGGCCAAGCCGGCGCGCATTGCGAGCGCCGCGGCTTCGGATCGGGTGAACGCGGCGCGGACGCTCAGCGGCCCATCGACGCGGACCACGCGGGAGCGGGTGAGCAACCGCGTCGCGATCCAAACGAGGCCGAGGTTCCACCGGCTTCGGGACAGGTCGTTCACGAGGACGAGCCGCTCCGTCGCGGCGGCCAGCCGGGCGAGCAGTGTCACCGCGTCGTCATCGGACAGGTGGTGCAGAAAGAGCGAGCAGACGACGATGTCGAACCCGGTGGGCAGCGGCTCGGCGAGGGCGTCGGCCCGGAAATAATTCACCGATGCCCCAGCCGCGCGGCTGCGGGTCTCGGCGGCATCGAGCGCCACCCCGCTGATGTCGCACGCGCTCAATTCCAGTTTGGCACCGGCCCGTTTCCAGAGTCCGAGTGGAACGTCGCCCGAGCCGGTGGCGACATCGAGCACCTTGACGGGTCGTCCAAGTTCGCCGGCCAGCTTTCGCACGGCGGGCCATAAGACGCCGACGCTGTTGGACCACGCATTCAGCCGTGCCAAGCCGGCCAGTGCCCGGCGGTGCTCGTCGGCCGGCAGCGCGGGATCGTCCATGAGTTCGGGTTGAAGATCGCGCTGGCGCAACGGGTGACCCGGGGGTGTGTGAACTCCTCATTGTAGACGTTCGGCCCAGTCACTCCACGGCGCAAATTCCCCTCGGAATTTCGAAACAGAGCACAACCCCCTCTTTTTCCTTCACCCAAGTTCCCGTCTTCATGTCCAGCGGCTTCACGACTTCTTTCAATTCCGTGCGTTGATTACCCGAGATCACGGTGAACGATTTCGGTAGTTTCACTGGTAACTTCACCGTGAACTGCGGGCAGCCGAACGGCGCCGTGAATTTCCAGCCCGTCTCGGTGCGTTCGATTTTCGTCAGTTCCTTCGCGGCCCAATAGCGCGCGATTTCGCTCAGCTTCATCCAAATCAGATGATCGAACTTCGCGTGCAGTCGCTTCACGACTTCTTTGAAGATGTCGAAGCCGTCGCGGTCGCCGTTGTAGTAGATGCCCGGCCAGTGCGCGACCATGATCGCCGGCTCACCGCGACCGATGACATCGACCATCCGCCCGCGTTTCAAATCCTCGGTGATGAATAAATCAGACCGACCGCGTTCGAGACCGTCCCAGCCGCCGAACCAGTCGCCGGCGCAGCCGATGATCGACACGACGCAACCCGGATTCTTTCCGTCCAGCCCGGTGGCATTCTCGACCCGTGGGGCGACGCTTTCTTTCCCCTCGCTGATGAGGTGGCGGAAGTAGTGCGGAATCTCGGTCTTGAAGACATCCCGGCAGGCTTGGAACGTACCGGTGCTGAGGTTGGCGAGGTTCTTGTTCCCGAAGCCGCCGGGCGTGGTGATCCCCTCGCAATCGAGGCCGACGTTCTTGAGCACCTTCATGGCGTAGGCCATGTACGTCGCCAGTTCATCGCTCGATTTCTTCTGGCTGAAGCCCCAGTTTTCGAGGTGGTTCTCGTCACGCTCTTCGTACGCCCGGCCGGTCTTGGTGTCGATGGCCCAAGTGTGTGTCATCATCTCCGGGTGGATGTCCCAGTCCGGCG
>Ga0105045_10000580_pt1 | contig 27433 bp, 23 predicted proteins | sample MAT02_FD_78089 | JGI IMG/M metagenome (GOLD analysis project Ga0105045, IMG submission 78089) | Freshwater microbial communities from Lake Fryxell liftoff mats and glacier meltwater in Antarctica - MAT-02 (megahit assembly) | ecosystem: Environmental > Aquatic > Freshwater > Ice > Liftoff... | reverse complement strand
GGAGGAGCGAGCCGTGGCCGATGCCGCGCCCGGTTCCTTGCTGACGGAGCGTGAGGCGCAGGCGGTGTGGCAGCGCGCGGCGCAGTTGCAAGCCGAGGCGGCTCATCGGTTGGAGCGGAACGCTGCGATCACGGGCGCCGGTACCGGCACCGGAGTCCACCAATCGACGGGCACGGGCACGTATCGAATGCGCGACGTCGAGGCCGCTGCCGTGGATGCCGGGATCTCCCGCCAGTACGTCGCGCTGGCACTCGCCGAGCGGCAATCGCCGGGTGGCGCGCCGTCGCCGGTGGTCGTCCTCTCCGAACGCCGCGACCGTCAGTTCACCACGATGCTCGGGGTGACTGATCGGTCGATCAGCGTGTCACGCGTGATTCCGGCCAGTGCGAAAACCACGCTGGCGGCACTTGGCGCCGTGTTTACTGCCGATCCCTACCGCTTGAGCGTGAGCGATTCGGTCAACGGTCATCCACTCGATGGTGGTGTGCTGCGATTCGCGGTGCCGCGGCTGACCGCGCAGGCCGCGGGCAATCCGTTTGCCTACTTGGCGAAGCAAAACCAACTGTTGTATCGCCTCGAGCAGATCGAGTTATTTGATCTCAGCGTGACGTTGCAGTCGCGCGGCACGGGTCAACGCCCGATGTGCGAAGTGGTGATCACGGGTGATCTGCGCGAAGGGCTGCGTCGCAATCTCATCCTCGACTGGGCCATTCTCAGTGGTGCGGGAACGCTGACCGCGACGGGGAGTGCGGTGGCCTTGAGCGGCTTGATGGGCTCGCTCGCTCTGGCAGCGCTTCCCGGTGTGGCGCTCGGCGCCGGCGCCGCCGGCTTGTCGATGGTGTGGTACCGCTGGCTGTTTCGCAGCGCTCTCGCCGAAGCGCAGTCCGAATTGGCAGGACTGCTGGCTGCCGTGGAGCGGCACCTGACGCAGCGCGACTTGTTCAGCGGGGAGGCGAAGGCGCTGTCGGAGCGGTGAGAGGCAGCGTCGCCGTCATCGCACTCGGCCGGAACGCTTGTTCGCTGGCATCAAAAGTCCACGCCGTCGCCTGCACACCATGGGCGGTGCGTTCGATCACGTTCAGCGCGCTGGGGCGCCGACCCCGCATGTTCGTACTCAGCGTGTTCGCCGCGCTCACGAGCAGCGACTGCTCGCCGCGCGTCACCACTTCGATGCGCTCCTCGTGGTCGTGGCCGGTGCACACCACGTGGGCGCCGCTGGCCACGATGCGGTCGAGCGTGGCGCGGGGCTTCTTGAGCCCCCATCGATTGGAGAGCCGACCACGCAGCACATTATGATGCACCACCAGCAGGCGGAGATCGTCGGCTGGACTCGCGGCGAGCCGCGCGGCGGCGGCATCAAGCTGGGTGGGCGTGAGTCCGCCTTTCACCCGCCAGTCCCGCGGATACCACGTGAGCGCCGGGGCGAGCGTTCCCCACGCGGAGTTGAGCCCGACCACCGAAACACCCGGCACGCGCATCGTGGGCTCCAGCGTGTCGTCGATGAACGTGCGGTACCGGGCGTGGAGGCGCGACGCATTTCCCACGCCGAACGGTGCACGCCACCAGGCGGCATCATGGTTGCCCGGCACCGTGAGGACCGGCGCGAGAGCACGGAATCGATCAAGGATCTCACGTGCCGCGCGGAATTCGCGTTTTCGCGCACGCTGCGAGAAGTCGCCGGACACCACGATGACATCAAAACGCGACCCAGCCGCGACCGCCTCGGCCGCCGCGACATGCTCGGCCACGAAGGGCCGACCACAGTGGATGTCCGAGAGGTGGAGCACCCGAACCGACCGTACCGCCTCGTGCGCCTCCAGCACCGGATCAACCACGAGCGTCAGCGCAGCTTCGCAATGACCGCGTCGGTGAATTCTTCGGTACTGGCGGACCCGCCCAAGTCACGGGTCAACACCACGCCCTCACGAATCGTGCTCTCGAACGCCTCACGAATGCGGGTGGCGCGATCGGCGTCGCCGAGGTGTTCGAGCATCATGCAGGCCGCGAGGACGAGCGCGCCGGGATTGGCGATGCCCTTACCGGCGATATCGGGTGCCGTACCGTGCACGGCTTCAAATATTGCCGCGTTGGTGCCGATGTTCGCGCCCGGCGCGAGGCCGAGCCCTCCAACGAGGCCCGAGATTTCGTCGGAGAGGATGTCGCCAAACAGATTGGTGGTGACGATGACATCATATTGCTCGGGACGCATGACCAGGTGCATCGCCATCGCGTCGATGATACGCTCTTCGAACTCCACGCGCCCTTCGTATTCCCGCGCCACCATCCGCCCCACATCGAGGAAGAGTCCCTGCGAGAACTTGAGGATGTTCGCCTTGTGAACGAGCGTGACCTTCTTGCGGTTGTGCGCGATGGCGTATTCGAACGCGTACCGCACAATGCGCTCCGAGCCGTGCCGCGTGATGATCGCCACCGATTCGGCGGCCGCCTTCGGGTCATCGCCGATCTTTACGTAGTGCTCGACCCCGATGTAGAGCCCTTCCGTATTTTCGCGCACGAGCACGATGTCGACATTGTCGAACCGCCCCGGCACGATGGTGTGCGCCGGCCGTACATTGGCGTACAAATCGAACGTTTTGCGCAGTGCCACGTTGATGGAACGGAAGCCATCGCCCACCGGTGTCTCGAGCGGTCCCTTGAGCGCCACCCGGGTGCGCTTGATCGAGTCCAGCGTGGTATCCGGAATCGGATCGTTCCACCGGGCGATACCGGCCATGCCGGCCACCTGACGGTCCCATTCGATGTCGGCACCCGCGGCGGCGAGGATGCGAACCGTGGCATCAGCGATGGACGGACCGATGCCGTCGCCGGGAATGAGCGTAACTGGGATGGCCATACACAAAGGATCGACGAGTGACGGGGAAGACTCCACTGTCCGAATGATAGCCACCCGCCACAAAGATGGCGGAATGCATTGACAGTCTCCGCCCCAGAGCCCATACCACACTCGTCACTCCCACCCTCTCCCCCGCCTGTGCCCCGCTTTCTCAAACTCCTCCCCTGGCTTGGCGTCGCCGCTCTCGGTTCCGGCGCCTTGGCTACTATCGCCCTGAACAAGGGTGAGACGATCAGCGCCGCGTGGCTGCTCACGGCCGCGGTCTGCACGTACCTGATTGCCTACCGGTTCTACAGCCGATTCATCGCCGCCGATATCTTCGGCCTCGATGCGACCCGCGCCACCCCGGCGGAACGGCTGGACGACGGCCGCGACTACGTGCCGACCAATAAGTGGATCACGTTCGGTCATCACTTCGCCGCGATCGCCGGCCCGGGGCCGTTGGTTGGTCCCACGCTGGCTGCGCAATTCGGCTTCCTCCCGGGCGCCCTCTGGATTCTGGTGGGCGTCGTGCTGGGTGGGGCGGTGCAGGACTTTGTCATTTTGTGCGCCTCGGTGCGCCGAGACGGCAAGTCGTTGGGACAGATGGCGAAGGAGGAGATCGGCCCTGTGGCGGGCGGTGTGGCGCTGGTCTCGATTTTGGGCATCATGATCATCCTGATTTCGGTGCTCGCGCTGGTGGTGGTCAACGCGCTGCGTGATAGCCCGTGGGGTACCGTCACGATCGCCCTGTCCATTCCCATCGCGATGCTGATGGGCGTGTACCTCCGCTGGATCCGTCCGGGCCGCGTGCTGGAGGCCACCGCGATGGGGCTCCTCCTGCTGTTCCTGGCGCTGTACGTGGGCAAATGGGTGTCGGAGTCTGCCGAGTGGGCGCCGCTGTTCACGCTCAGCGGTACCACGCTGTCACTCTCGATCATGGTGTACGGCTTTTTCGCGTCGGTGTTGCCGGTGTGGATGTTGCTGGCGCCGCGTGACTACCTGTCTGCGTTCGTCAAAATTGGTGTGGTGCTCGCACTCGGCGTAGGCATCATCGTGGTCATGCCCGACATGGAAATGCCGCCGGTGACCAAGTTCATCGACGGTACCGGGCCAGTGTTCGCGGGTAAGTTGTTTCCGTTCGTGTTCGTGACGATTGCCTGTGGCGCGATTTCGGGATTTCACGCGCTGATCGCATCGGGTACCACGCCCAAGCTGCTGCGCCGCGAGCCGGACGCCCGCCTGATCGGCTACGGCTCGATGCTGATGGAGTCGTTGGTGGCCACGATGGCACTCATCGCGGCCTGCGTGCTCACCCCGGGCATCTACTTCGCCATCAACTCGCCGGCGGCCGTGATCGGCACCACGGCCATGAGCGCGGCCGATGCGATCAATGGCTGGGGGCTGTTCAAGACCATTTCGGCGGCGGAACTCGAAACGCTGGCGCGTCAGGTGGGTGAGAACTCCCTGCTCTCGCGCACCGGTGGCGCCCCCAGCCTTGCCGTGGGCATGGCGCATCTGTTCTCGCGCGCGCTGGGTGGCGAGGCGGCCATGTCGCTGTGGTACCATTTCGCGATCATGTTCGAAGCGCTGTTTATTCTCACCACGCTCGATGCCGGTACGCGCGTGGGGCGCTTCATGCTGCAAGATCTGCTGGGCCAAGTGTACAAGCCCCTGGGTCGCGTGTCGTGGTATCCCGCCGTGGTGCTCTGCTCGGCGTTGTTCGTGTCGATGTGGGGCTACTTTCTGTATCAGGGCGTCACCGATCCGCTGGGTGGCATCAACTCGCTCTGGCCGTTATTCGGTATCTCCAACCAACTGCTGGCTACGGTGGCGCTGTGTGTCGGCACCACAGTGATCGTAAAGATGGGGAAGGCCCGGTACGCCTTCGTGACGATCATTCCGCTGGTGTGGCTGGTGATCGTGACGGCGAGCGCGGGGTTTGCCAAGATCTTCTCCAGCGATCCCCGACTGGGCTTTTTGTCGCACGCCCGACTGCTCGAAGGGCAGATCGCAGCCGGCACGCTGCCGGCCAATCTCAGCGCCGCCGGTGCCGCGCAGCGGTTGATCTTCAATGATCGACTCGATGCGGCCGTGGCCGGATTCTTTTTGGTGGCCGTCGTCGTCATCCTTGCGGCGTCGATCACCGAATGGATCAAGGTGATCAGCGGCCAGAAGCCGGCCGTGTCCAGCGAAACGCCCTACGTGCGGACGCAGTTGGTCGACGAGGTCGCCTGAGCGGACTGGTTCACGCCGTGTATGACGTGACGGCGTGACAGTAGTAGATGCGAGCACGGGCGGCGGCTGGCACGACTGCCTGTAGCACGATATCCAACGCCGGGCTGCGCAGCGAACCCTCTGCCAGCCCGGTTTCGAATTTCCGCAACAGCTCGCGGCGGGTCGCGGCCGATACGTCGCGACTCGGTAGATCCTGCAAGGCGACATCGAGGCGCTCGAGCCCCTGCCAGCGCTCGCGGTCTGGTCCGAACAGCACTTCGCGCACCCGCAGACAGGCGCCGCGCGACACGAAGGTGAGGGCAACAGACTCGCGGTACTCGGGAGCCAGCGCGGCATTCGACACCACCGCCACCACGCGCACGCCCTTGGGATCGGCCAGATCGCGGGCCGCAATCACGGACGATTCGCCCGCGCTGGAATTGTCAGCCCCGAAACGCCGTCCGGCGGACGTCGACGGGTCGAGACGGAGGGGCCTACGCTGCGCGGTGGATGCCACAATCACCGTGAACGCCGTCGCGGCGGCCAGAAGACCCGACGTACCCAGCGCCATCAGCACCAGCAAGCGGCGGGGAGCAATCTGTGGTGCAGGGGGCATGCGCTCTCGTATACTTGTAAGAGACCCATTCGCTGGCCAGACCGCCCCAAGGCGTTCCGGCTGGTCACGCATTACGACCGATCGTGCGCTGGGTCACTGAATCATCACATCCGCTTCCTCAGCCGTCACACCATGACCACGTCGCCTGATCGCTCGGCCCAGCGCGCTTCCGGGACTGCCCGGGGTTCGTGGCGTGCCCTGATTTCCAGGGTGGGAGCAATCGTGCGCCGCATTATCGGGGCGCCCGACTACGAGACGTACCTCGCTTCGATGGCCAAGCATCATCCCCAGTGCATGCCGCTCGATGCCCGCTCGTTTGAACGGGATCGGCTGGCCGCCCGCTATCGCGGACCGGGCAGCCGCTGCTGCTGACGGGCCGCCGTCCGCGGCGGCCTCCCCATTTTTCCAACCTTCTCTCATGATCGTGCTTCGCCCTGTGTTCGTCGCAGCCCGCGACGGCGCCTGCGCTGCCGCTTGCGCGTTGGCGCTATCCGGCGGTGCCCTCTCGCCATCCGCGCTGGTGGCCCAAACGGCGCCGTCGGCGCCCGCCCGCTTCAACTTGAGCGTGCCCAACATCATGCGCGGTCCCGAGCATTTCGGGCGCGAACCGCAAGGCGTCACGTGGAGTGCCGACGGCCAGTGGGTGTATTTCCAATGGGCCACCGCCGGCAGCGCGTGGGATGCCCCCGGCGGTACCTATCGGATCCGGGTTGGTGATGCCAGCGCGCCGGAACTCGTGACCGACGCCTATCGCGATAGTGTGGCCGCGCTCCTCGCGAATGGAGCGCTCGATGCCGCACGCACCACACGCGCCGTGTCGGCGCGCGGCGATCTGTATCTGGTAGACGCGAAGCGAGGCACGGCCCGCCGACTCACAGAGACCGTGGCCGTGGAGAGTGATCCACGCTTCAGCACCGACGGGCGCCATCTGCTGTTCGCGCGCGAAGGCAACGCGTTCGCCATGACACTCACCACCGGCGCGATTCGTCAACTCACCGATGTACGCGCCGGCCCCGCCCCACGCGATTCCGCGCCACCCACGGGAATGCGCGGCGCACTGGAGCGACAGCAACGGGAGCTGCTCGCCGTAGTCCGTGACCAGCAACGCGCTGACTCCGTAGCGCGCGCCACGCGAAAAGCCGCGACCGCCCGCGCCATACCGGTGGTGTATCTGCCCACCGGTGAGCGGATGGCATCGATGAGCATTGCGCCAACCCTGCGCACCGGGGTGGTGATCACGGTCAGCACTCCCCCCACACCAGCGCGCGTGGCGCAGGTGCCCAGCTACGTCACGGGAAGCGGCTTCACCGAAGACATTCCCACCCGCGCCAAGGTGGGGGAGAACCCGTCGCGGTTTCGCGCGTACCGGTTGGACGTGGTCACCGGTCGCTTGCAGGCGCTGCACCCCATTGGTGGCGACAGTACGCGCGCGTCGCTGCAGGTGCGCATGGTGGGATGGAGCGACGACGGTGCCACGGCACTGCTCACGGCCACCACGCCCGACTACAAATGGCGCTACCTGAGCACGATGGGCGACTCCGGCGCCGTGCGCACCGTGGAAGCGCTCAACGACAGCGCGTGGGTGGGCGGTCCGTGCGGCGGGTGTCAGGGCTTCCTGCGAGATGGCCGCGTGTGGTTTGCCTCGGAGGCCAGCGGCTTCGCGCATCTGTACAGCGCCAACCCCGACGGCAGCGACCGGCGCGCCCTCACCGAGGGACGCTGGGAAGTGGAGCGCGCCGAGGTGGCGCCCGATGGCCGCACGTTTCTGCTGCACACCAGCGAGGAATCACCGTTTGTACGCCACGCGTACCGCATGGCCACGAGCGGGGGAGCACGCACCAAGCTCACGCGCGCTCACGGTGGACACACGGTCACGATGAGTCCCGATGGCCGGCGCATGGCCGACGTGTTCTCCACCGCCAATCAGCCACCGGAGTTGTATCTGGCGCTCGCCGATGGCAGCGGCGCCACGGTGCGCACGCAGTCCACATCGGCGGAGTTTCGTGCCGGTCGTTGGGTCACGCCGGCCATTGTGCAGGTGCCGGCGAGTGATGGGGTTGCGGTACCCGCGCGCATTTATCGTCCGCAGGATGTGGGAGCGTCACCGAACGGTGCCGCCGTAATTTTTGTGCACGGCGCCGGCTATCTGCACAATGTACACGATTTCTGGAGCAGCTACGCGCGCGAATACATGTTTCATCATCTGCTCGCGTCGAAGGGCTATGTGGTGCTCGATGTGGACTACCGCGCGAGTGCCGGGTACGGACGCGATTGGCGCACCGCGATCTATCGCTTCATGGGTGGCCGCGACCTGCAGGATCACGTCGACGCGTCACGCTATCTGCAAAAATCTCACGGCATCGATCCGGAACGGATCGGCATTTACGGTGGCAGCTACGGCGGGTTCATCACGCTCATGGCGTTGTTCAACGCGCCCAAGGAGTTCGGCGCCGGTGCGGCGCTGCGCAGCGTGACCGACTGGGCACACTACAACGAGGGCTACACCGCCAGCATCCTCAACCGACCGCAAACTGATTCGCTGGCCTACCGCCGCTCGTCACCGATCTACTTTGCCGAAGGGCTCGAGGACCCCTTGCTCATGGCGCACGGCATGATCGACACCAACGTGCATTTTCAGGACATCATCCGACTGACGCAGCGCTTCATCGAACTCGGCAAAACAGGCTGGGAACTCGCCGTCTATCCCGTCGAAGACCACGGCTTCGTCCGACCCGATTCGTGGACCGACGAATACACGCGCATTCTCGATCTGTTCGACCGCACCATCGGACCCACTGGCAGCAAGGTCAAACGCTGACGGCAGGTGCCGGCGCGCCGCGATCCCGCGGCAACATCACCATCAGGAGCAGGGCGGCGCTGAGCGCGAGCGCCGCCCCCATCGCGAAGGCTGACGGCGCGCCGTACCGGTCCCACACCACGCCAAAGAGGACGCTGGCCGGCAACGCCGCAATGCCGATCGTGGCGTGGTACCAGCCGAACGCCACGCCACGCCGCGCCGCCGGCACGAGGTCGGCCACCAGAGCCTTTTCGGCCCCTTCGGTGAGGCCGAACATCACGCCGTACAGCGCGAACAGCAGCCACACGTGCCACGCCGTCGTGGCCACCGCAAAGCCCCCGTACACCGCGGCATACACCAGCCAGCCGGCCACGATGAGCGGCCGGCGTCCCAGCCGATCGGACAGTGCGCCCCCCGGAACACTCGCCGCGCTTTTCACCACGTGCAGCACCATCCAGAGCACGGGGATGAACGGGGTGGGCACGCCAAGCGAGGAGGCGCGCAGGAGCAGGAAGGCGTCGGTGGAATTGCCAAGGGTGAAGAGCAGGATCGGCGCCAGGGCGCGCCAGAAACCGGCGGGGAGCGGCGCGCTCCGCGCGTCGGATCGGGCGTGCTCCGCAGCCGCCGGTGCCGCCAAGTCCGCCAAGTCCGCCGGCGCCTCGGCGCGCTCCAGCGCCGCCTCCCGCACAAAGAGCACCGCCACCATCACCGCCAGCACCCCGGGCACCGCCGCCACCCAGAACACCTGACGCACCGGCAGCATCAGCCACTGCAGACAAAACAAGGCCACCAGCGGGCCCACCACGGCCCCTGCATGATCCGCCGCCCGGTGGACACCGAACACCCTGCCCCGCTGGTCGGGAGGGCAGGAGGCGGCCAACAGGGCGTCGCGGGGGGCTCCCCGGATCCCCTTCCCCACGCGATCAGTGAGCCGGATCGCCAGCACCTGCGAGGCGGACGTCGCGATGGCCACCAGCGGACGCACCAACGAGGCGATCGCGTATCCGGCTACGATCAATGGCTTGCGCCGCACCAGTCGGTCGGACCACCATCCACTCAGCAGCTTGATCAGCGACGCCACCGTCTCCGCGCTCCCCTCAATCACTCCCACCATGCTCACGGAGGCTCCCAGTGTCCCCACCAGAAACAGCGGGAGCAGCGGGGCGATGATCTCACTCGACGCATCGGTGAGGAAACTCACCACCGAGAGGGCAATCACGTTGCGACCGAGTCGTGCGGTGGAGATCGGGGTCACGAATACGAAAGTGAAAGACGAAGCGAACCGCGGGCGGAGCCGCCCGTGCTGACGCGGCGGCCGGCCCTCACTCGCGCCTCTGCCGCAAGCGCCGCCTGTCAACAGTGGCTGTCGCCACTCCTCATTGCCAGCCGGAAACACGCGGCGTGGGCGCTCGCCGTGCAGCGCAGCATCGCCGAAACCGCCGCTCCCACCGGCTCTGAAGGCGCGCGCGCCGACCTCGTGCAGCGCACGCTGTCGCAGACTCAGGCCCCCGGTGAGACTCGCGACGTATCGCACGGCGTACCGCAGGCGTTCCGTGATCGCACCGGGAACGTGCTCTGGGAGATCGCCCCCCCTCAAGAGGTCGCGACCGCACCGGCGCTGGTGTGCATGGCGCACCTCGACACCGTCTTCCCACCCGACACGCCGCTTATCGTGCAGTCGCAAGGCTCGCGCCTCTACTGCCCGGGTATCGGGGACAACAGCCGAGGCGTGGCCGCTCTGCTGCTGCTCAGCCGCGTGCTGCAGCTACCGGAAATTCAGAGCGCCCTGCGGCGTCCCGTGGTGCTGGTGGCCACCGTGGGGGAAGAGGGGGCAGGCAACCTGTGCGGAGCCCGCGGCCTGTTCGACGATCGTGCGGCACGCGGCGACGCGACCTTTGCCGCGTTGGCGATCGACGGTCCCGGCGATCGCGCCATTATGCATCACGCCATCGGCTCGTATCGTATGCGTCTGCACTTCCGAGGCGGCGGCGGACATAGCTGGGCCAACGCAACGGTCCCGAATCCGGCGCACGTGGCCGGTGCGGTCATCCATGCCATCGATCAACTCGCGCGTGCCGTGCGTCCACGCGCCACGATCAGCGTCACCCGTCTCGGCGGCGGCGAGACGCTCACGAGTATTCCGCAGCACGCCTGGATAGACGTGGACATCCGCGCGCTCGAAGCCGCACCGTTGGCGCAGCTCGGACGCCAGGTCGGTGCGCTGGCACGCGAGCAGGCGCAACGGGCATCACGTGGCACCGTCCTGCCGCCGATACAGGTGACCACGGAACTGCTAGGCGACCGACCCGCCGGGTCGCTCGATGCCCGGCATCCGCTGGTGCAACTCGCCGAAGAGATCACCCACGCCGTCGGCCGCGCGCCGTATTCGGCGTCGGCGTCTACCGATGCCAATATTCCGCTGGCGCTCGGCATTCCGGCGATTGGCGTTGGTGCCGGCGGCACCGGAGGCGATGCGCACACAGCCGGTGAGTGGTACGACGACACCGACAGCGCCATCGGACTCGCGCGACTGCTCACGCTCACGGTGGCCCTGGCAACCACGCCGTTACCGCAGTTCGTCTGACAACTCGAACGCCGCCATCGTCGGTGCTGTGATGAAAAACGTCGCACGCTGCGTGGACTTCCCGTGCACGCGTAGGTAGCGCTCCCGCCACTTGCGTGCGAAATGCTCCGCATCACTCGCCTTGACCATTGCCCAGACACTACCGCCAAATCCCGCGCCGAAAGCGCTGGCGGCCGCCGCCCCGAGATCACGCGCGTAGCGCACCAGATGCACCGTTTCGGCGATCTGATTCTCAAGCGCACGCTCCGCCCCGGCCTGAGAGCGTTCCACGAATCCCCCGAACGCCCCCAGGTCTCCCTCGGCGAGGGCCGCTGCGGCTCCGGGCACGATCATGAAGGTCTCATCGAAGAACTGATGGAGACGCTCCTCCAGATGGTGGGCCGAAAATTCCGCGTCCGCCGCGTCCCGCGCAGTCGCCAGCAGCGACGGCGGCAGAGCAGTGGGCAATGTCGTGCCCGCTGCAGCCTCAATCGCTGCACGTAATGTGGTGGCCTGACCACCAACGGACGCATTCCACGCCTGCACCAGACGGTGCGCGGTGCGCGCCGCGCGGTTGTAGCGCTCCTTGGCGCCGCCGGCCTTTGACGCGACGACGCCGCTGACGCCAATCACCAACACGTACTCCGACGGCCACACCACCGTGCGCTCACAACGAACAGGCGCCCACGCAAATTGCCCCAGCGCATTTGGTACGCTACACAGAATGGCCGTCTGATCCTGGGCGCCGCCCATCGTGCCCACGCCCCGATCACCGGCTAGCGCACCGAACGACAGTCCGTTCTCCACGGCGCCCACGTAGCCGGCAAGCGCCAACCGGTCGGTGAGAGTCTGCTGCCACGCCGGATGCGCATCGAGCGACGAGAGCGCAGACACCGCGAGCGTGAGGCCAACGGTGAGAGCGCTGGAACTCGACACACCCGATGCGGAAGGCAAATTGCTCGTAATGGCGACGTCGCATCCGCGCACACTGTCGCCGAAATTCTTCGCCAAGCGGCCGAGCACGGTGCGCGGATACACCGACCAAGGCACCGTGTTGACGCTAGGTCCGTCAAAGCGTACGTGCACCGTCTCTTTCCGGCGCACATCACGCACGGCAGTCGTGCGATCGTCGCGCGCCCGGGCTATCAGCACGATGCCGCGCTCTACGGTACAAAGCAGTGACCGGCCGCCCGCATAGTCCACGTGCTTGCCAAGCACTTCGACACGCCCCGGCACGATCCACACGCGACGCGCATCAGCGGGCACGTTGGCGGCATCGAGTACACGATGCCCGTCCCGCACCATGCGCCGATACTCCGCCGTCACCTCGGGCGACCACCCCGCGTCCTGCATCGCCGCCCGCACAAACAGTGGCTGGAGTAACGAACTCATGAGCAGCTCACGGCATGGGCTCCACCGCGGCGAGATGCACGACCACGCTCGCGATATCTGAACGCTGTGACAGGTCGAGCACTGGCGCCGCCATACGGATGGCGCGTATCGGCACGCCGTGTTGTATCGCCAGTCCCACGGCCTCCGGTAACTCCAACTCACCACGCGCCGAGCGCGGTACCGCAGCACAGGCGGCCACGAGGGCCGGCGTGACGGCCCAGCAATTCATGCCGACCCAACGCGCCTCTTCACTGGTGAGGTCCACGTCGGCTCCCGGCTTCTCGCGAATGCCCACCAGTCGTTCGTCGTCACTGACCGTCAAGATGGCGAAGGCGCGCACGCGCTCGGTCGTGATATTGCCCAACGCCACCAGCGCCTCGCGATCAAAGGCCACCGTACCGGCACTCTGCTCCGCTGCCAGCGCACGCAGCGCCTCCACCGGGTAATAGTTATCGGCGTTGAGCACAAGAAACGGTTCCTCACCGATTACCGACGCCGCACAACACACGGCATCGGCGGTGCCCAGCGGCGTCGCCTGTTCGGCGAATCGGATGCGGACGCGCTGCGGCGGTGACTCGTGGGTGAAATAGCGACGCACCGCGTCATGATTCGGCCCGAGTACGAGCACCACCTCGAAGATCCCGGCCTCCGCCAGCGCGGACAGCACGTAATCGAGGAACGGGCGCTTGATCGGAATCATGCCCTTGAGTCCCTGCCGGGCTGCCGCCTCCCGGGAGGCCTCCAGTGGCACCGCGTCGTCGGCACGCTGCATCCGCGTGCCGAGACCCGCCGCAAGAATCGCGGCGGTGCGGATCATGTCGTGCTGGGCCCCTGCGGCGCCGTTGCATTCCGCCAGGCACCGCGGGTGAAGTCGGGAAACTTGATCGGGGCACTGCCCTTCCGGATGGACTGCTCGCAGAGCGCGTACGGCACGCTCCACGCGACGGCGTCGTACACGTCGAAATCCGGCGCGAGCCCTTCGCGCATGCACTGCACCAGACGATAGGCCATGATAAAATCCATCCCGCCATGGCCACCGTTCTTGCGCGCCATATCGCCCACGGCCGTCCAGAGTGGGTGCTCGTACTTGCCCTTGAACTCCGACAGTGGCGTCCAGCGTTCTCCTCCGGCCGCGCCATCGATGTACAACCGGGCCGGGTAGTCGTTGAAGATGGCTTTTGATCCCTGCAGATTATTGAGGCGCGAATACGGGCGCGGATTGACCACATCGTGCTGCAGCAGAATGGTGCGCCCCTTCGCCGTCTTGATGAGCGACGTGTTCATGTCGCCCGCCTTGTAGCGCTCGTTCCACTTGGCGCTGTCCTTGGGCTCGGTCTGTTCCCGCCACTCCGACAGACCAGCCTCGGGCGAGGACATGGACACCACAAATTCGAATTTGTCGCCCCGGTGAATACCGAGGTACTGCGCCACGGGACCGAGGCCGTGCGTGGGGTACAAATTGGTGTCGTGCTCGGTGTGCGGCTGCCGACGCCATAACCCTTCATCGCGATTTTCAAAGAGAATCTTGCGCAGGTCGTGCAGATACGCCGCCTCAGCGTGCAGCAGCGTGCCGAACACCCCCTCTCGCACCATACGCAGCACCGTGAGTTCGCTGTTGCCGTAGCAGCAGTTCTCCATCATCAGGCAATGGCGCCGCGTCTTCTCCGATGTCTCCACCAGTTCCCAGCTCTGCTCCACGGTAAGCGCGATGGGCACTTCACTCCCGACGTGCTTACCGGCACGCATTGCGGCCAACGACACGGGCGTGTGCCACGGCCACGGGGTGGCGGTGTACACGAAATCGATGTCATCGCGCTGGACGAGGCGCTCAAAATCGCGCTCACCGTTCGTGTAGAGCGCCGGTGCCTTGCGGCCGGCCTTGGTTACCATGTCGGCGGCGCGCTGCGCTTTTTCCGGTGCGATATCGGCGAGCGCGGTAATCTCCACCCCCTCGATCGCCAACAGTTCTCCCAGCACGGAGCGACCACGCAGCCCTGTGCCCACAATGGCCACGCGCACGGTGCCATGCTTGTCGAATGGCACCCCGAGCATGCTCGCGGCACTCGAGCGAAGCGGTGGCGCGAGGTCCACGCGCCAGTCGTCGGTGCTCGCCAGCAGTCGCGCCGGCGCAGCGGTGAGCGCGGCGGCGGCAGCGGCCGCTGCCGCGCCAGTCAGCAGGGCACGCCGTGACAGGCGATCGGCACCGGACTCCTCGCTCATGCCTCACCTCGAATTTCCGAATGATCGCCGATGGTCATGCTCCCCGTGACGCCCTCTACGACTACGGAATCGCCAAGGAATACGTCGTGGAGCGTGGCATTCACGATCAGCGCCTGTTCACCGATCACGGCATTCCGCACCGTCGACCCGCGCACAATACTGCCGGCACCGAGCGACACGTTGGGACCAATCGTGGCGTGCTCAATGGTGCAGCCATCTTCGATGTACACCGGCTCGATGATCGTCGCTCCGTCACCCAAGGTTGCAGGGCGCCGCGCCCGACCCTTCTCGAGCATGACGCGGTTGGTGTCCAGCAGCGTTTCCAGCTGGCCAGCGTCGTACCAACCGTCGACGTCGACCACTTGAATGCGGGCGCCGTGGTCGATCATGTACTGGAAGGCATCCGTGAGATACCACTCGCCCTTGTTGGGCGTCGTGGTGAGCACATGCGCGATACCCTCGTAGAGCAGCTGCCAGTTCTTGATGTAATACAGCCCGATATTGGCCCGCTTGGAGATTGGCGTGCTCGGCTTCTCGACGATCTTCGTCATGAAGCCCTGTGCGTCGGTGACCACGACACCGAAGCGCTGATAGTCCTCGACTTCCTTCACCCAGATAATGCCGTCGGCGTCGGAGTCCTTCACGATGCTCAGATCGGCATCAAAGATCGTATCGACAAAGATGATCATCACCGGCTGATCCACGTACGGGCGCGCGAGCGCGACCGCGCCCGCCGTTCCGTCCTGGACCGCCTGCTCGATGAAGACACTGGGAAAGTCGTACATCGCGCGCACGTACGATTCCACTTTGTCTTTGAGGTGCCCGGTGATGTAGACCACCTGCTCCACGTTGCCAAGTCGCTGCACGTCGTCCATCACGTAGCTCATCACGGGGCGACCGGCCACCTTGAGCAGCGGCTTGGGCACGATGTGCGTATGAGGGCGAAGGCGACTGCCTTTGCCGGCGAGCGGGATGATGATCTTCATGTGGGCACGGTGGGGCGGGGAGAAAGTCTCACGGTTGCAGGCAGTGACTGCATGCAAGATGCAGAAAGGCGACGCCCCCCGCGAGAGGACGTCGCCTTTTTCCGATGGAAGTCCGCGGTCAGCGCGCAGTCAGCGCACGATCGGCAGGATCACGGCGCGCTGGTCCCTTCCCGTCCGTACCGGTCCTGAATTCGGACCACATCATCGAGTTCTGGCGTGCTCGCCTCAAGGATATCGCAGTCGGACACGGCCTCCATGTAGTGGATCGTGCCCGGCGTGATACGAAACGATTGCCCCGTGGTCAGCCGCTGATCGCGGAGCTCCGTCTCACCGGGCAACTGCACCCAATACTTGAGCTCCCCCGACAACAAATAGACGGTTTCGTCTTTCCGCTCGTGATACTGCACTGACAGCGCCTGCCCGGCCTTGACGTGCAGAATTTTGCCCACATAGCGATCGGTATGCGCCCAGATGGTTTCGTGCCCCCACGGCTTGGAAACATGACGAACGTCAACGCGACCACTCATGACGACAACTCCTGAACCAAGGACAGAGAAAACATCCGGCAATAGGGCATCGCCGGTTCAGCGGGCACGTCGTGGCGCATTGAGCGATACGCGGTAGAAACGCGCCGACGGGCTGTCGGTGCTGCCGAATGGGTCCAGCCAGACCGCATCGGGCGGGGCATCGACTACAATCTGCACCGACTGCACGTCCGCCTGCGGATCGCCGCGTACGACGGTCCATCCAGTGGCCGTGCGCACGCCCACCGGCATCGGGTGTCTATAGGTGCCGACCCGTGACAGCTGCACGGTGACTACCCAGCGGCCCGTTGCCCCCGCCTGCTGTCGGACGACTGGAGCCCGCAGTGCGTAATCGATCACGCCCACCTGATCCACCCACTGATCAAAGAACCACCCCAGCGGCTTCATGTGCTGCGTCTCCGCCACTCCCTGCATCGCCCAGCGATCCACGTGACGGAACTGCCACGTCGCGAAGTACGCGCGCAGGAAGCTCTGGAAGGCTTCTTCACCCATCACGTCGTGGAGCGCCTGATACATTGACTCTGCACGACCATACACCATGCGGCCGTACACCGGGAACGACTGAAACAGATCGCCGCGTGTGCCGATCGGCTCTGCACTCCCCTCCCGCACCGCCTGCGCCTGCTGCAACGCCGTGCGATCGAGCGCGGTCCGCACACGCCCCAAGGCCGCGTCGCGTGGGGCCGACGGATCACGGTCGTTGGCCATGGCCAACCGCGCGGCCAACAGCACGCGCACGTCACCGTCATGCAGCGCCGTTTGATACGACGTCAGCCCTTCATCGAGCCAGCCGCTCTGCCACTCATTGTTGGCAAGAATCCCGTAGCTGTAAATGTGCCCCACCTCGTGCAGCGTGAGTCCGAGCGACGCCGACCCGTTCTGCACCATCATCGGGAACTCGGTCCCCCCACCATCGAGGCGCTTGAGCACCGTCAGTTGCGGATACGGATAGTCTCCGTACAACCCCTCCAACCAGCGCAACGACGTGAGCGCGTATCGCAACGCCTGCCCCTTCTCCCACTGTGTCAGCGACGTCGCAACACACGCACGCTCAACGTTGGACCGCGCGTCATCGTCCAGCGACGCCGCAGAGCGCGCGCAATCGTCGGCCGCATCGGCCCGATAGAGCACATGTACCGAGACCGTATCCCAGATCGGGAAGCGCCACGCCTGCTGCGGCGGCCGCACGTAGCGGGTGCCCTCGTATCGGAAGCCCGGTGACGTGGACCACGCGAAATGATGCACATTACGCGCGACGAACCGCACGGCGCGCGCGCCAGCTGGCACGGTTGTACGCGGTGCAGTGGCGAGATCGCGATACGCGGTGGCGGCCAGCCGAGGCTTCGCGCTACCGGGGGCCATGACGCGCTCCCAACCCGGATCGCCGCTCACCGGCACCCCCGTAGCGCCCACGGTCTGATCAGTGGGCAACACCAGTGTGACGTCGAACGATCCGAACTCCCCATAGAACTCCCCGGCCGGCACCAGCGCATTCGGCTTCCAGCCGCCGCGGTCATACACCGCCACCTTGGGATACCACTGGGCAAAATCATAGCTGCGGCCCCGCCGTCCCTGCCGACGCGCCAGCGTGCTGGTGCGCGCGGTCCAGGCGAAGTCCACCACCAGCGAATCGCCGGGAGCGAGTGGCGTCGGCAGCGCAAGGCGAACCACCGTGCTATCCGGCGCCAGCGGATACTCCGGCAACACCGCCGTGCCATTGATCCGCGGCGGCGCCGTGAAGCGCTCGTACGCGTAGTCGGGCTCGGCGAGCTCCTGAAAACGCAGGCGCCCCTCGCGCTCATCGGTCGCTGACCAGCGGGAACCGGGGCGAAACGCGTTCAGATGCTGATGCACCCAGAGTTCGCGCAAGGTGTCCGGGCTCTTGTTCACATAGCGGAGTGTTCCCGTGGCGCGGATCCCGCCCATACGCTCGTCGAGCGTGGCTACGATGGTGTAGTCGGCGCGCTGCTGCCAGTAGCCCACCGTGTCGTTTCCAGGTGGCGTACTGGCGCGCGCGGCCGGAACGCGCGGCGCGCGGCTTTCCTGGTTCGGCAGCGTCGCGTTCTGACCGGACACGTTCGCTGCGGGCAGCACGAGTAACGTCAGACCAACCGCAGCGGACCAATCAGAGCGCACGAGAGCTTGGGTCATGGTGAAACACGGAAAAGGGCGGTTGGCGGTTCGCGGACATGCGCGGCTCCCTGCTGCGCGGGGGAGCATGCCGTGACTGGCATGCTCCCCCGCGCATCATCATGATGACTCGTGACGCGACTCAGGCACGACCCGTGTTCATGCGACGACGCAGCACGCCAAGCTTCCGGCGCAATGAGCCGTCCATTACGGTATCACCAATGCGCACCACCACACCACCGAGGATACTCGGATCGATGGTGAGGTGCGGCACGACCTTCTTGCCAACGACGCTCGACAGCCGCGTCGCGATGGCCGCGCGCTCGTCGTCGCCGGTTTCGCGGGCGACCGTCACCTGCGCGTGCACGATGCCCTGTGATGCGTCGAGCAGCGTGTCGTACTCGTTGGCGATCGTCGGCAACAACATCTGGCGACGGTTGTTCACCAACTGCTGCAGGAACCGCATGAACAAGTGGGGCACCCGATCACCCAACGCCGCCGTGAGGACTGCCGACTTGCGTTCGGCTCCCACGCGCGGGGTGTCGAGGAACTGCCGAAGTGTCTCGTCGCTTTCGATGGCGTCCACGAGTTGGCGCAGCATGGTGCCCCAGCCGGCGGCATCGTCCGCCTTCCGACTGAGGGTGAGCAGCGCCTCGGCATAGTTACGAGCGACCGATTCGCCCTGCACGCCGGCCGGCATCAGCGCACGCCCTTGGCGCCGTCGAGCGAAGCGAGGAAGCTGTCGACGATCTTGCGGTTGCCGGCAGAATCGAGGTTCTGTTCAATGACGCGTGACGCACCGGCAATCGCCAAGTCGACGGCTTCACTGCGGAGGGCGGCAACGGCCGAGGCCTTCTCGCCTTCGATCACGCGACGGGCCTGGTCGAGCATTTCTTCCTGCTGCTGCTTGGTCTGCGCCAGCAAGTCGGTGCGCATCTTTTCTGCCGTACCACGGCTGTCGGCGATGATGCCCTGCGCTTCCGTGCGCGCCGCTTCGAGTTGCGCGCGCTGCTGCTCCAGCAACTGACTCGCTTCGGCCCGATCGCGCTTGGCGCCATCGATGGCGTCTTCGAGCGCCTTCTCCCGCGCCTCGACGGCCGCGAAAATCGGCTTGAATGCGAAGCGCGACAGCACGAAGAACAGCGCCGCAAAGATGACCAGCGTCCAGAACATGACGCCGATATTCGGGTCGAGCAGACTGGGCTGAGCGCCCTCGGCGGCTTCCGACGCAAACGCAGGCGTGGCGGTGACCATCAAGGCAGCAGTGAGCGCGCCGGCGCGGCGAGCAGAAAAAGCGAACATGAAAAAGTCCACAAGGAGAAGAGAGTGCGGCGGAGCGTCCGGGTGGACGCTCCGCGCGCGAACGCATCAGAACGTGATCTTGTTCTGAATCAGGTAGCCGATGACGACGCCGAACAGCGCGGCGCCTTCGATCAGCGCGGCCAGAATGAGCGCGGCGGTCTGAATGCGACCGGCGACCTCCGGCTGACGCGCCATGCCTTCAACCGCCGACCCCCCGATACGGCCGATGCCCAGCCCCGCGCCGATCACGGCACCACCGGCAGCAATGCCGGCGCCGATCATGGCCATGCCCTTCGGATCCTGCACCACCGGCACAATGCTTTGGAGGAGACCCATGATTTCCATCGTAAAACTCCGAGAAGATAGTCGTGAAGTCCTGCACGCCCTGCGACGGTCCCGGAGACCGGACACCGCGGAACCCGTCAACGGGCCGAAGCCCAACGGGTCTCACCGATCGCTCGATCGGCTACCACGTTTCGCGGCAAGGGACGCGCCGCCGGAAACGTTTCATAGCCCTGAGACGCACTCCTTAATGATGCGCTTCGCGAATCTGACCAATGAACACGCAGGCGAGCAGCGTGAAAATGAACGCCTGCAAAAAGCTCACAAACAATTCCAGCATGCTGATCGCCGTGGCCATGAGCACCGGCACCCCGGCCACCGCCCAACTTTGGAACGCGAAGATAAGGCCGACAATCGCGAGGAGCAGGATGTGCCCGGCCGTCATGTTCGCGAACAAACGGATCGTCAGCGCGAAGGGCTTCGAGATCTTGCCGACCATTTCCACCGGCGACATCACGAAAAACATGAGCACGCGCATGACGATCGGCAGTTCTTTGTTCCAGTAAAAAATCGTGCTCAGATATCCCAGGCCATTGGCGCGGATGCCGGCGATCTCCACCACCACGGCGGTGATGATCGCCAGGGTGGCCGTCACCGCGATGTTGCCGGTTGCCGTCGCGCCGTACGGAATCATCCCGAGCAGATTGCACGTGAGGATGAAGAAGAACAGCGTGAGCGCAAACGGCACGAACGCTTCGCCGTGGTGACCCACGTTCGGGAGCACCACCTCGTTCCGGAGATAGAGTGCCATGGCTTCCATCGCACCGGCAAAGCCTTTGGTGCGCCCCGCCGTTTCATGCTGTTTCTTCGACGTGGACGCGGCCGATATGAGTACCACCGACACCAGAAACGCGGCGAGCAGCATGAACACGACATGCTTGGTGGGCGACAGGTCGACTTCGAGGCCGCCGATGTGCACCGGCGCGAACTTCGGCAGTTCGATTTCCTTGGCCCAATGACTGTTCGGCCAGGGGATCTCGAGATGCGACCCGTCGGTGATATGCGGGGTAATAAAATCCACCGGTCCCGCCGCCGGCGCGGCCGGAGCGTGATCGGTCGACTCCTGCGCGCTGAGGGCCAAGGGCGCCAGCGCGAGCAGTACGGCACAAGACAACGAACGGATCATCGACTGCATCGGGATCAGGCGTTCAGAAATAGCGGCTCGATCAGCGTCGAGACGAAGTAGAAACCCACCAACGACATCAGCGCCGGCCCTGACGGCAGTCCGAGCGCCTCCACACCGAAGAATCCAAACGCCGCGACCGTGGCAAAGCGGAGCAGCACACCGATTCCCCATCCCGCAATCACCTGCTCGCGCGCGACCAGCCGCGCAATTGCAAAGGTGAAGAGTTGCACCACCACGGCAAGCCACGCGCTTACCCGCACCGCGCGCGCCGACTCGCCATCCGTCCAGACCAGCTGCGTCAGGCCGAACGCGAGCAGCCCCACCAACAGGGCCTGCGCCACCGCAAAGGCCAGCACCGCATTGAAAAAACGAGAAGGAGCAGTTTCGGACACGGTCACGATCTGTTGGACGTCTCGTTGTTGTCCGGGTCACGCAAAGGGCGCGGCACGGTCAGACGCCGGTAGCCCGCAAAGAACACTCCGCCTCCACCCACCAAAACGCCGCTGAGTAAAAACAGTGGCGCCGTGCCAAACCGGCGGTCGAGCCACGTGCCGACATAGACGAACATCATCAGTGCCACGAAGAACTGCATGCCGAGCCCAGCAACCGCCCACGGCGACTGTTCGTCGTCGGGCCGGGTACGGGGGGAAGGCGACTTCGGGTCTTCAGGCATACGAAGGAGGAACCTAGAGGCTTGTGAAATATTTCGCAAGCGAACACTCTGACTGAAACCGAACAAATGCCGTAACATCGCCGATGGCAGTCAAGATCAGGCCACATCGTCACTTAGCGCGTCAATTGTGGCTTGACAGACGCCTCGGGCGTTGATAACGTGGCGGAGTATCGAATTGTGACAGTCGAGCGTCCAACTCCTTGCGGGGGTTCACTGTTGATCCTCGTCATCGCGTCACAGCTATCTCATCAACTACCCTGATGCTCGCACGCATCATCGTTCCGCTGCTGGCTGCTGCCGGGCTCGTCTTCGCGTGTGGGCCGCGACCCTCGAGTTCGGTGTCGAGCGCGCGCGCAACGGTGTGGTCCGATCAGGGGGTCACGTCGCATGTGATGGTGGACACGGCCAGCGGCGACGTGCGGTTCGCGATCGAAGTGCTCAACGACACGCGCAAGCGGGTCGAGTTGACGTTTCCGGACGGCCGCACGCATGACTTCATCGTCCTCGACGCCACGGGCCGCGAGGTATGGCGCTGGAGTGCCGGGCGGCTGTTTACGCAGGCCATGCGGAACCGGTTGCTCGACTCGCACGATACGGCCGTGTATGATGAACGATGGTCGCCGCCGGCGCCGGGTCAGTATACGTTGGTGGCGCATCTGCGCAGTGCGAATTATCCTGTGGAGCAGCGCGTGGAGTTTGCCCTGCGCTGACGTGCGCTGTACGACAACGACCTGTGGCGTGGCCCCGTACATGAGGGATCACGCTTTTTTCTTTTCTCGCAGTCTTTGCCACGGACTTTGTGACGACGCCCACTGAGAGTGCGGACCTTGTTCTGCTGGATCGCCTTGCCGAAGCGCGCCGTGCGTTGGCCGAACAGATCGGGCGCCGTGTTGTGGGCCAGGCGCAGGTGGTCGATGATCTGATGACGGCGTTGCTCGCCGGCGGCCACGCGGTGCTGGTCGGGGTGCCGGGGCTGGCGAAAACGCTGCTCGTGCAGACGGTCTCGCAGGCACTCGACCTGTCGTTCTCGCGCGTGCAGTTCACGCCCGATCTGATGCCGAGTGACATTACGGGCACCGAGTTGATGGAGGAGGAGGCCGGGACCGGCAAGCGGGCGTTCCGTTTTGCGCCCGGTCCGGTGTTCGCCAACATGGTACTCGCCGACGAGATCAACCGAGCGCCACCGAAAACACAGGCCGCGTTGCTGCAGGCCATGCAGGAGCGCACGGTCACCGTCGCGGGACAGACGTACGAACTGCCGCGCCCCTTCTTCGTGCTGGCCACGCAGAACCCCATTGAGCAGGAAGGGACGTATCCGCTGCCGGAAGCGCAGCTCGACCGGTTCATGTTCGAGCTCAAAGTGGGGTATCCCACGCGCGAGGAAGAGGAGCAGATCGTGCAGTCGACGACGGGTGACACGCAGGGCACGGTGACACCCGTGCTCGACGGCGCCGAGTTGTTGAGTCTGCAGCGCTTGGTGCGGCGGTTACCGGCTCCGCCGACGCTGGTCCGGTATGCCGTGCGGTTGGCGCGGAGCACGCGGCCTGACGATCCCGACGCGACCGCGCGGGTGAAACAGTATGTCAGCTGGGGTGCCGGACCGCGTGCCTCGCAGTACTTGGTGCTGGGAGCGAAGGCGCGAGCGGCGATGGACGGGCGGGCGATGCCGGATATCGACGACGTGCGTTCGGTCGCGCAGGCCGTGCTTCGGCACCGTATGGTGCCGAATTTCCAAGCAGAGGCGGATGGCGTGCGGATCGAATCGTTGATCGAGTGTCCGTAGCGCGACGATAAATGAGGGACCACACGAATGACGTTGTGAGAGGCGGCCCCGATATCGGAGGTCGCCTTTCTGGCATTTTGCAAGGGAATAGGGCGTAGAGAGCGCCGAGTGGTGGGAAAGTCTTAGCACTGACAATTGAATGACAGGCGCGCATGATTGTGGGTGAGTCCTCGGAGACGCCGTGGATACATGTCAGGTGGTGCGCGGGGTTGGTAGCGCGTGCCCATTCCCTTTTCGGAAGCGCCCATGGCCCGTCCTCGCTCTCGGATTGCTGCGCGCCACACCATCCGCCGGCCGCTGGGCGCGCAGCCGTCGACGGACCATGGCGCGGACGATGTGGCCGGTGTGGCCGGTGCGGCTGGCGCGACGGACGACAGCCCGACCGTGGAGGATTCTGCGGAGCGCGATGCTTCCGGGATGCCGAGCCGGGATACGGCCGAGTCGCCGAGCCTGCGGTACCAGACGATGGGCGCGGCGATCGTGATGGTGGGTGATCTGCGCATGGATCCCTCGTTTGGCACGCTCTTCTGGCTGCTCGTGCGTTTGGCGTATTCGCCGGGTCTGACGGTGCTGCGAGAGGAACTATTGCGCGAGTGCTGGCCGGGCATGACCAACGTGCGACAGCGTGGGAATCTGCGTCAGTCCCTGTACAAGCTGCGTTCCTTCGGGGTGGACGTCGCCCTCGCGGGCAAGACGGTGCGATTGGCGGCGGCGCAGGTGGATCGCACCTTTTCGGTGGAGCGCAGCCGGGAGGCGTTCGAGCGCGACGTCACGCGGGGCCACGAGCCGTTCGGCTCGTTTCTGCCGGGATTTCAGGCGCCATGGCCGGAGTTTCAGGAGTGGCTGGACCGCGAGCGGGAGTCGGTGCACGCGGAGGTGCGGCGTATCCTGGTGGAACAGTTGCGGTCGCGTCGGGCCCGTGCCGATTGGATGGGAGTGGAGGCGATGTCGCGTTGGCTGCTGCCGCTCGATCCGCTGAACGAGGATGCGACGCTGGCGCTGGCCGAGTGCGCGATGATGGCGGGCTCCAAGGCGGAAGCGATCGCGATTCTCGACCGCTATCTGGCGGACCTCGGCCCTGGCGCGGGCGAGATCCGGTTGCCCGCAACGCAACTCCGTCGCCGTTTCACGGAGCCCCCCACCCGCAGTCGGGTGTCGCTGGCGCCGACCGAGCGTCACTTCGTGGGTCGTGAGGAAGAGATGGCAGATCTCACGCTGTCCATGCGCCGCGCCCGATGGCACGACGGCAGCGCGGTGCTGCTGCACGGTCCGGCCGGGATCGGAAAGACTCGGCTGACGGCGGAATTGGAGAAGGTAGCGATGATTGAAGGGTTTCGGACGATTCGGGTGGAGTGTCGGGAGAGTGATAGAGCCAGACCGCTCCGTGCGTTTATCGAGACTTTAGAGGACCTATCGGAAGTCCCGGGAGCTCTTGGATGCGCCCCTGAGAGCCTCTCACTGCTCTCTCGATTGCTCGGTAAAGAAATCACCGCGCGCTCGAAACCACACGAGATCGTAACCGAACGCCACGATAGAGCCGCAGTGAACGGTGTCGATTCTTCGGCTCAAGATTTCGATGACTTTGACGAGCGCATGCGAGATAGCCGCTCTCGATCACTTCGTCATGCCGTAATAGATCTGTTCGCGGCAGTTTCTGAAGAACGTCCAATTCTGCTAATAGTCGACGACGTCCAGTGGATCGACGATGATTCTTGGGAGCTGCTCTCGGATCTCACGGAACGTGTGATCGCAATGCGGCTTCAGGCCGTTCTCACCTCCCGGCTGGAATCCATTCGAGCCAAACTCCCTGAGCGAATTCCGAACAACCTACTATTTCGGCATCTACCCCAGCTTACGAACGAGCGCCTATCTCACCTAGCGAATGCGATTTCGCACGATTTGTCCGCTGTAGTAGACGATAACCTAATGACATGGTTCGTAAATTCGTGCGAAGGTAACCCTCTGTTACTTCACTCATTAGTCAATCATTGGATAGAAACTGGTGATGCCGGCGGAGTTCCGGCTCGCCTCCATGCGCTAATTGACCGGAGAATCGACCGCGTCTCGCTCGGAGCACGAAAGTCGCTGCAGACGATTACGCTCCTTGGCCGTTTCGCAAGTATCCTCAGGGTAAAGAATGCTCTACAGCTTCCTACACATTCGTTTCTCGATTTCTTGGGTGAGCTAGAACAGGCGAATTGTCTATCTCGTTCATCGAATGGGGTGATCGGTGTACACGAGCTCATTGCACGATCCGCACTTAGTCGGATGTCGTGGCTCGTGGAGACCACTTTGCGAATCGAAATATCGAACGCGCTCCTTTCGGAATACGAGGAGACTTTCTCCATAGAGGTTCTTGAGCAGGCGATCGAACAGCTATCACTTGCTGGCTCCTATGAGGAGCTATTCCGTGTGATGACTAAACACTCCGATCCCATAATCGACTCTGGACGAGCCCTGGTCGTTCTGCGCACGTTAAATGACGCAGTGCAGCACTTAGGTGGAGTTCCAAACAACCCTCTGCTTACCGAACTATTTGCTAGACTCGAGCTCGAATCTGGCCAGTATGGAAGGTCATATTCGATTTGCCCGGATAGATTCTCACTGCCACGTAAGCTTGATTGCCTTAGTTCAAAAGAGGTTGAATCTCTCCTTTCATGGGTCGACTCCGCTTATAGAGCCGATCCGATCATCGAGAGAGACGCACTGGTGAGGTTTGCGCTCGATGTTGCTGAGACCCGCCAGATACCGTGGACAACGCGATTGCGCGCAGCGGAAATCACGCTTGTCATCTCGTCAAACACATGCGATGAGCTATCGGCGAAGCGCGCAGAATTAGTTATCGACGACTTGGAGACCGGGAGTTCAGATTCCACAGCATTGAATCATCCTCGACTAATCTTTCATACAATCTTTGGCGATAGAGGAAAAGCTGCGACTCTGGCCTCCTCAGTACTGCGCTTAGCTGAAACAGGCACCGCATCAACAGTGACCTATCGGAATGCAGTGCGTAGTGGATTTGCACTGAGATCCGCGGGTGATTTCGCATCTGCGAAGTCAGCATTGAAGTTAAGCCTGCGGATTGCCAGCGTGTTGAAGAGTCCGGGTCTTGAACTCTATCCGCTGTGGCAGCTTTCTTCGATCGCACTTGACGAAGGAGATCTCCATGAAAGTGAGGGATGGGCGTCAAAGCTTGCTGATCATTCGCTTTCAGCAGAAGATGCGATCGCGTCCAACTTCATTCCAAGCCATTTTTGTCGCCTCGCGATCCGACGCGGTGATTACCAAGCGGCATCTGTTCTCCTCGAATCATACCGAAGGACACTTCCTAGGCTACCAGTAGTTCGGGCTAGTGCGTTTTCGGTTGCATTAGAATTGGGCGTAAATCTCATGCGAACGGATTGGTCCCCCTCTGATGCTCTTCTCACGGTAGCTAGACTCCGCCATGATGAGACGAGCTGCTATGGGTCGAGTGACTTCCTTACTAGTAGTATTGTCGACGGGCTTGCGCGTAATCAGCAGAAAGACGTCGCAAGCGTTCTTGTTTCTAATTACGTGGCATTGCAGCGGAGAGACCTTTCTCCTCTCTCAGCGGAGTTGAAGCGCTCTATCGCTCGCCTTGGCAATGATCTACATAGTGATACGGATAGCTAAGCAACCGCAGGAGTCTTTCGACGCAGTCGCACAATCTCAAGAATCTGAGTGAGTGAGTGAACACGCCCAGTGTCATTCTTGTCGAACAAGCGATGAAAATACTGAGAGCTTAGCAGTGCATCACAAATATCAGGGTCAAACTGAGATCCACGATGGCGCTTAATCTCCGCTACCACATCTGCTTCGCAGAGAGCCTTGCGATAAGGCCTGTCAGTCGTCATCGCATCAATTGTGTCAGCAAACATGATGATCCT
>Ga0105045_10000578_pt1 | contig 27449 bp, 27 predicted proteins | sample MAT02_FD_78089 | JGI IMG/M metagenome (GOLD analysis project Ga0105045, IMG submission 78089) | Freshwater microbial communities from Lake Fryxell liftoff mats and glacier meltwater in Antarctica - MAT-02 (megahit assembly) | ecosystem: Environmental > Aquatic > Freshwater > Ice > Liftoff... | reverse complement strand
ACGCCCGCGAAAGCGGATCACACGCACCAGCCGCCCGGCAGCGTTGGTCTGGCTGACACCCTCAGCCGTGCGATCCTGCGGCTGGTGCAGGGAAAGGCCGCCGCCCAGATCATTCAGCGAATCCTCGGCACGCTGATCGGTGCGGCCGGGATACTTTCGCGCCTTGAGCCATCGCGTGACAGCATATGCGGCCGTTGCAACCGCACCCAGGCGCAGCGCAAGCGGCAAAAGCGGGGCAAGTGGCAGCGGCATCGGACCCTCCTAACCAAGAAAACCAAGATTAGGTTCCCCGCCGCGCAGTGTAAACGAAAACCGGCTGGCCCAGGCCCTGGAGGAGTTTTGCTCTTCAAGCATACACAAGCCAGTGCCTCCCAAGTTTGGGGCAACTGCCACCTTTGAACACTCAGACTGTAAGTCGGAAGCGGCACTTTTTGGCCACGCGTCAAAAGACAAAGGCCGCCCGGGTTTCCCCTGGGCGGCCCTTTGATCCGGTCTGCTGACGCAATCTCAGCCCTGGCGGGCCTTGTAGCGCTTTTGCGTCTTGTTGATCACATAGACGCGGCCTTTGCGGCGCACGACCTGGCAATCGCGGTGACGCGTCTTCAGCGAGCGGAGCGAGTTGGCGACTTTCATGGTCGACCCTCCCATTTCGCGGCGCGGACCTGCGCCAGATTGAAACCCATGCCCCCCTAAGGGTGCGGCGAATGGTGGGCGGTACTGGGATCGAACCAGTGGCCACTACGATGTCAACGTAGTGCTCTACCGCTGAGCTAACCGCCCACTTTGCCAATACGCCCCGCCTTGTCCCTTTCAATTAAACGAAAAGGACGCGGGCGGAACCGCGTCGGTCAGGGCGGTGCTATACTGAGTCGTCTTCGGGCCTGCAAGGGGTTTTGGCTTTTCTGGAAACTGCGGCTATATCGGAGGGTAACCGCAGGAGCCGCACCCTTGCCGCAGACACTGACCGAGGCTTACAGGTTGATCCGTCCCCTGCGTCAGGCGGGGCCGATGATCTTCGCCTCGCCCCATTCCGGGCGCGAGTATTGGCCAGCCTTTCTGGCGCAGGCAGTGCTGGACCGGGAGGCGATCCGGTCATCGGAAGATGCTTTTGTCGATCGTCTGTTCGAAATGGCCCCGGATTTGGGCGCACCCCTTCTGGCGGCGCGCGCACCGCGGGCGTTTCTGGATCTGAACCGCGCGGCCGATGAGCTTGACCCCGGCGTGATCGACGGTATCCAGCGCGCGCCGCACAATCCGCGCATCAGTTCCGGCCTTGGGGTGATTCCCCGGGTGGTCGCCGGCGGGCGTGCGATCTATCGCGGCAAGCTGAGCCTACCCGAGGCCGAGGCTCGGATCACACGCTTCTGGCACCCCTATCATCAGGCACTGGCCGCGTTGATCGAGGAGACGCGGGCGATGTTCGGGTCGGCCGTGCTGATCGACTGTCATTCCATGCCACATGAGGCGATCGAGGCGCATACAAGGCCCGGCCAGCTTCGCCCCGAAGTGGTTCTGGGCGACCGCTACGGTGTGGCAGCCGGGCGTGAGGTGATGGAGCGGGTAGAGGCGGCCTTTGCCGGGGCTGGCCTGCGGGTGGTGCGCAATGCGCCCTTTGCCGGGGCCTATGTGGCGCAGGCTTATGGCCGCCCCTTGCGCGGGGTCCATGTGGTGCAGGTGGAAATTGATCGCGCGCTTTACATGGATGAGGCGCGGATCGAACCGCTTCCCGGTTTCGCGACGTTTCGCGACCTGATGGGCGGCGTGGTGGCCGACCTTCTGTCCCCACCGGGTGTGGCGCTGGCGGCGGAGTAGCCCTTTATCGCAATGCGCGGCCCTTGATGATGGCATCAGGGCCGAACCTTGCCCGAATCGAATCGGTCGCCCGTTCGGCGGCGGCGCGGCGGCGGGCTTCGGGGTCAAGAAGATCACCGCTCAGGTCCGCCGCAGCCTCGGGTGCGAGGTCTGAGATGCCAACTCCGATCAAACGGAAGGGCCCTTTCGTGCCGGCGTGGTCGTAAAGGTCTTTTGCGGCGCGGTAGATGCGGTCGGTCAACTGGGTCGGGTCGGTCAACGCGTGGCGGCGGCTGACCAGCTGGAAATCGCCTCGCTTCAGTTTCAGCGTCACGGTTCGTCCTGCCAGCCCCCTGGCTTTGGCGCGATCGGCAACCTGTTCGGACAGCCGCCAGATATGGCCATCCAACAGATCCGGGTCAGAGGTATCCTCACCGAAGGTGGTCTCTTTCGAGATCGACTTGAGTTTCTCATCCCGGTTCACCCGGCGGGTGTCCAGCCCCCGCGCCAGATGCCACAGCCTGTCGCCCATGCTGCCGAAACGCGCGCCAAGGTCGGCGCGGTCCCAGCGGAGGAGATCGGCGATGGTGCGGATGCCGGCGGATTCCAGTGCTGTCTGGGTGGCCTGGCCCACGCCCCAGATGATGCGGACCGGTCTGGGTTTCAGAAAACACTCGGTCTCGACGCGGCCGATCACTGAAAACCCGCGCGGTTTGTCGACGTCCGAGGCGATCTTCGCCAGAAACTTGTTATGGCTGAGGCCAATGGAGCCGGAAAGGCCAAGCTCTTCCTCCATCCGCTTCGTCAGCCGGGCCAGCAGCACCGCAGCGGGCGCGCCATGCAGGCGCATGGTGCCCGTCAGGTCAAGGAAAGCCTCATCCAGCGACAAAGGCTCGATGGCGGGGGTAAGGTCTTCCATCATCGCGCGGATGGCGCGGCTGGCTTCGGTGTAGGCGGCAAAGCGGGGCTTCACGACCACGGCCTGCGGACACAGCTTCAGCGCCTGAAACATCGGCATGGCAGACCGCACGCCATTGATGCGTGCGATGTAGCAGCAGGTCGAGACGACGCCGCGGCTGCCGCCGCCTACGATCACCGGCTGGTCGCGCAAGTCGGGGTTGTCGCGTTTCTCGACGGACGCATAGAAGGCGTCGCAGTCCATGTGCGCGATGGAAAGCTGGGTCAGTTCTGCATGTGCCACCATGCGCGGTGACCGGCAGGCCGGGCAGCGCGGGGCAGCACTTTCGGTTAGGGTCAGACAGTCGCGGCAAAGGCTGGGCATGCCGGCAGCTTAGCATGGGACCGCACGCGCGTCAGCGGCCGGCGATAGCGGACAGAGACGCTTGATCAGCCCTGCGGCGGGCGGCGCGACAATTGCACGGCCAGGATTCCGGCCATGGTGATTGCCACGCCAACGGCATCCAGCACGCCGACCGCCTCGCCCAGCAAAACGGCGGCGGTGGCGACGCCGAAGAACGGGTTCAGGAAGTGAAAGGTCGCGGCCCGGGTTGCCCCGATCCGGCCGACAAGGGCGAACCACAACAGGGTTGCCGCAAGGCCGGGGACGAAGATCTGGTACGTGAAGGCGGCGATGAAGGCTGCGCTCCAGTGGACAGAAAACGTCTCTGTCATGGCGGAAACCGCGCCAAGAGCCAGCGAGCCCACCAGCATCTGAAGGCCCACTATCATCAACAGGTTGCCGCCCGTGGTCGCCCCCCGCACCGTCAGCGTCGCCACCGCGAGAGCGAGAGCACCGAAGATGCACAGCACGATTCCCAAGGGATCGGCCCCACCGGAAAGCCTGGTGCCCATGATCAGGGCCACGCCCAGAAGCCCTGCCACCAGACCGGCAACCCCAAGCGGCGCGATCCGTTCCCGTCCAAGGCCCCATCCCAGCGCCGCGACCATCAGCGGCATCGAGGCGGCGATGATCACGGCAAGCGAGGCCTGAACCCACTGCATCGCGACAAAGTTCAGGCCAAGATACAACCCGTTCTGGCAGATCCCGAACAGGATGACCGCCCGGGCCTGGGCAGGTGCCAGCCGCCAGGTCTGCCCCAGCGCGCGGGCGACCAGTACCGCCAGCAGACCCGAGATCAGGAACCGCACCGACAGGGTGCCAAGCGGCGGCGCATGGGCCACGATCACCCGCGCGGTGGCAAAGGCCGACGACCACATCGCCGCGAAGACGGTGCCGATAAGGATTGCGCGCAAGTCCACCGCGCCGTGGTGCCCGCCAGTGTCATGAAGGTCAAGGGATATGCCCACGCATGCACCCACCCTCTCGCTCCCTCGCGAAAAGGGGACGGTAGCGCCCTTTGGCTCAGCCATCGGCAGTCTTGAGGTTTCCCTTAGCCGGGGGCTGCCAAAGCTCGATCAGGGTGCCTTCGGGGTCGTGGATGCGGGCGAAGGTGCCATAGCTGCCGTCTCCGTCCCAGTCCGGGCGGGTCTCGACGGCGATACCCGCCGCCTGCAGTTGCGCGACCAGAGCCGTCAGGTCATCCACCCGCAGGTTCAGCATCCACTACTTGTCGGCGGCGAAATAGTCGCTGGCGGCGGCGAAGGTAGAAAAGACGGTCGGCCCGGCCTCTTGCATCCAGACTGCGGCACCGGGCTGGGTGATCCCCATGTGGGTGCGGTACCAGTCATTCAGTGCGGCCGGATCCCGGGCCCTGAAGAAGATGCCGCCAATTCCGGTCACGCGTGCCATGGGAGCCTCGCCATGCAAAAGGGCCGCCCGTCGGGACGACCCTCTCACGAAACGGGTCCTGGCGAAAGGCTCAGCCGTTCACGACATCCTTCAGTGCCTTGGCAATGGCAAACTTGACCTGCTTGTCGGCGGCCTTGGTCATCGTCTCGCCCGTGGCGGGGTTGCGGACCTGACGCTCGGGGCGAGCCTTGCAAGCCACCTTGCCAAGGCCGGGCAACGCGACGGAACCGCCAGCGGCAACTTCCTGCGCCACGACCGAAGCAATCGCGTCCAGCGCGGCATTTGCGGTCTTCTTGTCGCTGCCCATCGCTTCGGCAACGGCGGCCACGAGTTGGGTTTTGGTCATCGGTTTGGACATGAGTTCATCCTTTGTGTTGTTCTTGGCAAGAATGCGACCCGGATGGTGCGGGCATCCCCTCGGACACGAGGCCATGGCCCAAACACACAGTTTCCAGTCTGAAATCAAGCCCGGAACGCATAGAAAGACAAATTTGACGGCTTTTTCGCGCCGTCAAAGGAAGGCGGTTTCTTCGAAACTGCGCAGTTTCCGACTGTGAAGCCGTGCAATCGGCGTGACGCGCAGCCGCTCCATGGCACGGATGCCGATCAGCAAGTGGCGGCTGACCTGCGTCTTGTAAAAGTCTGATGCCATGCCGGGCAGCTTCAGTTCCCCATGCAAGGGCTTGTCGGATACGCACAGCAGCGTGCCGTAGGGAACGCGAAAGCGGAATCCGTTGGCGGCAATCGTGGCGCTTTCCATGTCCAGCGCCACGGCACGCGATTGCGACAGCCGGCGCACGGGGCCTGAGTGATCCCGAAGCTCCCAGTTGCGGTTGTCGATGGTGGCTACCGTGCCGGTCCGCATGATGCGCTTCAGCTCATACCCTTCCAGCTGGGTGACATCAGCCACTGCCTGCTCCAGCGCAATCTGGATCTCGGCCAAGGCGGGGATCGGCACCCAGACCGGCAGGTCATCATCCAGCACATGGTCATCGCGCAGATAGGCGTGGGCGAGCACGAAATCCCCCAGCGACTGCGAATTCCGCAGCCCCGCGCAATGCCCGACCATCAGCCATGCATGCGGGCGAAGCACGGCGATGTGGTCGGTCGCGGTCTTGGCGTTCGACGGGCCAACACCGATGTTGACCAGCGTGATCCCCTGCCCATCGGCGCGCTTCAGATGATAGGTGGGCATCTGCGGCAGCTTTGCCACCGGCTGGATGACCCCATCCGGCGCCGTGATCTCTTGATTCCCGGTTGCCACAAAAGCGGTGTAGCCGCTGGCCGGATCGGCAAGGGCAGAACGGGCATAGGTTTCGAACTCGTCAACATAGAACTGGTAGTTGGTGAACAGGACGTGATTTTGGAAGTGCATCGGATCGGTCGCGGTGTAATGCGACAGCCGCGCAAGGCTGTAATCCACCCGCTGCGCCGTGAAGGGCGCCAGGGGCGCCGACCCATCAGCATAGCGCGTCATCACTCCGTTCACGATGTCATCGTTCGTCGTCGCCAGATCCGGCACGTCAAACACGTCGCGCAGCGAAAAATCCAGCACGCCTTCCTGCGGCACCGCCATGCCGGGGTTACCCGCCAACGCGAAATGCACCGGGATCGGCGTATCCGACGGCCCGATGTCGACCGAGACGCCGTGGTTTTCCACCAGAAGCTCGATCTGCTGGATCAGGTAATTGCGGAACAGGTCCGGCCTTGTCACCGTGGTGGCGTAGGTGCCCGGGCTGGACACATGACCAAACGACAACCGGGAATCCACCTTGTCAAAGCTGGTGACCGTCAGCCTGATCTCCGGGTAGAAGGCCCGGATTCGGCGTCCGGGCGTCCCCTTGGCGATCGTTTCACTGAACTGAAGCGCCAGAAAGCCGGTTGCCTCGACATAGAGAACCTCCAGCAGATCGACGGCAGCGGCGGCGTCCGTAAAGCTATGGTGGTCCCGGGCGGGGGGGCAAAGGGTGGCGGTCTGGGGCTCGTCCTGCATTTCACGTCCTGAAGTTGATCCGGCATATAAGCCGAAACCCCTACCCCTTCGCAAGTGACAGCGTAATGACGGCGCGACGTCAGACCACCCGGAACAGGGTCGCCAGCGCCAAGTCTGTGGCATGTTCCAGCGTCTCGGCCGAAAAGTTTACGCCGTCAATCTCACCTTCGAACCCCATTTCGCGCAGGCGCTACGCCGGAAGCCCTGTGCCAGCGCCCACGTCCGGCACCGGCCCCGTGCCACTTGCCCCGCGCCACTTGCCCCAAAGAAGGCCGCCGCCACATGCGTGGGCAGGCGGTACTGCATGTCTGGGGCGAAACCGGTGTCAGGGTCGCGGCCCGGTCGCGTTATTAGGCCAGACAGGCCTCTGGCCCGGCCAACCCAAATGCGTCCTTCAATCCCTGATCCATTCCGACACCGCCGCGTGCCAGCATGGGCCGGGGCACAGTCACCGCGCAAGCCCTTGCACCCGCGCGCGCTGCCCCCGATAGTCGCGCCCATGTCCACGCTGCTTTCCCTTGGCCACGGCTATTCCGCGCAGGCGCTTGCCCGCCGTCTGCTCCCGCAGGGCTGGCAAGTGATCGGCACCACCCGCAACGCCGCCCGTGCCGATGCCTTCCGCGCCGAAGGGGTGGAGCCGCTGCTCTGGCCCGGCGACCCTGGGCCTGCGCTCGCCAAGGCGACTCATGTCCTTGCCTCCGCTGCACCTGACGCGGCAGGTGATCCCTTCCTGCAGGTGATCACCGGGATCGCGCAGGCAAAGGCGACCTGGGTCGGCTACCTCTCCACCACCGGCGTCTATGGCGACCACAAGGGTGCCTGGGTCGATGAGACCACACCGCTGACCCCTGCATCCGACCGGGGCCGTCAGCGCGTTCTGGCCGAGGGCCAGTGGCTGTCGACCGGCCTGCCGGTGCATATCTTCCGGCTGGCGGGCATCTACGGCCCCGGTCGCGGCCCGTTCGAGAAGGTTCGCGACGGCACCGCGCGGCGGATCATCAAGCCTGGCCAGATTTTCAGCCGCATCCACGTCGATGACATCGCCCAGGTGCTGGAGGCGTCGATGCGCCACCCCAACCCGGGTGCCGCCTACAATGTCTGCGACAACAACCCTGCCCCGCCCGAAGATGTGCTGTCCCACGCGGCCTGCCTTTTGGGCCTGCCCGATCCGCCCGCGATTGCCTTCGATCAGGCCGAGATGTCGCCAATGGCCCGCAGCTTTTATGGCGAATCCAAACGCACCCGGAACGCCCGGATCAAGACCGAACTTGGGGTTACCCTTCTTTACCCCGACTACCCCGCGGGCCTCGCTGCTCTCTTGCGGGACGAAAAGGGCTAAACCTCCACAATCCAAACTGTGCGTGCTCTTGTCGCAAGCGCCACCGAAAGTCCGATGGGTCTGAAAGCCTCCGGGGTGAGCCATAGGCGTACACTACTCGGCTGCGACACCCAGCACCTGGCCGTTCAGGATCGCCTCACTGACCGATGACAGCGCCAGCGCCGCCGCGCCATGTGCCCAGAGCAGGTCTCCCCACGCGTGGATCTCGATAGGGGGGCGAGGGCGGCCGGTGTTGATGGTCAGATTGTCCATCTCGGCCAAGGTCTCGGCAGCATAAAGGTAGTCATACCGCATCCGTTCCCCCGACAGGATGATCAGCGCGGGATCAAACAGGTTGATCACATTCGACAGACCCACAGCCAGGTATCGCCCGGCCCGGCGAAAGATCGACTTGGCTGTCGCGTTCCCGGCCTTGGCGTGATCGTACAGGCTTTCCAGCAGGACGGCGATGCTTTGCCCTTCCTTGTGCCCCCAGTTCAGCGCCGTAGTCGCCTCGCGCGCCAGGGCGTAGTCGGCGATATAGGCCTCAAGACACCCCCTCTGGCCGCAGCGGCACAGGGCGCCATCCAGTTGCACCTTGGTATGGCCCAGTTCCATCCCCAACCGCTGCGCGCCGCGATAGATGCGGTGGTTCATCACAAAACCCATGCCCACACCATGCTCGATGGTGACCACGGCGAAATCCGACAGACTGCGCCCGGCGCCGAACCACAGCTCTGCCAGCGCAACCAGGTTGGCGTCATTGTCGATCGTCACCGGCAGCCCCAGCCGCGCGCCCGCCCGCGCAGCCAACGGCACCGCCCGCTCCGCCAGAACCGAAGACCACAGCACCACCCCTTCGGCGCAGTCGACAAAGCCGGGCACCCCGATGCCGACGGCCGAAAGCTGGGCCCGCGCCATGCCCGCCTTGGTGCAGACCCGGTCCAGAAGAAGCTCGATCGCGTCCAGAATTTCAGACACCGCCATTGGCCCGGGTCTGCGGGGAATCGCATCATCCGCAATCAGGTTGCCGGCGAAATCGACAATCACGGCGGTATGTTCACGGTCCGACAACTTCATCCCGGCGACGCGATGCGCCTCGGCCCGGACGCCAAGCGCCACGGCGGGACGGCCGCGGCCGGGTTCGCCATCGCGCTGGGCTGCAACCTCTTCGATCAGCCCGGCCTCGATCAGTTCCGAGGTAATGGTGGTGATGGACGCAGGGCTGACCCCAAGATCCTTGGCAACCTGAACCCGCGGGATCAAGCCCGAGGCGCGGACCTGTTCGAACACTTGCTGGCGGAGCGGACGTTGCGATTCTGCCAATGGCGGGATCAACGGGCCCACACCCTTGCGCCCTTCACTTGCTTTCGACCGGATCGCCCGCGACATTTATTCAGTCTCCGAAGTAAAGATGTCGCCAATTTACCAGATTTGACAGCTTGCCCGCACAGTAACCCCGGGAATCCGGCAGATGTTCGATCTGGGCAAGCTTTCATCACCAGTTTTATTTTGACAACTGAAATTGTGAACGCCACGCTTTTGCTGGATTTCGGCGCTAAGCCCGGGCGAGAGAGCATCTGGCAGATACAGTGGAGGAAGAGACTGATGCGAAAGCTAACTCTGGCGGCAGTTCTGGCGGTGACCGGTTTTTCGTCGGCGGCGCTGGCCGAAGACAAGAAGATCGGCGTATCCTGGTCGAACTTTCAAGAGGCACGCTGGAAGTTTGATGCTGCCGCCATGCGGTCGTCAATTCAGCGTGATGGTAACGAATACATCACGGCCAATGCCGAGGCGTCGTCAGAAAAGCAGTTGAACGATATTCGTACGATGATCGAGCAGGGCATCGACGTGCTGGTGATCCTGCCGGTTGATCGTGAGGCGATTCTGCCAGCCCTTGACTGGGCTGCTGAGGCGGGGATCCCCGTCATAAGCTATGACCGCCTGATCGAGGACGACCGCGTGTTCTACATCACCTTCGACAACGTGGGTGTCGGGCGGATCATCGCGGCAATCATCCGGCAGGTCCAGCCAGACGGCAATTACGTCATTTTGAAGGGCGATCCGGCAGATGCCAACGTCGGGTTCCTGCGGCAAGGGATGGAAGAAGTGATCGGCGCGGCCGTCGCGGGCGGAACGATCACCATCGTCGGAGAGGCGAATGCCGATGGCTGGAGCCCGGACAGCGCCTATGCGGCGATGGAAAAGATCCTTGTCGACAACGACGATCGGGTCGATGCCGTTCTGGCGCAGAATGACGGCATCGCCGGCGCGGTGATCGAGGCATTGGCGGCGCGGGGGCTGAACGTTCCTGTCGGTGGCCAGGACGGCGACCCGGCGGCGCTGAACCGGGTGGCGCGCGGCACTCAGGTGGTGTCGGTGTGGAAGAACAACCTCGAACTTGGCAAGGCAACCGGCAAGATCGCCGGTCTTCTCGCAGAGGGCGTCCCAATGGACAGAATTCCGGATTCCATCCGCTTTACGGGCGGTGAGAAAGGCCTGACCTTCAACGCTATCCTGCTGAACCCGACGCCGATCACCAAGGATAACCTGAACCTTGTCATCGAAGCGGACGTCATCACGCAGAGAGAGGCCTGCGCCGGGGCGGTTCCGGGCGTAGCCGGGTGCTGACCCCGGCATAAGTCCGTTGCGGCGGGCCAGAGATCTGCCGCAACACGGGGCGTCGGACGGGTTCGGATCGGCGCCCTGTGCTTTTTTATTTTGACAACTGAAATTATTCGCGGCATTTTTCCGCCCGTTCCGGCGAATCTGCCGGGCCGGCCCATCGCAGGCCGATGTCCATAGGGAGGATACCATGCGTAACGCAATTCTCGTCGCCGTTCTGGCGGTGACTGGCTTTTCGTCGGCTGCACTTGCCGAAGGGATGAAGATCGGCGTCAGCTGGGCTTCATTCCAGGAAGAGCGCTGGAAGATCGACGAAGCCGCGATGGTTGCTGCCATCGAAGCCGCCGGCAACACTTACGTCAACGCCGATGCCCAGTCGTCCTCGACCAAGCAGCTGGCCGACATCGAAGCGCTGATCACGCAGGGCGTCGATGCCCTGATCATCAACGCCTGGGACAAGGACGCCATTGGCCCGGCCATCGAACTGGCCGCTGCACAGGGCATTCCGGTCGTCGGCTATGACCGCCTGATCGAAGATGACCGCACCTTCTATCTGACCTTCGACAACGTCGGTGTCGGCCGCATCATCGCGGAAACCATTTATGCGGCGGCTCCGACCGGCAACTACGCCATCATCAAGGGCGACCCGGGGGATCCGAACGCCGGTTTCCTGCTGCAGGGCATGATGTCGGTCATTCAGCCTGCCGTGGACTCGGGCGACATCAAGATCGTCGGCGAAGCCTTCTCGGACGGATGGAAGCCGGAAAGCGCCCAGACCAACATGGAGCAGATCCTGACCGCCAACAACAACGAGGTTGACGCCGTGATGAGCCAGAACGACGGCATGGCCGGCGGTGTGGTTGCAGCACTTGGCGCGCAGGGACTTGTGATTCCGGTCGGTGGCCAAGATGGCGACCTTGCGGCAATCAACCGTGTGGCACGCGGCAGCCAGACCGTTTCGGTCTGGAAGGACGCGCGTCAGCTTGGCAAGGCTGCCGGTGAAATCGCCTCGGCTCTGGCTGGCGGCGCTACGCTGGACAGCATCGAAGGCGCCTCCAAGTTCTCGGGCGGCGAGAAGGGCGTTGAAATGAACGCCATCCTCCTGGCTCCGACGCCACTGACCAAGGACAACCTTAACGCCGCAATCGACGCGGGTCACATCACCAAAGAGGCCGCCTGCGAAGGCGCCATGGCCGGCGTCGTCGGCTGCGAGTGATCGACTGACAATGGGTGCCGGGTTCGTCCCGGCACCCGCTTTTGCATGTGCCAGACGGCCCCGCGCCGTCTCCAGACGCGACACGGACCTTCCAGCATCCGGGCCAGTGGCCTGTGTAGGGTCTGTTGTCCTGGCGTCGCCCCCTCAGACTGCCGGACGAGGACATGACCGATACATCCCTGAAAACCTCCCATGATGTGCATCCGGGGCCCATCGCCCGCTTTCTGCGCGCAACCGAAATCGACACCCGCCTTCTGGGCATGTTTGGCGCGCTTTTGCTGATCTGGATCGGGTTTCACGTGTACCCGGGACTGCGCGATTTCGTGCAAACCCTTTGGGGTATCGTATCCCGTGGCGAAGGCAGCGCTGGCGAGGCGTTCGCCCTTCTCAACCCGGCGATGGTGTGGGAAAAGGGGTCGTTCCTGACCCCGCAGAACCTGTGGTTCCTCAGCGTGCAAAGCGCGTCAATCGGGATCATGGCCACGGGGATGGTGCTGGTGATCATCTCTCGCAACATCGACCTGTCGGTCGGGGCCATACTGGGCGTGACTGGCATGATGATGGGGCTGTTCCAAGTGGAATGGCTGCCGCAGTACCTTGGCCTGGGGCACCCGGCAATCTGGGTGCTGACAGTGATCCTGGGCATCCTTGTCGGCGGGTCCATCGGCGCCTTCCAGGGCTCGCTGATCGCCTATCGCGGCATCCCGTCCTTCATCGTCACGCTGGGCGGCCTTCTGATCTGGCGCGGGTTTGCCTTCCTGTCGGCGAACGGACGGACGATCTCTCCGGTCGACAGCACGTTCCAGCTGCTGGGTGGTGGGCCTTACGGCGCGGTTGGCGAGACGGGCAGCTTCATCGTTGGCGCCCTGGCCATTGTCGCGATCCTGTATCTGATCTGGTCCGGCCGCCAGTCGCGAAAGCGGCACGACTTCCCGCTGCGCCCGATGTGGGCCGAGGTGACAATGGCCGCGCTGGGGTGCGGCCTGGTGATCGGCGCGGTCCTGGTGGTGAACGCCTACCCTTGGCCACGGGGCATCCTGCGGCAGCAGAACTTGCCCGATGATGCGGTCGTCAGCCACGGCTTTGCCATTCCGGTGCTGATCATGGTGGGCGTAGCCATCGCGATGACGATCCTGATGAACCGCACCCGCTTTGGCCGCTATGTCTTTGCCATCGGCGGCAACCCGGAAGCGGCGGCCCTGTCGGGGATCAACGTCAAATGGGTGACTCTGAAGATCTTTGCGCTAATGGGGGCGTTGGCTGGACTTTCCGCCGTGGTCGCCAGTGCGCGGTTGAACTCGGCCACCAACGCCCTTGGCCTGCTGGACGAGCTGTACGTCATTGCCGCCGCTGTTATCGGGGGCACGTCGCTGGCTGGCGGTGTGGGCACGATCTACGGCGCGATTCTTGGCGCCTATGTGATGCAATCGCTGAAATCGGGGATGGTGCTGATCGGCTTTGATACCGCCGTGCAGCAGATCGTGGTGGGCTCCGTTCTGGTGCTGGCCGTCTATCTTGACAACGTTTACCGCCGCCGCGGCAAATAAGGGAGGGGCTGGACATGACCACGAACAAGGAAATTCCTCTGGTCGAGTTGCGCGACATCTCGATCTCATTCGGGGGGATCAAGGCGGTCGATCACGTCACGGTCGATCTTTACCCGGGTGAGGTTGTGGGCCTTCTGGGCCACAACGGCGCGGGGAAATCGACGCTGATCAAGTGCCTGTCGGGGGCCTACAAAGCGGACGCGGGCCAGATCCTGATCAATGGGCAGGAGGTTGAGATCAACAATCCCCGCGATGCCCGCACCCAGAATATCGAGACGATCTACCAGACCCTTGCGCTGGCAGATAACCTTGATGCTGCCTCGAACCTGTTTCTCGGTCGGGAACTGGTCAATGGAATGGGCTTCGTCGACGAAAGCGCGATGGAGTCGGAAACCCGAAAGATCATGGGCCGCCTCAACCCCAACTTCCGCAAGTTCAACGTGCCGGTCTCGGCCCTGTCGGGCGGTCAGCGCCAGTCGGTCGCCATTGCCCGCGCGGTGGATTTCAACGCCAGGATACTGATCATGGACGAACCCACCGCCGCCCTTGGTCCGCACGAGACGCAGATGGTGTCGGAACTGATCCAGGAGTTGAAGGCCCAGGGCCTGGGCATCTTCCTGATCGAGCATGACATCCACAACGTGATGAAACTGTGCGACCGCGCATCCGTCATGAAGAATGGCCAGCTTGTCGGCACGGTCAACGTGGACGAAGTGACCGACGAAGACATCCTTGGCATGATCATCCTTGGCAAGAAGCCGGCACTGGCGGCCTGACATGTACATCGGCCTTGACCTCGGCACATCGGGCCTCAAGGGCATTCTCATCGGCGAGGATCAGAGCGTCCTCGCCGAAGCCACCGCCCCCCTGACCGTATCCCGCCCCCATGAGGGGTGGAGCGAGCAAGCCCCCTCTGACTGGATCAGCGCGGCCGAAGCGGTGCTGGACCAGCTTGCTGCCAAAAACCTGGGGGCGGTCCGGGGCATGGGATTGTCCGGCCACATGCACGGTGCCACCCTGCTGGACGCCGGGGATGAGGTGCTGCGGCCCTGCATCCTGTGGAACGACACCCGCAGCCATGAGGAAGCCGCCGAACTGGACGGTGACCCGATGTTCCGCCGCCTGACCGGCAACATCGTCTTTCCGGGCTTTACTGCGCCAAAACTCATGTGGGTCCGCAGCCATGAGCCTGGCATCTGGGACCGGGTGGCAAAGGTCCTTTTGCCCAAGGATTACCTCCGCCTCTGGCTGACCGGCGATCATGTCGGCGAGATGTCGGATGCTGCCGGGACAAGTTGGCTGGACACGGGCAAACGCGACTGGTCCGATGACCTGCTTGCTGCCACCGGCCTGACCCGCAGCCACATGCCGCGTCTGGTTGAGGGGTCGGAAGTTTCCGGCACCCTCCGTGACGCTTTGGCCGCCCGCTGGGGCCTGCCGAAAGGCGTGGTCGTCGCTGGTGGCGGCGGCGACAACGCGGCCTCGGGCGTCGGCGTTGGCGTCGTGCGTGCGGGTGAGGCGTTTGTGTCGCTTGGCACCTCTGGCGTGCTTTTTGCGGCTAATGACGGCTACCGGCCCGACCCCGCCACCGCCGTCCACACCTTCTGCCACGCGCTGCCAAACACCTGGCACCAGATGGGCGTGATCCTGGCCGCCACCGATGCGCTGAACTGGTATGCGCAGCTGGTTGGCACCGATGCGGCCAAGCTGACCGGCGAACTTGGAACCCTGCAAGCCCCGGGCAAAACCACGTTCCTGCCCTATCTTGGCGGCGAACGGACGCCCCTGAATTCGGCCACCATCCGGGGAGCCTTCACCGGGCTGGAACACGCCACCGACCGCGCTGCAGGCACTCGCGCCGTGCTGGAAGGGGTGACCTTCGCCTTCCGCGATTGCCGCAACGCACTGGCTGCCACTGGCACGAAACTGCAGCATCTGGTTGCCGTCGGCGGCGGCTCGCGCTCTGACTACTGGCTGCGCCTTATCGCTACGGTGCTGGATTGCCCGGTGCAGCTTCCCGTCGCGGGCGACTTTGGCGGCGCATACGGTGCCGCCCGCCTTGGCCTGATGGCCGCCACCGGGGCAGGCGCCGAAATTGCCACGCTGCCGAAAATCGCAAGGGTCATCGACCCCGACCCCAACCTCAAAGACGCATTCGACGCAGGCCATGCCCGCTTCCGCGCTGCCCAATCTGCCATCAAGGATCTGAAATGAAACACTTTTTCAAAGGTATCCCCGCCATCAGGTATGAAGGCCCGGATTCCACCAACGAATTCGCCTTCCGCCACTACAACCCTGACGAAGTCATCCTTGGCAAGCGGATGGAGGATCACCTTCGCTTCGCCGTCGCCTATTGGCACAGCTTCGCCTGGCCCGGTGGCGACCCCTTCGGCGGCCAGACCTTTGATCGCCCCTGGTTCGGCGACACCATGGAACTGGCGCGGATGAAGGCCGACGTGGCGTTCGAGATGTTCGATATTCTTGGCCAGCCGTTCTATTGCTTCCACGATGCCGACATGCGGCCCGAAGGCGCCACCTTTGCCGAAAGCCTGAAGAACCTGAACGAAATCGCCGATTACCTTCAGGAAAAGCAGGCCACCCACAAAGCCAGGCTTCTGTGGGGCACTTCCAACCTGTTCTCCCACCGCCGCTGGATGTCGGGTGCCGCCACCAACCCCGACCCGGATGTCTATGCCTATGCCGCCGCGACCGTGAAAGCGAACATGGACGTGACGCACCGCCTTGGCGGGCAGAACTACGTCCTGTGGGGCGGGCGTGAGGGGTATGAGACCCTGCTGAACACCGACCTAAAGGCCGAGCGTGCCCATGCCGGGCGCTTCTTGCAACAGGTGGTGGAATACAAGCACAAGATCGGCTTCAAGGGCGCGGTCCTGATCGAACCGAAACCGCAGGAACCGTCAAAGCACCAGTATGACTATGACGTGGCCACGGTCTACGGGTTCCTCAAGGAATTCGGGCTTGAGAAAGAGGTTCAGACCAACATCGAACAAGGCCATGCCATTCTTGCCGGGCACAGCTTCGAGCACGAGATTGGTCTGGCGGCCGCACTTGGCATCTTCGGGTCGATCGACATGAACCGGAACGACTACCAGTCCGGCTGGGACACCGACCAGTTCCCGAACAACCATGCCGAAAAGGCCGTGGCCTTCTACGAAATCCTGAAGGCCGGCGGCTTCACCACCGGCGGCGTCAACTTCGACGCCAAGATCCGCCGCCAAAGCCTTGACCCGGAGGACCTGATCCTTGCCCATGTCGGCGGCATGGACACCTGCGCCCGCGCCCTAAAATCCGCCGCCGCGCTGATGGAGTCGGGCGAGATGGAGGCCGCCGTCAAGGCCCGCTATGCCGGGTGGAATGACCCAAAGGCGCAAACGATGCTGAAGGGCCGTCTGGAGGACGCCGCCGCTCGTGTCACCGCCGAAGCCATTGAACCGCAACCGAAATCCGGTCGGCAGGAGCGGCTGGAGAACCTGTGGAACCGCTACGTCTGACCAGACGGGCGCCCGGCGAAGGGGCGCCCCTCAGTTCCACTGATGTTCGTCGAGTTCGGCGTTGATTGCGCCACCCAGAAGCACGGACCAGACGCTAAGATAAAGCCAGACCATCAGTATGATCACAGCGCCGATCGAGCCATAGATCGCGTTGTAATTGTTGAAGTTGGCCAGATACATGGAAAAACCGATCGACACGAACGACCACGTCAATGCCGCGACCAGCACGCCCACCGTAATCCACTTCGGCCCGCGCCGTCTTTCCACATTGGGACCGAAGCGATAGAGAATCGACAGGCAGGTGAGCACCAACAGGAACATTGCAACCCATGGCATCACTTGCAGCAACCACGCCCCGAAGGTGCCCAGCTTGACGAAACTGAGCAGGATCGGGACAACGACAACAGTCAACAGTGCCACGAACAGCGCCCCGATCAGCGCGATAGTCAACAGAAATTCCCTGCCAACACCCTTGAGCCAACTGCGCGGCTTCACCCGATGCACGACCTCAAGGCCCTGGATCAAGGCTGACACGCCCGCACGCGAAGAATACAGGGCAATCCCAAGCGACAGCGCCGTTGTCCACCCCAAGGCGGCCTTGGGCGCGTTGATCAGGCCAATGACCTGATCATGGACAAGCTGCCGGGCGTCGGGTGGAAGGAATCGCTCGGCCACGTTCAGATAGCCCGTGATGGCCGCCGGGTCGGCGATGAGCCCCCATAGCGCCACTGCTGCGCCCAGGCCCGGGAAGACGGCGAACATCGCATAGAAGGCAACGCCGGCCGCGATAAGACCGAAATGGCCCTCGCCAACCCGCGTCCAGACCGACTTCAATACTTGCCAGACCCGTCTGATCCACATCATTTCTAAACCATTCCCCCTATCGCCGACCGGCGCAACTTGAAGCTTGCCGTAACGCATGAAATGCTGACCACAACCGGAGGATCCCATGAGCTATACTGCCCGCGACAATCGTTACGACCGGATGAGCTATCGCCGTTGCGGTCGATCGGGTCTGCTGTTGCCCGCCATCAGCCTTGGCCTATGGCACAACTTCGGCCATGACACGCCCCACGCGACGAAGCAGGCGATCTGCCGTACCGCATTCGATCACGGAATCACCCATTTCGACTTGGCAAACAACTACGGCCCACCGCCCGGCAGTGCCGAGGAAGCATTTGGAGAACTCCTCCGCACCGATTTTCGTTCCCACCGCGATGAATTGATCATTTCGTCCAAGGCCGGTTACCACATGTGGAACGGCCCTTATGGCGAATGGGGCAGCCGGAAATATGTCATCGCCTCGTGCGATCAGTCACTGAAGCGGATGGGGCTGGATTACGTCGACATCTTCTATTCCCACCGCTTCGACCCAGACACACCGCTGGAAGAAACCATGGGCGCCCTCGATCACATCGTGCGGTCCGGCCGGGCGCAGTATATCGGCATTTCCAGCTATAACAGCCAGCGCACGCGTGAGGCTGTGGCAATTCTGCAGTCGCTGGGAACGCCGCTTCTGATCCATCAGCCCAGCTACAACATCCTGAACCGCTGGGTTGAAACCGACGGGCTGAAGAACACGCTTGCGGAACATGGCGTTGGATCCATCGCCTTCATCCCGCTGGCGCAGGGGCTTTTGACGAACAAGTATTTGAAAGGAATCCCCGCCGGCAGCCGTGCGACGCAGGGCAAGTCGCTGGATCCCGCGGTGGTGGAAAAGGCCGTCGTTTCCGTTCGCAAGTTGAACGACATGGCCACCGCACGGGGACAGACGCTGGCACAGATGTCCCTGGCCTGGGTGCTTCGCGATGGCGGCATCACCAGTGCCCTGATCGGCGCGTCAAAGCCCGAGCAGGTAGAGGACTGCGCCGCCGCGATCCGCAACCTTGATTTCACGGCCGGCGAACTGGCGCAGATCGACGCGATATCCGAAGAAAAGGCCATCAACCTATGGGCAAAGTCTTCATCTGACTAAGGCTGCGGGTCACCTGATCGCCACCTCTATCCGCTTCAGTCCTGAGCTTTCACCGAGGCAGTGACATAGTTGCAGCCCAGATCCCGGTCCGACAGGCTCCATCGCCAGGTGACCGGGTTGAAGACCATGCCCTTGCGGTCCACTGGCCGGAGTCCTGCCGTCTGGATCAGCCCGTAAAGCTCATCCGGGGTAATGAACTTCTGCCAGTCATGCGTGCCCTTGGGCAGCCAGCGCATCACCCATTCCGCCCCGATGATCGCCATGACGAAGGACTTCGAATTGCGGTTCAGCGTTGAACAGATCATCAGCCCGCCGGGTTTCAGCAATTGCTGGCAGGCGGTCAGATAGGCCTGCGGATCGGCCACATGTTCCACCACTTCCATGTTCAAGATCACGTCGAATTGTTCACCGGCGGCGGCGAGGTCTTCGGCGGTGGTGTGACGGTAGTCGATCTTCAGGCCCGACTGCTCGGCATGCAGTCGCGCCACCGGGATGTTGCGGGCCGCCGCATCTGCGCCCACCACATCGGCCCCAAGCCGCGCCATAGGTTCGGATAAAAGCCCCCCGCCGCAGCCAATATCCAGCAATCGCAGCCCTTTGAACGGCAAGGCTTGAGCAAGGTCCCGCCCGAACTCGGCGGCAATCTGGCTGGTGATATAGTCCAGCCGGCAGGGGTTCAGCATGTGCAACGGCTTGAACTTGCCGGTCGGGTTCCACCAGTCGGCTGCCATCGCCTCGAACTTGGCCACCTCGGCCGGATCGACGGTTGTCGTCGTTTCCATGATTGTCTCCGCATTGCCCTTCGACACCGGGCTGTCTCGACGTTATATAGGGCGATGATGGATCAAAGATCAGGTCAAAAGCGCGCTGTCGAGTTTCTTTATCCGCCGATCGATCCGTTCGATCAGCGGGTCATCGACATGGGCGATGGCCACCGAGTCTACATGGAACAATGCGGTCGGCCGGACGGGATTCCGGTCTTTGTGTTCCATGGCGGGCCGGGGGGCGGGTGTTCGCCCGCCATGCGCCGCTACTTTGACCCCACGGTCTACCGTACCATCCTGTTTGATCAGCGTGGCTGTGGCCGGTCGCGCCCGCATGCCAGCATCATCGCCAATACCACCTGGCACCTGATTGAAGACGTGGAGACAATCCGCAAGACCCTCGGCATTGACCGCTTCATCGCTTTTGGGGGCAGCTGGGGTGCTACGTTGGCGTTGATCTATGCGCTGACCCACCCGGACCGGGTGCAGCACCTTGTCCTGCGAGGCGTGTTCCTAATGACCAAGGCCGAGCTGAAATGGTTCTACGGTGGCGGGGCCGGGGCGTTCTTCCCCGAAATCTGGGGCCGTTTCGTCGCCGCCATTCCAGCATCCGAGCGTGACAACCTGATCCACGCCTACAACCGCCGCCTGTTTTCCGGCAACCTGATGGAAGAAACCCGCTTCGGCCGCATCTGGGCGAACTGGGAAAACGCCCTGGCCTCGATCCACCATGAAGGCCCTCTGGGCGAAAGCCCGTCAGACTATGCCCGCGCCTTTTCCAGGCTGGAGAACCACTATTTCCAGAACGGCGGCTTTCTGCAATGCGATGGCTGGATCCTGCAGGAACGCAAGCGCATCGAGCATATTCCCGCCACTATAATCCAGGGCCGCTATGACATGATCTGCCCGCCCGTGTCGGCCTGGAACCTGGCTGACGGCTGGCACAGCTGTGATCTCCGGATGATCCCGCTGGCCGGCCACGCCCTGTCCGAACCCGGCATCAGCGAGGCGCTGGTCAAGGTGATGGATGGCCTGCGACGGGGTTAGGGCTTGCCCCCACGTCGTGCATCAACCCTGCTTGATCATCACATGCCGGACGACGGTATATTCCTCCAGCGCATAGGCGCAGATGTCCTTGCCATAGCCTGCTTGCTTCAGGCCGCCATGCGGCACCTCGTTGGTCAGCATGAAATGCGTGTTGCCAGGTGCAGCTGGACCGAAGCCTTGCAGTGGTGGCGCCATCGCCGGTCGGGAAATCATGTCGCCGGGGCCAGCTTCAAGGCCATCACTATCAAGGGGTAATTCCAGGGCGCGACAGAGGCGACGAGTTGGGTCCGGATGGTCCCGAAGGTATCTCCCTATTTGCCCATGCCGGCGGTCTCGGACCCACCGCGGGTCAGGTAGTAGGCGATCAGGATCGGCACGAAGGTTGCTGCGAAGACCACGATGGCGACGACATTTGTGACCGGTCGTTGGCGCGGGCGAACCAGTTCGTTCAGCATCCAGATCGGCAGGGTGGTTTGCTGGCCCGCGGTGAAGGTTGTGACAATCACCTCATCGAACGACAGGGCGAAAGCGAGCATTCCCCCGGCAAGCAGTGCAGACCCAAGGTTCGGCAGCAGGACATGGCGGAAGGTCTGGAAGCTGTTGGCGCCAAGGTCTGCGCTCGCCTCCATGATCCCGCCAGACAGACGGCGCATCCGGGCGACGGCGTTGTTGTAGACGATGACGATGCAAAACGTTGCGTGGCCAAGGACGATGGTCCAGGTTGAAAAAGGGATGTCCATGATCCCGAAGGCCGACCTCAGCGACATGCCGGTGATGACGCCGGGCAGGGCGATCGGTAGCAGTATCAGAAGCGAGATCTGGTCGCGGCCAAAGAATCTGGCGCGGGCCATGGCGGCAGCGACAAGTGTGCCGAGGATCATTGAAATAACGGTCGAAATCGCGGCAACCCTCAGGGAAAGATAGAGTGGAGGCCAGATGTCATCACGATTCCAGGCCACTCCGAACCACTGAGTAGTCAGTCCGGGGGGCGGGAACTGATAGGTGCGCTCCTCTGTCGTGAAGGCATAGAGGAAGATCAGCAGGATCGGGAGGTGGAGGAACAGAAGTCCACCAAGAGCCGCCAACTTCAACCCGAGCGAGGCTTCAGAGCGCATCGAAAGCCCCCGCGCGTTTGGCAAGCGTCAGATAAACCAGCATGATCAGGATCGGCACCACGGCAAAGGCGGCGGCAAGGGGGATATTCCCGGCGGTGCCTTGCAGCTGGTAGACGGCTAGGCCGATGAAACGGGCACTGTCGCCCACGATCTGCGGGATGATGTAATCGCCCAGAGTCAGCGAGAAGGTGAAGATGGATCCGGCGACAACCCCGGGCAGGGCAAGGGGCAGGATAACGGTGCGAAAGGTCTGCGACCGCGTGGCGCCAAGGTCGGCCGAGGCTTCGAGCAGCGAGGTCGGGACGCGCTCCAGTGCTGCTTGCATCGGCAGGATCATGTAGGGAAGCCAGACGTAGACAAAGACAAGGAAAGTGCCGAAGGGCGAGGTAGAAAGGGACGAGCCCTCAAGGCCGGGAATGCTCAGGATGCCGGTTATGAGAAACGAGGTGCCGGTGCTTTCGGCAGCCCAGCCAATGATGCCCTCCTTGGCGAGGATGAGCTTCCACGCGTAGACCTTGACCAGATAGCTGGACCATAGGGGAAGCATGACGCCAAGGTAGAATGCCGCCTTCCATGACCCGCGCGCGTAGCGCGCGGCATAATAGGCGATGGGGAAGGCAAGGATGGCGCAGGCAAGGGTCACGGCCGTGGCCATGAGGACCGTGCGCAGGATGATGTCGAGGTTCTGCGGCCGAAACAGTTCGGCGTAGGTCTTGAGGGTGAACTCTTCCTTAACTACACCGGAAAACTCGTCGATCGAGTAGAATGACTGCAGGAGAAGGGCCGCCAGAGATCCAAGATAGACCACGCCCAGCCAGAGGAGCGGCGGGGTGACGAGGAGAAGGAGAAGCAGGTTCGGACGGCGCCAGAAAAGGCTGGTCAGGCGATCGGCTGGGCCCCGGGCCGGAAGTGTCGCTGGGCTGGTCATGGTCGGAACCATTGGCCAGGAAAATCGCCGAAGGAAGGATCTTGTGCGCCCGGCAGTCTACCGTAGGGCGCGCTGAGGGTTCGGGAGCCTCCGGCGGGGATACTTGCAGACAGAAAATGCCGAGGATCGATCTGCATTTTCTGTCTGCAAGTATCCCGGGGGTGAGCCTGCAAGGCGAGGGGGCGGCGCCCCCTGCGGCGGTCGGACCGGGTGGTGCTGTGGGGCATCACGCGCCCTCCATCAGATGCAGGGCACCGGGGTCGAAAGTGATTGCCGTCGTGTCGCCTTCTGCCGGTACGACCTGGCCTGCGGGGACAAGTGCGGCGATTTCGGTGCCGTTGGCCTGCAGCACGACGCGGGTGCCAGACCCAAGGTAGCGCAGGGCGGTGACGGTGCCAGTGACGGTGCCGACGGTGGCCAGACGTGTCGCCTCGGGGCGGAGAGATGCCCAGGCCTCGGGGCCGCCAAGGGCGCGGGTCAGTTCGGGGGGAAGTACATTGGAGGAGCCGACGAAATCAGCCACAAAGCGGGTGCGGGGGCGGTCGTAGATGTCTTGGGGGGTGCCGATCTGGGCGATTCGGCCTTCGTTGAAGACGGCGAGGTGGTCGGCCATGCTGAGCGCTTCGTTCTGGTCATGGGTGACGAAGACGAAGGTCAGGCCAAGGCGGTGCTGGAGCGCCTTCAGCTCATCCTGCATCGCCTCGCGCAGCTTCAGGTCCAGCGCGCCGAGGGGTTCATCAAGCAGAAGGACTCGGGGTTCGTTAACCAGCGCGCGCGCCAGCGCCACGCGTTGGCGCTGGCCGCCGGAAAGTTGGGCGGGTTTGCGGTCGCCGTAGCCGTCAAGCTTTACCAGGGCCAACATATCTTCGGCGCGTGCAAGGCGGTTGGTCTTGCCAACCCCCTTGACCATGAGGCCGTAGGCCACGTTGTCGCGCACATTGAGGTGCGGGAACAGGGCGTAGTCCTGAAAGACGGTGTTCACGTTGCGTAGGTGCGGCGGCGTGTTCGACACATCTTCGCCGAAGATCCGGATCTGGCCGCCCGTGGGTTTTTCAAATCCCGAGATCAGGCGCAAGCAGGTGGTCTTGCCTGACCCGGACGGGCCAAGCATCGCGAAGAACGACCCCTCGGCAATGGTCATGTCGACGCCGTCGACCGCCTTCACGGGGCCGAAGTGGCGGGAAACGCTGTGGAATTCGACAGCTGCGGTCATGGGCGTTATCCGGACATAGGCAGATCCACGCCCTGGCTGTTGCAGGGGCGTTGGCAAGGCAGGGTGGGCAATATTGCCCACCCTGCGTAAAGGTGCGTTTAGCGGCCGCCGATCACGCCGATGTAGTCCGAGACCCAGCGGTAATAGGGCACGCAGGCCCCGTCGCCCTGCGAGCAGTTCGACACAGGGGTGGTCCAGAACTTGATTTTTTCGAAGTCATCAAGGCCGTTCTTGGTGCAACCTTCCGCAGTTTGCATGCCGCGCCCGTCGGTGCAGGCGGCCGGAACGGCCGGGTTTGCGCCGAACCAGAGCGACAGATCAGACTGCAGGTTCGAGCTGAGAGAATGCTCCAGCCAGAGGTAGGCGCAGTTCGGGTTGGCCGCATCGACATGCAGCATCGAAGTGTCGGCCCATCCGGTTGCCCCTTCCTGCGGAATGGTCGAGGCGATCGGAGAGCCGTCGCCTTGCAGCAGGTTCACCTGGAACGGCCAGGAGCCCGACGCCACAACGCCCTCGTTCTTGAAGTCGTCCATCTGGATGAACGCGTCATGCCAGTAGCGGCTTGTCAGCGTGCGCTGGACACGCAAAAGGTCAAGAGCGGCCTTGTACTGGTCTTCGTTCAACTCGTAAGGCGATGTGATCCCAAGCTCGGGCTTGTGGAACATGAGGTATTGCGCCGCGTCTGCGATGTGGATCGGGCCGTCATAGGCCTGGACGCGCCCCTTGTTCGACTGGCCGTCGGATAGTGTCATCTCTTCGAAGACCACGTTCCATGAGGTTGGCGGTTCGGCAAAGACCTCGGTGTTGTACATCAGGACATTCGGCCCCCACATGTAGGGCACGCCGTAGTGGACGCCGTCGACCGTATGCCAGGGCGCGGATTTCAGCCGGTCGTCGACGGTGGACCAAGAGGGGATCAGGTCGGTGTTGATCGGCTGTACGCGGTCACCGGCGACAAGGCGCAGACTTGCATCGCCCGAGGCGGTGACGAGGTCGAACCCGCCTTCGTTCATCAGGGCCACCATCTCGTCCGAGGTGTTCGCGGTCTTCACGTTCACCTTGCAACCCGAGGCCGCCTCGAACTTGGTTACCCAGTCGAATTCGGGCACTGTCTCGCCGCGTTCGATGTAGCCGGGCCAAGCGACGATGTTGACCTGACCTTCGGGCGCGCCAATGGCGGTGATCTGGGCAAGGACAGGGGAAAGGCCGGTCAGTAGGCTGAGCGCCGTGGTGGCCATAAGTTTCATGGTCTTCATTTGCATACTCCCTTTTGATAGGCCAACCTCGAAGAACACCCCCGAGGCGGCACGCCGGTTTTCCGGTCATGCACGCAAGCTACGGCAGCAATCAGGAATCGCAAATGCAAAACGTGGATGAGTGATACCGTTTTTTCGATAGCTCCGGCTAGTCTGCGGTCAGATCCGGAGGCCGCCTGACCAACGGTGCGCCTGAGGGGGCCGGCCGCCAGTCTGGCGCGTTCGATTCTGGGCGGGCTGTAATTCTGGGCGGGCTGTAATGGCACAAGCCGATGACAAGCGATGGCGGCGCCGAGCGCACGAAGTTGTGCGCCGGAGACGGCAGCGGCGCGCCCTTGCGCCAGGCAAGGCCGACCTGCACCGTCGGCAGGTCGCCCGAGACATCCCGGACTTCGATCCCCCGTGCGATACTTGAACCAAGAGGAAGCTGAAGATGCGGTTTGAACGAATGGCAGAGGTTGGCAAGGGTTGTTCGCGGCCGTCGGGGGTGGTCTGATCAAGGACGAACAGAGGAGGCCGGGACATGTGGTGGGCAGTGGCAGCGGTGGCATTGGGTGGGGTGGCGATTGCCCTGCAGGCGCCGATAAACGCGGCTTTAAGCCGGGGGCTTGGTGCGCCGGTTCCGGCGGCGGCGGTGTCGTTCGCGGTCGGGTTTCTGGTTCTGCTGGCGGTGTCACTGGTGCAAGGGCAGGGCGGGGCCTACTTAAAGCTGTCGTCGGTGCCATTGTGGACCCTGGTCGGCGGGTTTCTGGGTGCGTGGTATGTGTTCGCGGCGGTCTGGGGTGTCGCATCGCTGGGTGTGGTGACGCTGGTCGCCGCGCTGGTCTTTGGGCAAATGGGGGCGGCGCTGGTGATCGACACGACCGGCGCCTTGGGCATGGCGGTCCGAGACATCACGCCGACGCGGATTGCCGCGGCGGCGATGGTGCTTGGCGGACTGGTGCTGTCGCGGCTTTAGTCGCGCTTGACCGGCATCGAGCGCATATGCGCCACCGTCTCGCGTTCGGCCCGGCGGCAGGCGACGGGGGGCAAGCCTTTGGCGATCAGGTCCAGATCCTCACGTACCCGCGTACCGATTTCCCGGAGTGCGAAGTGCAGGGCGCCCGCGCGGTGGGGTGAGAAGAGCATGTTTGGCGTGCGACGAATCGGGTCTTCATTGGGTAGGGGTTCGACCGGAAAGACATCGGTTGCCACGCGGACGCGGCCTGACGCTGCCGCTTGGGTGAGGGCCGGGAAATCGGCGGCGGCAGCGCGCGACATCAATAACAGCATCGCGCCCTTTTGCATCAGCGCCAGCGCGCGGGCGTCAATCATGCCCTTGTTGTCGGTGGTGATCGTGGCCATGACGAAGATGAAGCGGTTCTGCGCCATCAGCGTGTCAAAATCTACCGGCTCTACGCCCAGCCGGCGCAAGTGGCCAGGTGGCAGCCAGGGGTCATAGACCTGCACCCGGCAGCCGAACGGGGCCAGAAGGCGGTGCAGCGACCGACCAAGGTCGCCGAATCCGATGATCCCGACGGTGGAGCCGGCCAGAAGCTCGGACTCCCGATTGCCGTCGAACAGCCATTTCTCCTGGCCCGTCAGGAAAGCCGCATGTTCGCCGTGGATGTTGCGCGCCAGCGAGAGCGCCATGCCAAGCGCCATCTCTGCGACCGGGGCCGCAAAGACCGCGCCGGGTGCAAGCACATGGATGCCGCGCTGGAAGCATTCATCATAGTCGATGTTCGGCAGGAAGTTCGTCTCGACGTTGAAGATCACACGCAGGTCCGGGGCCAGCGCCAGCCGGTCCGCGTCCATGGCCTGCTGCGAGATCAGAACCTCGGTCTGGGGAAGGTGAGTCGCGTAGAAGGTGTCGCGGTCCTCACCGTTCCATTCGGTCACATGATGGCAGGCACGCAGTGCGGCCATGTCTGAAGTCGAAAAGATTTCGTCGGTCGCCCGTGGATCGGGGTCGTAAAGCACACGCATCGTAAGCTCCTCCGGGTCTTCCCCAGGGTCAGACCGAGACTTCCTTGTGCAGCACGCTTTTGTCGAGGTCAATCTTGCGGCCCTCCAGGGCGACCGGGCCACGCCGGACCACATAGACCTTATCGGCGCGGTTGCGCGAAGCTTGCCCAAGGTTTCGTCATTCAGCATGACGCTGCCGCCGTGAAGAAGCCGGACACACCAGCAACACGAATGCTGCGCGTCAGTGTCAATGCAGAGCAGGCGTAGGGGCTGCGACATGAGTTGTATACGCGCATAGCCGACGCGAAAGGAAGTCTGGCTTGGACGCATGGGGCCGAGGTGCCGCTGGGCACCGATCTTCAAAAGAGACAGGCAAGGCTATGGGTCTGAATCCGTCGCGTCAGCGCCGCGTCATGGCGATGCGGATCAGGGCTCGTTCCATCACTGCCATCCCCGGCGCGCGGGAGGCGGAGCGGAGGGTAAGGTCCGTTT
>Ga0105045_10000577_pt1 | contig 27452 bp, 25 predicted proteins | sample MAT02_FD_78089 | JGI IMG/M metagenome (GOLD analysis project Ga0105045, IMG submission 78089) | Freshwater microbial communities from Lake Fryxell liftoff mats and glacier meltwater in Antarctica - MAT-02 (megahit assembly) | ecosystem: Environmental > Aquatic > Freshwater > Ice > Liftoff... | reverse complement strand
GAGTCTTTCTCAAAAATTTCTTGCGCAAGCATTTGCGTTTTGACTTTTTGTAACTCATCGGGAGAAACGATTTCTTTTTTCAGTTTTTCAAGTTGCTCTATTATTTTTGTTTCGAGTTCAGCAATCGTGTGGCCCTGGGTTGGAATACCGGTAATCACAAATTGTGAGCCATATTGTTTAAAGATGTCGTAACTGGTGCTCAACGCTGCGGCAACTTGCTCGCCGCGCACTAAAGAACGTGAAAAACGTGAACTTTCACCACCATCTAAAATCGCGCTTGCGACTAACAATGCGTACACTTCTTTTTCATCTTTAGCCGATTTAATGCTAGGTGCATCAAATCCCCAAATAGCGTAGGGAAGTTTTGCGGGTAAGTGTACCTTGATACGTTTTTCACCCAAGCTTGCAATTTCATTAACGGTTTTCATTTTTGGTGCTTCTTTGGCTGGAATTTTACCAAAGTAATCTTCTGCTAAGGCAAATACCTTATCCGCATTTACATCGCCTACCACCACAATCGTCGCATTGCTGGGTGTATACCATTTTTGATACCAGCTTTTTAAATGATCAGCGGTCATGTGATCAAGATCGTCTTGCCAACCAATCACGGGATGATGATAAGGCCCCATGACATTGGCAACCGCCATGAAGCGTTCCCATGTTAAATTTTGTGGGTTGTCATCAGTACGCATACGCCGCTCTTCTATCACCACTTTAATTTCTTTGGCAAAAGCCTCAGGGGCAATGGTGAGATTGGTCATTCTATCGGCTTCTGACTTAAAGCTAATATGGAGGTGCGAGGCATCGAGCTCTTCATAATACGCGGTATAATCATCGCCTGTGAAAGCGTTGTTTTGCCCGCCATATTCAGAAATCAGTTGTGCAAAGCCATCACCGGGTAAGCTTGGTGTGCCTTGAAACATCATATGTTCTAAAGCATGGGAAATACCGGTGATCCCTCGATGTTCGTCGGATGAGCCGACTTTATACCAAATTTGGGAGACAACGACGGGTGCCCTGTGATCTTCTCTGACCAAAACTTTCAGGCCATTTGCTAACTTATGTTCTTTCGTTATGGGTTTTTCCGTTGCCACGCTTTGTACGCTCCACGCTAATAAGGCCCCTAAAACTAAGCCAGTTGCTTGCATCATCCCTGTTTTCATGCGATTAAACCACCTTTGGCTCTTTACCTATCATTCACTAATGGTAGGATACCCTATTTTCTTGGTTTAGCCAGTATCATCACCTTTAGGCGAAAGTATGTTCAAATTTTTCAGACGCAACAAAAACGATGGCGAAGCAAAGAAAAATCCTTGTGATGAATCCGTTATACCTGCACCCGTAGAGCCCATCACTGAAACGCTCCCTGAGGCTATTTCAGAAGCGATTGCAGAAATTCCTGAAGTCACACAGCAAACCCAAGAGCGTCCTGCTTCAAGCTCCTGGGTTTCCCGTCTGAAAAGCTCACTTTCCCGTACCCGTTCCTCATTTACCGAGGGGCTTGCCACCTTATTTTTGGGAAAAAAAGAAATCGATGACTCCCTGGTCGAACAAATTGAAACACAGCTCTTAACGGCTGATGTAGGGGTTGAAGCAACCCAATTGATCATTCAAAAACTCACCAAAGGGATCAGTCGCAAAGAGTTAAAAGATCCTGCTGCTGTTTATAGCGCCCTACAAAAAGCCTTAACTGACATGCTCTTGCCCTGCGAGCAGCCTTTGGTGGTCAGTCAGCAACGACCCTTTGTGATCTTGATGATTGGGGTCAACGGCGCAGGCAAAACAACCACCATTGGCAAACTTGCCAAAAAATGCCAACAAGATGGCATGAGCGTGATGTTAGCAGCCGGTGACACCTTTCGGGCTGCCGCCATTGAACAACTTGCCGTCTGGGGTGAGCGAAACCAAGTCACCGTTACTGCCCAACATACCGGTGCCGATAGTGCTTCGGTCATTTTCGATGCCTTACAATCGGCAAGAGCGAAAAACATTGACGTGCTAATCGCCGATACAGCGGGTCGTTTGCACACGCGCGACAACCTCATGGATGAGCTCAAAAAAGTAAAACGCGTGTTACAAAAACAAGACCCTCATGCGCCCCATGAAGTACTCTTGGTCTTAGATGCGAATACGGGGCAAAACGCCTTAAACCAAGCACATGCGTTCCATGAAGCGATGGGCGTTACCGGCCTTGTACTCACCAAACTCGATGGTACCGCCAAAGGGGGTATTATTTTTGCAATCGCCAATAAGCTGAAGTTGCCCATCCGCTTCATTGGGGTAGGTGAAAAAGTCGATGATTTGCGTCCCTTTGAAGCCCATGCCTTTGTAGAGGCACTGTTTGATTCCAGTCCAAGCGAAGAATAAGTTTTTTTTCTAACATCTAGCTTACCCTGCCTTAGCCGTCGACTTTTAGGCTAGGCACCGATATGATTAAAACATCCACTTTACTCCAAGGAAGGCACGCGTGATCACATTTTTCAATGTTACGAAAAAGTATCCCAATGGCCATGTCGCCCTTAGTAATGTTTCCCTTGAAATTGCAAGCGGTGAAATGGTTTTTTTACAAGGTCATTCAGGCGCAGGCAAATCAACCCTGCTCAAACTGATCGCCTTACTGGAAGAGCCCACGCGCGGTCACCTGGTGGTGAGCGGTAAAAATTTATCGCAGATCAAGCAAAACAAAGTGCCTTATTATCGACGCAAGCTTGGCTTTATTTCGCAAAACCCCAAACTACTTAATAATTATAGTGTCTTTGAAAATGTCGCTATGCCACTGATGATTGCTGGGTTTGACCGCTTCGATACGGCAAGACGGGTGAGAGCCGCGCTTGAAAGGGTGGGATTGCTCGACAAAGAGCATTGTAACCCTCCCACGCTCTCAGAGGGTGAACAACAACGCGTCGGGATCGCTCGTGCTGTCGTTCATAAACCCCGCTTTTTACTCGCCGACGAGCCAACCGGCAACTTGGATCCTGAATTGTCATTAGAGATTATGAAGTTATTTGAACGTTTCCACCAAGTGGGCGTAACTGTGCTGATTGCTTCTCACGATGTGAGACTGTTGGAAACTTTCCCTTATCGAAAAGTACAACTGGCCAAGGGGCAACTCATCACCTCCTTGCAAGCAGAAGAGGAGCTTAACCATGGCTAAGGCTATCATGAAAAAACGTAACTCACTCCCTCAAGTCGCTTGGCGTGAGTCTGTGCATCGCTATCTTACTTCGCACTATATGGCCTGCAAACTCAGCTTACGTAATTTATCGACCTCTCCTTTAACCACTTTTCTATCGATTTTTGCAATGGGCGTGTGCTTGTCTTTACCCATGAGCCTCTATTTATTTGTGAAAAATATTTCGCACTTAAGTGAGGGCTTTGATCAAGGTTCTGCCATTACCTTATATTTAAATCCCCATGCCAGCACTAAAGAAGTTGACGCTATTTTACAACGCGTTAAACAATACCCCTTTATTAAAAAAGCAACTTTTTTAGGCCCTGAGAAAACCTTGCAGGAATTCGAAGCGGCTTCCGGCTTAAAAGACACGCTCGCCTTGTTAGGTGAAAACCCTCTACCCGGGGTTATCACGATGGAGCTCAATCCTAAAGAAACGACCGAAACTGAATTGCTAATCATGAAAGAGGCATTGAGCAAAATGAGCTCGGTGAAAAGCGCCGCGTTCGATTATGACTGGCTAGAAAAATTAGCTATTTTTCTACTATTTGGAAAAGCGCTAGCCCATGCTTTATATCTGCTCATTGGCCTAGGTGTCACTTTGATGGTGGGTAATACCATTCGACTGGCCTTAGAGCGCCATCGTGATGAAATGGACGTTTTAAATCTGGTAGGCGCCACAAAAGCCTTTATTCGACGGCCATTTTTGTATCGTGGCATGTTTTATGGTGCTTTTGGTGGGATGATTGCGCTGCTTGTCACCTACATTGCTATCTTCACCTTAAGCAACCCGACCCAGCAGCTCGTCTCGCTGTATCAGGGGATATTCACCTTGGAAAATCTGACGTTCTACGATACAGTGACCTTTCTGGCTGCCAGCATCACTTTGGGCTGGTTAGGAGCGATTGTGGCCTTTGTGCAACAACGCCGAGCGCTAAAAGAATACTAATCCATAAAACGCAGGTTAATAATGTCTTTGAAAAATGCTGTGGGCGGTGTGGCGCTAATTGCCGGCACTGCCATCGGTGCCGCTGTGCTCGCCTTGCCCGTTGCAACGGCACATTTAGGTTTTGCCCAAACAACCCTGATTTATATCTTTTGTTGGGTTTTTATGACCTTAGGCGCGCTTTTTTTACTAGAAGCAAATCTGGCGGTGGGTTACGGCGTTAATTTGATCTCCATGGCCCAAAAGACATTAGGCAAGCCAGGGAAAATTTTTACATGGTGCGTCTACTTGGTGCTCCTTTACGCCTTAACCGCCGCTTATCTGGGTGGACTCAGTGCTTGGTTACAACAAAGTCTAGAAGGCTTTGAGAAAGTGCCCAGCCCGTTCACCTCGGCCATCATTGGCACCCTATTAACCATTATGGTGATAAGCCTGGGTACTGCCGTGACTGATTGGGTTAATCGCATTTTGATGATCGGTCTTATTGGTGCTTTTTGTAGTTTGCTCGGTTTAACCGTTAGTCATGTGGAAACCGCTTTGCTTTACTCCCAGGGTGCGCAAATTGATCTTCGCCCCATTCCGCTGATGATCACCGCTTTCGGTTCAGCCATTGTGATCCCAAGCCTCACGGAATATTTACATGGCAACAAAAAACAGCTTTATCATGTCGTGCTTATTGGCAGTCTGATCCCACTCTTTGTGTATTTATTATGGGAATTTTGTATCGTTGGTATTATACCGTTAAACGGCAATGATGGATTATTACACATTCAGCAACATGGGCATCCCGTGACTGATGTCCCTAAAGCCCTCGAAAAAATGCTCCATAACAGCATGATAACGACAGCGTCTTCCTATTTCTCGATATTTGCTCTGATCACCTCTTTATTGGGTGTATGTCTATCACTCTTTGATTTTTTAGCAGATGGCTTTAATGTGAGCAAAAACCTTAAGGGTAAGCTGCTATTGTCACTGATTACTTTTGTGCCTCCGCTTATTTTTGTGCTTTATTTTCCACGCGGTTTTAACTTTGCACTAAGCTTTGCTGGATTGTTTGTTGCACTATTGCTGGGGATTTTGCCTGCCTTAATGGTGTGGCAAGGACGTTATCGTTTGAAACTTGAAAAGCCTTTGGTACCCTTTCTGGGAAAACCTGCCATTATTCTCACCATTTTATTTTTCTTGGGTGTTATTGGTATTGAATGCTTTAATCAATGGGAAAGGTTTTTCTAACCGACATGCGTGTTGATTTCACAGATAGTCGCTTACGCTATCGCTTACAACATTTGCAAGGCACCAATGAATTAATTGCCAAAGCGGTTGGGCTGAAAAAAAATGGGCCAACGGATGTGTTTGATACCACAGCAGGCCTTGGCAAAGAATCTTATCTATTGGCAGCCCTAGGTTGCCAGGTCACCTTATTTGAACGACATCCTGAAATGGGGATGTTACTCAAAGAGGGGTTAGAGAATGCCAAAAACGATCCTGAGATTGCACCTATTATTGCCAGAATGCGCCTAATACAAGGGTGTGCCATGGTCTATTTGCGTGAGCACCCGAGCATCACACCGTCAGTGATTTATTGTGATCCCATGTTTCCGGCTAAAACCAAATCGGCGCTGGTGAAAAAAGACATGCGGTACCTACAAACCGTCGTCGGTTTTGACGAAGATAGTGAAGAGCTGGTTGCTTTGGGTTTAGCTCGTGCCGCAGTTCGCATGGTGGTCAAGCGACCCATTAACTCGCCTTGGTTGATTAAAAAGCCTGATTTCGCTTATAAAGGTCGCAGCCATCGCTTTGACATTTACATCATTTTGCCCGCAACATGCTCAAAGCCTGCGTCTTGTAAAATTTGATGGGCTTGATTGCCTTTCAAAAATAACATGAAAGCCGCCGTCGCCTTGGGATGTTGAGGTTGTTTCAATGTTACGACTTCATGTAATACCGGCTTATAAGATGTTGGATCCGGCTCCCAGTAATGATGACTGGCTCTTTCGTCGGGAGAGAGCTGTGCAAGAGAGACAAATCCTAATGAAGCTGTGTGGCTTTCAATAAGCTCATAGGTATGACGAATATTTCTGCCATACACTAATCGTCCCTGTATCTGCGTCCACAAATTATATTTTTGCAACACCTCTTTGGCTGCCGCACCATAACTTGAAGCACCGGGGTTCGCTAGTGCAATCGCTGTATTAGATTCATTGTTCAGTGTGTGTTGTAACGCTTTCGGATCAATCGCCGGATCGGCGCTCCACAGCACAATTTTACCCATCGCTAAAACTAACCGACTCATTGGATCAACTTTGTTCGCATTGATCAGCCCTTGCGTATACTCTTCGTCAGAAGACAGAAATAAATCGTATGCCATACCATGCATGACATGCGCATATAAGTGGCCGGTGGGGGCAGTTGTTATCTTGCAGCGATACGGTGTTGCTTGGCTGAACTTAGCGCAAATAATATCAAGAGGGCCTTGAATGGTGGTCGAAACCGCGAGATGCACTTCGTCATCGCCGGCCTTGGCTTGCAAAACGACAAACAAAAGGATTAAGAAACTTAACTTAAAAAAGCGCATCGAACTATCCTTGTTCTTGTGCAAGAAGCCTAGAATGGCAAAAAACTCTTTGTGAATCAAGCTTCTTGATCAGGAGGCGTGATTCGCTCAATGCTGGTGTACACCCAATAACTACGGATCCCTATCGGGATCTGGTTAGTTAATAGTGTTCCCGGCAAAAATTCTAGCGAGTGCTGAATCGCATCATAGTGCGCAATAATATATAAAAAAGCGGTTTGAATGAAGCGCGTTCTATCGTTCATTGATTGTTCATCATCTTGCAGATCTTGATGTTTGTCAGGATGGAATCTGGCCAATAATTTATTACGGGCATGGCGCACTTCTACTTTGGAGGCAGTGATTGGCAGTCCCAATACCCGATACATTTTTGTCACTTCATTGAGATCAACGGCCTCGTCTCTCATTTTCGACTCTGCCTCCAATAGTTATCCTTGTTGAGGGCCTTGGCTAAAGCGGCAACATTTTGTGAAGTCGCTCTTTCTGAAGTGGGCATGCCGCCTATGGTGCACCAATGACCTTCTTTATCTTCCAAGTTAACATTGACCCCAACACACTCAAAAACCTCACCTTCTTGTTTCAATGGTACATGCAACTTCGCATTTAGGAGTGGATCGCGCAGTGCAATAAGTTCATCTACCGCATCGACAAAAGCCTCTAAAGTGACCAGCCTCTTGGATGGTTTAAATACGGCTTTATCATGATCATCCCAATGCCCATGGATCTTCTCTAACAGAGGCTCTTTGTGTGCATCTGGGTTAAAGAACGCTTGCAAGGCCATTAAGGGCAGCGATTGATCGAGAATAGACGAAAGAATATGTTCATAGTAAATCGTTTGATATTGGGTATAACGATCGTAACAGTTTTTAGTACTATGCTTGCTGTGGCTGTGCGCAAACTGCCTAAAAAAGCTTTCTTTTGGGATCAGGTGCTCTAACAACTCTCGTGTTGAGGCATAGCTTAGCCCGGCATGATAGGTGAGACGCAAGGTATTATCTTTTGATTGTAAATCACACACCCAACGACTGCGAAAATAGTTAAAAGGGTCACCTAATTGCACGCGGCAGTCAATGGTTTCATCGTGCGAAAAGGTGGCTTTAGACGGCGCATCCGCGCTTGGGTAATAACAAAGATCTCTGGCTAAGATTTCTTGGCCTTGTTCATTCTTCACTTGTACTGAAAAATTCATCGGCCTCGATGCTTTATAGCATAGCAAAAATTCCATCATCCCTGTCAGATTATCGCAGGCTTTCGTTCCTTGCGCTAATTGATCGGCATAAAAAACATAGCTGATAGCAAGCAATGTCGTAAATAAAACCGGTTCTTTGGTTCGATGATGAATCAAATCATAATCGATTTTATGTTGATGATTTCGCAACAATGGATATCGAGAACCGGTAATATCAACCCCCCAAGCTTCGGCCTTAGCAGCGAGGAGATTTTTATCATCACCCACATAACCGTTTATGCTTAACGGGATGGCAAAATACGGCACGGGTGCATAGTCTAACAAGGGATCAGTAAAACCGAAAGTGGGTACGGTAATGTGCAGCGTGAACCCTGGCAAAATGAGTGCGGCTAATTCCTTTTTAAGGTCTAGCGTGACAAGCCCCGCTGTGTTTTGCTTACATAAACGATACCCATTGAGATCGGGCAAACATGCAAAGCGTGGGCCTTGCAAACCATATTTTGCATACATGACATTCATGCTTGTCGCCTATTTCTTGCTACCTATCATAAGGACTTAGCATTTTTCAAGGTCCGACAACAACACCATATTTCCACAGTCCGTACGCCTTGGTGCTTTAAACAAACACTGAGTGCATTGATAGTGGCGCCCGTTGTGACGATATCTTCAATAATAAGCACATGTTTGGCTTTAAATGTGTTATCAATGGCAAATGTATTACGGTGAATATTGTTAACCCGTCCAATCGCTCCTAAATGTGATTGGGAGGAATTATTAATCACTCTCGTGCAACACCATCTATTTAGAGGAATTTTTTGATGCTTGGCAATGTAGGCTGCTAATTCAATACTTTGATTAAAACCTCGTTGTTGCAATCGCTGCGGGTGTAAGGGCACGGGAATAATACAATCTGGCGGATATCGAGGTGTTAGTCGATCAACCATAAAATGAGCCAACATCGTCGCAAAATGTAATTGCCCACCGTACTTCCATTTTCCAATGATTCTATTAATAGGCCAGGCATAATCAAACAACCCTTGTAAAACATCATAGGATGGTGGCTTTTTTGCGCAAAGACAGCCATTAACGTGATCATCAAGAGGTAGCGCACAACGAGCGCATACCGTAGGTAACCACGGCAGCTTTTGCTCACACTCCACGCACAATGAGAAATCCCGGCCACTGGGTTGGCAACAAAATAGACAATCTGACGGTAATTGTAGACAATGCTTTGCCAAGCATTGTACAATTTTTAACCACTTGTTCACCATCTGGCCCTACCACATTGATCCGTTTCGAGTCCCAGCCTACGATGTGCGCCTTGATGAATTAGAAATGAGCTCATAACCTTTATGATAACCTTGCGTCACGACTGGACCTTTGAAGAAGCACATGCGCTTTATCAGCAACCCTTTATGGATTTGCTTTTACAAGCACAACAACTTCATCGCGACTCCTTTTGTGCTAATACGATTCAAATGTGTGGTTTGTATAATATTAAAGTCGGTGGCTGTCCAGAAGATTGTGCGTGGTGTGGGCAAAGTATTTACAATCAAACCGGCGTACAAAATGAGCCGTTGGCAAGTGTTGACAACATTGTGACTGAAGCAAAAAAAGCCAAAGCGCGTGGTGCAACGCGTTTATGTTTAGCAGCTTCCTGGCGCGGCCCTACCGAGCGTAATTTAGCCAAAGTGCTAGAAATGGTAAAAACTATTAAGTCTTTTGGTTTAGAAGCCTGCATTACGATTGGTAAATTAAAATCCCATCAAGCTGAGGCTCTTAAAGAAGCGGGGCTTGATTATGTTAATCACAATCTTGAGAGCTCAGCTGAGCACTTCGCGAAAGTATCAACGACGCAAAGTTATCAAGAGAGACTCGACACCCTCGAGATTGTCAGAAAGGCCGGCATCAAAGTCTGCAGCGGTGGCATACTTGGTATCGGTGAAACTTTAGCTGATAGATTACATTTGCTACTTACTTTAGCGAACCAACCCGCGCATCCTCAAAGTGTTCCCATCAATCAGCTGGTCGCCATACCTGGCACGCCACTTGAAGATGTCGCACCGGTTGATGAGTTTGATTTTATTCGCATGATAGCGCTAGCCCGACTTTTGATGCCAAAAGCCTATGTGCGACTATCCGGTGGCCGCGTAGAAATGTCTAATACCATGCAAGCCCTGTGCTTTATGGCTGGTGCCAATTCAATACACCATAGTGAAAAATTATTAGTGACGGAAAATGTGGACATGCATAAAGATCTCGAATTGCTTGAAAAACTAGGCATAAAACCTGAGCCTTTGCCGATAAGCGCAAAAACCATCCCTTGTCGGGTGAAACATGAATAAAGCCGACATTGCACGCTCCTTTAGCCTTGCTGCCGGCACCTATGACAAACATGCTTTTGTTCAGCAGGAAATTGCTAATCGCTTGCTAGAGCGCCTTGATTACCTCAAAAAAAAGCCGCGACTTATTTTGGATGTCGGTGCAGGTACCGGTCAGCACACGCGTGCTTTGCAACAAAAATTTCCAGAGAGCACTGTTATTGGTATTGATATTGCACAAGGCATGGCACAGTTTGCTAAAAGCAAGCAATCATGGCAATTCTGGAAGAATGCCCCACAGTATCTTTGTGCCGATGCCGAAAGCTTACCCTTTGGTAAAAACAGTGTTGATCTGATCTTTTCAAATTTTACTTTACAATGGTGCGCCGATCTTGAACTCGTCTTTACAGAATTTAAACGTATTGTAAAGCCTAACGGCATGATCTTTTTTTCAACACTGGGGCCCAATACCCTGCACGAACTCAAAACCAGTTTTGCTACTGTGGATAACAACTCGCATGTAAATGAGTTTGTCGATATGCATGATATTGGTGATTATTTGTTAAATTGCCACTTTGGTGATCCTGTGATTGATATGGAAATGATCACCATTCACTATCCCAATGTTAAAAGCTTATTAATAGATCTTAAAGGAACTGGGGCACACAATATGAGCCCACTGCGTCTAAAAGGTTGCTTATCTAAGCAACAGTACCTGCGCATGGTGGCTGCTTATGAAACCCTCAAACAACAAAACGGCCTGATCCCGGCCAGCTATGAGGTGGTTTATGGGCATGCATGGCAACAGCAACCTTCTCATCTTTATCCTGAAGATTCAGAAGGTGTGGTTAGGATACCTGCTGATAAAATTCCACGACTTGTCCTTTAGCTGCACGCTTTTTAAAGTGAACCTTTTCATGAACAAGCGACTCCATGAATTATGATGCTGTTGTAAAGGAGAAAGCCTATGTCATCTATCTCTGATACCTTACGTATTGCCAGTCAGGCGGTCGAACATGCCCTAACGGCCTCCAGTGCTAAAAAAGTCGATCCGACAACCCATCTGTCTGGCATACATAATCATAAGGAAAAAGCCGAAGACTTTCACCATTCAGGAAAAAAACTGCCTACTCAAACGCAAGAAGACGTCATTAAAGAAACAGAAAAAGTGATAGTGAACCGTATTGACTTGCGAGTATAATATAAATGTAAACGCAAAAAAAACCCGCGATAACGCGGGTTTTTTCTTCTTAATTTATGGCTACATTTCCGATACCGTTCGATAACCCGCCACATAATCTGCATGGCCTATACGCCAGCCTCCCAACCATTGACCACGTTTATCGGATTCAAAGAAGGGGCATCTCTCTTTGTTGTGGCCTTTAATACCTTGATTATATCCGAGTTTGTATGCGCGGTCGGTCATATCTCTTTTAACTCTTTTCATGGTTACCTCGTTTTAGTCTCAAAACTACTGACTTTACTGCAAACAGGACTATGGATTAGGTAAGCCTGTTTGTTAACCCTTGAATTTCGATCTCAATTAAAGTGACACTTCCAGTATACTTTTACTGTATAAAAAAAAATAGTTGATCGCCCTGTTTAATTTCTTTCTTCCTATAAAATTACATTATAGTGCATGCTTGGTGTGCCTAGATTGAATATACACCGACCGCTAAATGACCACTCAAAATCAACGGTTATGTGCATATTCCGACAAGCACATTTAATTTATGACAGCTTTAAACGATGCTATTCAACCCAGACTGAACGGTGGAGAAAACATTTTTTTCTACACCGTTCAGGTTTTTAGAGGGTGAGCCCACGATGTTTTAGAAGAGGCGCTAAATCAGGATCGCGACCTCTAAAATCTCTGAATAAAACATCTGGATCTTCGCTGCCACCTTTTTCTAATATTTTGTGTAAAAATTCCCGACCCGTTTGGGGGTTAAAAATACCCTCTACCTCAAATTTAGAAAATGCATCGCTTGATAGTACTTCAGCCCACAAATAGCTGTAGTAACCTGCCGCATAACCACCTGAAAAAATGTGATTAAAACTTTGAGCGAAACGTGAATAAGGTGCGTAATTTACAACACTATATTTAGCTCTAACGTCATTTAAAATGTCTTGTATTTTATTACCGAGTTTAGGATCATATTCCAAGTGGATGCGAAAATCAAAGAGCGCAAATTCTAATTGACGCATCAATTGCATGGCCGATTGAAAATTCTTGGCCTTCATCATTTTTTGTAGCAAATCTTGTGGTAGCGGCTCTTTGGTTTGATGATGGCTCGAAATAAAAGCGAGCGCCTCACTTTCCCAACACCAGTTTTCCATAAATTGACTGGGTAATTCAACCGCATCCCAAGGAACACCATTGATCCCAGAAACACTCGGATAATCAATTTTGGTTAGCATGTGATGCAACCCGTGCCCAAATTCATGAAACAAGGTGATCACTTCATCATGCGTTAGAAGTGCAGGTTCATCATTCAATGGTGCACGAAAGTTGCAGGTCAAATAAGCAACGGGGAGCTGTAATTTACCATGGCTTTTGCGACGTACACAGGCTTCATCCATCCAAGCACCGCCTCTTTTTTGATTACGCGCATACAGATCTAAATAGAATTTACCCAGCAGTTCTTTTTTATCATCATAGATTAAAAAGAAACACACATCGTCATGCCATTTATCGACAGCGGTTTCTTCAACAATAGTTAAACCATATAATCGCTTTACCACTTCAAATAATCCCATCACTGCTTGCTTGGCTGGGAAATACGGGCGAAGAAGCTCTTCTGATAGGCTATATTGTTGCTGCTGCAATTTCTCGCTGAAATAAGGGATATCCCAAGGCTCAATTTTATCGACGTTATATTCCTTATGAGCAAAAGCCTGTAGCTCTTTATATTCTTTTTCCGCAAATGGCTTGGTACGTTTTGCCAAATCTTCTAGGAAGCTCATTACTTTTTTGGGATCTTTGGCCATCTTTTTAAAAACGGAGCGCTCGGCATAATTTTTAAAGCCCAAGAGCTTAGCTAAGGAATGACGTAGCTGTAAGATCTGATCCATAAGTGGCGTGTTATCCCATCGTTCAGGATTTTGCCCAAGATCAGAAGCACGCGTGTTATAAGCCTCGTGTAATTTTTTTCGCAACTCGCGATTATCCGCATGGGTAATCACGGCGTAATAACAAGGAAAATCGAGCGTTAAGCGCCACCCTTTTACATCAGCTTTTTCTGCAGCTTGTTTTGCTAAAGCTATCGTTTCTTTAGGGATCCCTTTTAGTTCACTTTCATCAAGAGTGTCATAAAGCCAATGATCGGTTGCGTCCATCACATTATCTTGAAAATGGCTTTGCACTTCAGAGAGCGCTTTGCTTAATTTAGCAAATTCTTCTTTTTCTGTTTCTGCTAGCGCGACACCCGAAAGTTCAAAATCACGAAGCGCATTACTGATGGTTTTTTGTTGTGCTTTTTCTAAGGTGGCAAACGCTGAGCTTGCCTTTAAAGCAAGATAAGCGTCGTAGAGTTGCTTATTTTGCCCAACCGTTGTTCCGTAGTCTGATAATTTGGGTAAACACAAATGATAGGCTTCACGCAATTCTTTAGAATTAGCGACAGAGTTTAAATGGGAAATAGGGGACCAGGCTTTATTAAGGGTATTGTCTAGATCTTCAATAGGAGCTACCAGCGAGTCCCAGGTGGGATTAGCTTGATCTTGGGTTAATTCGTTAATGGCTTTTAAATTGCGTTCAATTAATGTGCTAATCGCTGGCTCAATGTGTTCTGGCTTAATGCGAGAAAACGGAGGTAATTCAAAGGGCTCTAGTAACGGGTTATTCATAAAATAGGTTGCCTATAGGTTAGTTGTTTACACAAATTAAATCTCAACAGCTTTCTTTTCTCATTCTAGCGCTTTCACAGGACTGTTTAAAACATGCTTTAGGCTATAATATTAATCTCATCAGTAAAGGATAAAAGCCATGGCCATACGCCCTTATCTTCAGCATCAACCCCAAATAAGCAGTCGCACGTTTGTAGACGATGCAGCCGTGATTATTGGACAAGTTACTATCGGCTCTGATTGCTCTATCTGGCCCTTTGCTTGTATTCGTGGCGACATGCACCGCATTGAAATTGGCGAGCGAACCAGTGTACAAGATGGCTGCGTACTGCATATTACGCATGATAGTGAATTTAATCCTGCTGGCTTCCCTTTAATCATTGGTAGTGATGTTACCATCGGGCATAAAGCCATATTACATGGTTGTACAATATTCGATGCTTGCTTAATCGGCATGGGAAGCATTGTCATGGATGGCGCTACCATTGAATCGGAAGTGATCTTAGGGGCAGGGAGTTTAGTTGGGCCCGGGAAAACCTGCGACAGTGGCTACTTGTGGGTGGGTAGCCCGGCTATCAAAAAACGCGCGCTGACAAAAGCTGAAATCGATTTTATTCGCTATAGTGCCAATAATTACGTCAAACTCAAAAACACTTACCTTAGCGAAGCTGCGAAATAACAGATTGGGTATTGGGTACTTGACTATGCCAAAGCGCAAATCCTAAGGCCGCTTGCTCTATCAACATTCCTAAACCATCAATGAGCCCACTTGCCTCGTGGGCTTTTGCCCATTGCAAAAAGGGGGTAAGCTCTTTTTGCTGATAAACTAAATCAATGCATATCGCTTCTTTGAAGTAGCGCACATCAAGTGGTGGGACACTCTCTTGTAAGCTTGCAGAGGTCGCATTAATAATCAAATCAAATGGCGCTTCATCACTTTTGGCCAGCAACTCATAATCCATTGCTTTTAACGCAGGGTTTGCTGTTAACATGGAACGCGCTCGAGTAATATCACGATTGACGACGACTAACGTGGGCGAAAATGCTAACAAAGGTGACAAAACACATGAAGCTGCGCCTCCGGCACCCAAGAGTAAGATCCTCTTATTGGTTAACGCGAGCTGATGGTTATGCGTTAAATCATGAATTAAACCTTCGCCATCTGTGTTATCACCCCATAACTCCCCTTGCTCATTCCAGCCAATAGTGTTCGCCGCTTTTGCTCTTTGTGCGCTAAGCGATAAACGCTGGCAAAGCGTGAATGCTTCGTGTTTCAACGGCAAGGTAATGTTAGCACCCTTTCCATCTATTTTTTGAAACGCCGCCAAAGCATTCTTAAGTCCACCTTGCTCGGTGGGTATGCGCTCATACGTTAAGGCAATGCCAAATTGCGCAGCAAAAGCGGCATGTATTTGGGGTGACAAACTATGGCTGATGGGCGAGCCAAATACGGCAAATCGGTTCATCACTATTCCTTGCTAAATAATTCAAAGACTACGCAGTTTTTTGCATTGATGCAACTTCCGAGCAAATCAGCAGAAAACCACCCAAATTAAGTGATGGTTAACGCTTGCGTATCTGCTTTTTGGAAATAGACGCAGATACCTTTTCAGGCTCATGGGAGATGGGTAAAGGCGCTTGAAAATTTACCAATAAAACACGGGCTGGTGCCTTTATTTGTGGCGGTGGCTTCGATGTTGAAATCAACGAAGCCGGAGCACAGGCATCCAGTAAGTGCTGGGAGAGAGCGCCGAGTTGTTTGCCGTCGTAATCCTTTAAAGCTTTCACTTGAACATAAGCACTATGTTGATGCTTTAGTTCGGATAAAAAATCTTGCCACTTTTCCTTTGTTTGTGGCAACCCACCCTCTTTAGCCACATGCATTGTCAGAGCAGCCATCATACCCAGTTGAATGTCGGCCTTTTGATTAAACAGCAGCACTTTTGCAAATGCTGCTATCCCTTGGGGTTTTAAGCCATCTATCAATGAGATTATTTGCGGGTGAGCTGTGATCACAAAATCAAATAAGGTGTTTAATCCTATTTCTTTAATAAGCTGTGGATGACTGAGCACATCTTGAAGAAAGACTCGCAGCAGCGCGATATTTCCTCTTTTAAATGCATAGGCTAGCGCATTCATTCCTTGGTATGTAGACGCGGGGTCAAAAAGCCCATTATCTTTAAAAGAAGCCATGACACTCCAAAATTTTTGCAGTAATATAGCGCCCATTCTTGAAGACGGCTTGACTTCTGGCGCCGTTATCATTTGCTCCATGAATGACGCACCATCTTCACGTTCGGCCAGTAAATGCCAAAATGTTTTACCATCGAAGCGAGGTAACGGCTCGGCTAATTTTGTTTTAGGGTGCGTTGCTTGCTCGCTTAACCAGAAAAACAAATGCGCTGAAGAGTGATGAAAAACTAAACAATCGACATGCTCTTCATAGGTTAAATCTAAAGGTGTTCTTAATAAAGAGCGGTAAGCGACCGCATTTTGCTCACGCAACTTACGCCAATAATTTTTGTCTGCTAAAAAACCAAGTTCTGTTAACTCTTCCATGAGCCCAACCAGTCTATCGCGATGAAAATGAAGTTGTGAATATTCTGGTTGATTATCAAACTGTTCATATAAGCAAAGTAAGTAAGCGTTGGTATGGGTTTTCATTAGGCGTTGCACGTCATGAACACGTAAGGCAATATCTTCCTTAAAGTATTTCACCCAAAAATCTTTTGGCTTGACTTGGCCACTTCGTAACTGTTGGTAATGCTTCGCAAATTGTGCTTTCTCTTTTTTAAACTGTGTGCTTTGCAAGCCCTCTGCTTGCGCACTTGCCATTTTAAAATCATATTCGATAAGATAACGCACATAAAATGCGTTGATAATGCTCGCTTTGGTTGCATCAATATCACACGTTCGTTTTACGCCCACATTAACTTGATATTCTGGCGTTTGATAGGCTGCTGTAAACTTACCATAAAGTGCATCAACGCAGGCTTGCCATTCTTCCTTTGATTCTCGTGCTACATGAGTGACGGTTTGATTGGTTCTAATCGCTGCAACCCCTACCCCCAATCCTGCACCCAGTCCCAGTGGGCCTGGACCAATCATTACGGCACCTGCGGCAACACCCAGTACACCTAATTGCAAATCGATTTGCGAAGGTAAAAAGGTTTCCACAATCGCGCTGACAAGTTTAAATAAGCCGGCAACCTGCTGCAATACACTCTCGTTTAGCGGCATTGCCAAATGAGGAGCGAGCCCAAATGAAGCAATAACTTCATCCAACTTTTCATCTAAGGGTGAGCGTAATACATTTTGATAAAACGCCAGCAATGCTTGCTCGACATTCATTTGCCGACTTTCATAAAGTGTTCGATTCGTCGCTATTTTATGTTTCTTATTCGCACTTTGCTGTTGGATCATTTCTAAATTTCCAGGGCTACGATGCCGTAATTTTTCTTGTGCATTCAGCGCTCGCAAGGTTAATTCTTCGACCTTAATATCATTACTTAATTTTTCAAGTGCTTGTAAGTCACTAAAGTACTCTATTAGAAATTGATTGGCTTGTTGCTTCGTGCCACGTTTATCATATTTCAGCTTAAATGCAGTCTGTTCATCTACATAATCACAAAATATTAATAATTTTGATTCAATCTGTTTTTTTAACTCTGCCATGCCTTCTCTAGACTCTAAGACTATGGCCCGTACTTTGCCTAAAAATCGAATTTTTTCCAATTCAATGGAACGTTTATCTATTTGGGTTTGGGTCACAAGATCTTCTAGATTGTCTTTTTGGGCTAATTGGCAAGTTAATGCTAATGACACTTCTTCCATCTTCAACACTAAATATGCTTCTTGAATGGCTTTTTGTTCACCCGCTGATAAAGATTTAACGATTGTGCTTAAGTAAGCTTGTAGCTTAGTAAAGAATGGATCGTCTTGGCAAAGATCATTGAAATGGTTCAGCGCATATTTTTTGACAAGATCTTTTAAGCGAATAATTTGGCTTTTCAAATTGACAAAAGCTGCGGCAGCATCCTTTGGGTTATTTTCTTCGATTATTTGAATCAGTATTTGACCATTAAGGCTAATCACATCTTTGAGGCTGATTAGTTCAGCGCTTTTAGGTAATTGCTCAAAGAAGGGCAGCGTTTGAAAAATATGCCGAATGAATAAATCGGCTTTACCCTCATAATCCACCGGATTAATGTAAAGTGAAAACCAATCGTTAACATAATCAATATACTTCATAAATAAATCCTCTGGCCTTCACTGCTCCTTGGCTTAAATTATCCTGTAAATGGTAAGTATTTTTAAAATGAGGGGCGGATTGTAAGCAAAAGACGTGATGTTCTGCAAAGCAAAGTGCCCTAAAGCAGCTTAAAGCGCGGTGATTTCAGATAAACGGACGAATAATTTATAAGTTTTTTTAACTGGCATATTTTAAAATTTAGCTTAGCCATGCTTGCGGTTGCAAATAGATCTCGTACAATTTGGCTTCTTTAGAACCGGGTTTGGGCGCCCATTGGTATTCAAAAGACACTTGTGGTGGCAAAGACATTAAAATTGATTCGGTGCGCCCGCCTGATTGTAACCCAAAGAGTGTGCCTCGATCGTAGACTAAATTAAATTCGACATAGCGCCCTCTGCGATAACGTTGAAAATCTTGCTCTGCTTGTGAAAAGGGGGCTTGATGACGCTTTGCTAATAACGGGCCATAGGCCTTCCAAAAATGATTACCTACCGATTGCAAAAAACGAAAGCTCTTAGCAAAGTCCCAACCAAAGGTTTGCGTATTCAGATCATCAAAAAACAAACCACCGACTCCGCGTGTTTCTTGACGATGCGGTAGATAAAAATACCTATCTGCCCACGCTTTGTACTCAGGGTAAATGTTATCGCCAAAACTGGAGCAGGCATTTTTAGCCTCTTGATGCCAATGCACCACATCTTCGTGAAAAGGATAATACGGTGTTAAATCAAAACCGCCCCCAAACCACCAAATAGACGGACAATTTTCTTTAAGAGCAATAAAGAAACGAACGTTCATGTGACAGGTTGGCACGTAAGGGTTAACAGGATGCATCACTGAAGAAACACCCATCGCTTCAAATTGACAACCTGCTAATTCGGGGCGATGGTTAGTCGCTGAGGGGGGTAAATTTTCACCCATCACATGTGAAAAATTCACACCAGCACTGTCAAATACTTTTCCATGACGCAGCACTTTAGTGACACCACCACCACCTTGAGGGCGCTGCCATTCATCCGTTTGCAGCGGCGCATGTGGCTCATAAGCTTGTATTGACTCACATAAAGACTGCTGTAGCGATAGTAAGTATTTTTTGACTTCTTTCTGCATTAAAGACTCAATTGTTGTTGTAAGGCGTCATTCTTGCTCATGGTGTTTTGTGCATTTTTAGTGCGCAGATCGAGTAGGCGTTTTGCAACCGTTTGGTCATGCAAGGCAAGCATTTGCGCACTTAAGAATCCCGCGTTTTGTGCGCCGGGTTTACCAATCGCTACACAAGCAACAGGCACACCCCCTGGCATTTGCACGGTCGACAATAGGGCGTCTATACCTTGTAAACTGCCACTATCCATCGGTACGCCAATAACAGGCTTTACTGTGTGAGCCGCAACAAAACCTGCTAAATGCGCAGCAAGTCCTGCGGCACAAATAAAAACAGCACATCCGCGCTTGTCTGCATCCAAAACATAGGCTAGTGTTTCACTCGGTGTACGGTGTGCTGAAGAAACACGAATTTCAAAAGAAATCTCGAGTGACCTCAATGCATCAACAGTGTTTTGCATAACGGGCAAATCGTTATCAGACCCCATTAAAATGGCGACAAAAGGTTTATTCATAACAATTTACTCTCAGGTGGCTTCATCATAAGGTTCTGAGAACTTACAACTTTGTTGTGGGCAAACCCTTTCCGTGCCATTTTTCTTAGTGGTTTTAATTGCCGTAATTGGCCATGCACAGGTTGGGCACGGCTCGTTAAGCGGTTGATACCATAAGGCATACTTACAATCCGGGTAACGTGAGCACGAAAAGAATATTTTTCCTTGGCGGGATTTGCGTTTTAAAATACTACCTTCTTTGCAGGAAGGGCACCCAACACCGGTGTCTTCAGGTTTCTCAAGCGGTTCAATAAATTTACAGTCAGGATAACTACTACAGCCAATAAATTTACCGTATTTGCCTTTTTTAATTTGTAAGGGCGAATTGCAGGTAGGGCATAAACGTCCTTCAATGATTTCAGGCTTAGCATCACTGCTCGTGCCCTCTTCTAAGCTGCGGGTGTAGTCACATTCTGGATAATTCGTGCAACCAATGAAGCGCCCTCTTCTGCCTAAGCGAATAGAAAGTGGTCCCGCACATTGTGGGCATTTTTCTTCGATGGGCTCTTGCGTCACATCTTTGCGCTGAACGTTATCTTGGGTTTCTTTTACCAAGTTAATAAAGGGCTGCCAAAATTCATGCAATACAGGGCGCCATTCTTTTTCACCACGAGCGACTTCATCAAGCTCATCTTCAAGCTGTGCAGTAAAACCATAATCAACATATTGTTGAAAATAGGTGGTTAAAAAACGATTAACGACTCTGCCTACATCAGTTGGATGGAAGCGCTTATTTTCTAAAATGGCATATTCGCGTTGCTGGAGCGTGCTAATAATAGTCGCATAAGTCGATGGTCGACCTATTCCATATTCTTCCATGGTTTTGACTAACGTCGCTTCAGAATAACGCGGTGGCGGCTCTGTAAAATGTTGTTCACCACGAATTTCCAGTACGGGTAGCACATCGCCCTCTTTAAGCGGCGGTAACATTTTACCACCGTCGTCTTTTTTGGCATCATCGATACCTTCTTCGTACACTTGCAAAAAGCCCGCGATAGCAATGATTGAACCATTGGCTCTAAAGAGATGTCCTTTGCCGCTGGTTAAATCAACTGCCACGGTATCAATTGTTGCAGGGATCATTTGGCAAGCAATGGTCCGCTTCCAGACTAAATTGTAAAGCTTGTATTGATCCGCGCTTAGTGCGTGCTTAATGTCATCCGGGTGGAGCATGGCCGAGGTGGGGCGAATCGCTTCATGGGCTTCTTGAGCATTCTTGGCTTTGGTTTTGTAAGTGTGCGCTGTTTCGGGCAAGGCATCTTTGCCAAAACGTGCTTCAATCGTTTCGCGAAGTTCTTCAACCGCTACACTCGCCAAGTTAACGGAGTCGGTTCTCATGTAAGTGATCAAACCTTGAGCACCTTCGCCAATATCGATACCTTCATATAATTGCTGCGCAATACGCATGGTGCGCGCGGCACCAAACCCGAGCTTTCGTGAAGCCTCCTGTTGGAGGGTAGATGTGGTAAACGGCGCTGAAGGGTTTCTTTTGCGTTTCTTTTTCTCAATGTGCTTAACAATCAACTTGCCTTTGCCAACTTTTTTCAAATCAGCGATCATTTGACTGGCTTGTTGCTCATCGGCCACTGAAAACTGTTTGAGTTTTTCAGTGGAAAATTCTACGAGTTTGGCAGTAAATGGCTGGGAGTCTTTGGCCACATCGGCTTCAATTGTCCAATATTCCCTAGCGATAAATTTCTCAATTTCAAGTTCGCGTTCAACGACCATGCGAAGCGCTGGGCTTTGTACGCGGCCTGCGGAAAGACCGGGGCGAACTTTACGCCACAACAATGGTGATAAGTTGAAACCCACTAAATAATCGAGTGCTCTTCTTGCTTGCTGAGCATTAACCAAATCCATCGATAGCTCTCTGGCATGATCAATTGCCTCTACAATGGCGGATTTGGTAATTTCATAAAAGACAACGCGATGAACAGGTTTATCTTTTAGTAAACCCTTTTCTTTCATCAATTCGCAAATATGGAAGGCTATTGCCTCGCCTTCGCGGTCAGGGTCAGTTGCCAACAACAATTCATCGGCTTTCTTTAACGCATCAGCAATGGCTTTAACCTGATTAGCGTTTTTATCAATGACAACATATTTCATGGCAAAATTGTTGGAAGGATCGACCGCTCCTTCTTTGGGTAACAAATCGCGGACATGGCCATACGATGCCAAGACCTGATAGCCTTTGCCCAAATACTTTTTTATAGTTTTGGCTTTGGCGGGAGACTCAACCACGACCAAACGATTTACCATGTAAAACTGACCTCTTGTTTAAGACTTGACCAAAACCTAGTGAATGACACTGTCGGCCAATTCATCGTTCATTAATTCTTCTATCCATGGCAACATTTCCTCTTGTGGTGCTTTATTTAACATCACAAGACCAATAATGCGCTTAAACTGCTGCAAACTTAAACTATCAGCCTCTATCGCCATTGCCCGATCTATAATAATTTCCCGAACGATTGAGTCTAATAGCCCCATTGCTTCAAGGTTATGCAAATAACCGCGGCATGCTATATCTAACTTTGCCTGCTCAACTTGTGCATAGACACGGATTGAGTTGCCAGGCTTTTGCACGAGGGTGGCAGCCAGCCTTTCTATCTCAGCTAACTCTCCCAGCCAGTCAAATGCAAGACTTATTTCGTTGGCATCAAAGCCCGCTTCTTCTAATTCGCATGTTAAGGACTTCTCATCAAGCAAGGTGTCTTCACTAACACTAACACTAAGATAGTTATCAAATAAAAACATCAACACTTCTATGACATTTGCTTTCATGGTTAGTCTCCCGTTGCAACTCGGACATAACCGCCGGGTACCGATATGACGATCCCCCGGAGCTCTAATTCTAATAGCATCGAGCAAACCTCTTTCGCGGTCAATCCTGATTTCATCACAATGCTATCAATCGAGGTACAGACTTCTTCAATATAGGAAATAAGCCCCCCTTTTTCAGACGAAAAATCAGTTGACTGCCTTTTTTGTGGAGGGGCTATTTTTGAACAAAGCGCCAGCTCTTCTAAGATGTGGTCTACACTCTCAACACATTTTGCCCCTTGGCGAATTAAGTGATTACAGCCTTTGGCCATGGGGTTATGGATAGAGCCTGGCAACGCAAAAATTTCCTTCCCCTGTTCTAAAGCATAGTTCGCCGTTATCAAAGAACCACTTTTTAAAGTAGATTCCACGACCAGCACCCCCAACGATAGCCCACTGATAATGCGATTGCGTCGTGGGAAATTTGCAGGCTTGGGCTCTGCGCCAATGGGAAATTCTGAAACCAAGGCGCCGTTGTCGACAATGCGCTCAGCCAGCTTGCGGTGCGAAGAAGGATAAATAGCATCTAAGCCACATCCTAAAACCGCGACAGTCAAACCATCTGCCGTTAGGGCACCCTCATGGCTAGCCGCATCAATTCCTAATGCTAAGCCGCTCGTTATCACTAAGCCCGCCTGCGCAAGTGCGCGCGCGAATTGGCTTGCATTCTCTTTGCCTTGGGGTGAAGCATTACGACTACCCACCATTGCAATTTGCGACTTATGCAGGGCTTTTGCTTCACCCTGCACAAATAAAAGAGGGGGAGCTGAATGGATTTCTTTGAGAAGTGGCGGGTAGTCGCCACTTTCACATGTCACGATTTGCCGGGAATGACTTTGCCAAGCCAGATCTTTTTCGACGCCAGACCAGTCAAGCGCGGTTTTGACGCCCCATTTCTCACACCACGTGATAAAGGCCCGTGTGGGGCGCTCGCCAGAAAAGCAATTTGACAAATTTTTCTCTTCTTGGCATAGCGCTGCAAATCGCCTCGGCCCTAGGCCTGGCATACGATTAAGCACCAGCCAGTAGGGCAGCTCTTTAGCATCTGGCTGACTTATAGACAAAAGGCTTGGCTCTTTCACTGCTTTTAAATAAACCAACTACGCGCAAAATAGCGCTTTAAAGGCGGCTAGTTTATGACCTTGCGACGTCATCAAGCAAATAAATTGGTCTGGTCGCCTTCATCACCAGTGCGTAACTGACTTTATCAAACACTCTAAAAACCACGCAAAGCCCCACATCCAAGGGTGGAAAGCACAATTTCTGGTCGTTTTGATAGGCTGGTCGAGGAGGCAAATCTTTTTGAGTTTGGAAAATAGTTAACACATCACCTACTTCTCGTTCCAAGTCACAGCCACCGGTGATAGCAACAACCTGAAATTGACCAATGTTAGCGATGCCGCCAAATACCGATATAATCTGCCCTAACCCCTTATTGACAGGAAATCTTGGCATAAAGTAGGGATCAACCTCTTCATAGAGGGTTTCAATAATGCGATCGCCCACCCTAATTTCAGCATAACTTTCACTGAGAATCATGCTGGAAGGCTCACCTAGTTTTTCAAGCTCTGCCTTACCCACGACTAAGCCTTCTACACCGATTAATTTTTCGGGGCAGCATGGCTCTAGATAATCTTTACTGGGGCGCACCACCGTGAAGACGATATTGTCATCGGGGGGGCACAAACCGCTAACATAAATCCGATCTCTTTGTGCAACGACCAGGTGATCTTCATCCAAAGCCACAATTTTTGGGCACTTACCCCCAACGCAGGGTGGGATCACGCGAGATTGGTTAAAGAAGGGGCCAATGACACTTAGTGCAATCGTGGGGATAGGTTTATCAACCGGCAGCACTTTTATTCGAGGATGTAATTTGATGACACTATTTCGGGGATCGCGGGTCGCTGTGGCATGCCGATTATAATAGCCACGATCCACCCGTAGGCAAGGTTCGCCATTTTCATAAACTAAGCTGATCACATCGCCAGGATAAATGCGGTTCGGGTTCTTAATGTCCTTGTTTGAATACCAAAGTTGTTGCCATCTTCCTGGATCATTCAAGAATTTGCAGGCAATATCCCACAACGTGTCGCCATCTTGCACGATGTAAGTTTGAGGTGCTCGCTCGTTGATCCATGAATGTCCCGCCTGTTTTGCCGAGGCGATGGTCATTAGGGCGGCCAAAATAACCGCCAAAGCCATTTTTAATGAAACAGCATACCTTGTCATGAGCTAACTCCTTCGCTACTTTATCTGTCCCTGTATTTACAATAGCTAAATTTATCAAGATCATGGCGCATTTGTAACTGAAATAAAATTTGCTACAAAGCTAACATCGGTAGTAAAATTCCCCAAAAACGGAAGGTACATTCATGACCACATTAAAAGTTTATCAATACCCACACAAAGTGCTGCGTGAAGTCACCCCCATTGTGACAACTTTTGATGATGCCCTTCTATCTATGGTTAAACAGATGATAGCCACGATGTATCAGGATGATGGCTGCGGTCTTGCTGCCCCGCAAGTGGGTTCGACCTTACGTTTGTTTGTAATGGATGTTTCCAAGGAAGCCAACCAAGCGCAATGTTTTGTGAATCCAGACATTGTTGAATCAGAAGGTCAGATTGCCAGAGAGGAAGGCTGTCTTTCGTTGCCTGGTGTTTATGCCAAAGTGACCCGTGCTGAAAAAATCACCGTACGTTATCAAGATGAGCGCGGTCAATCACATACGTTGACTACCGATGGCCTTGCCGCTCATTGTATTCAGCATGAGCTTGATCATTTAAATGGTATTTTAAATATTGATAGGCTCTCCAAACTCAAACGAGCACTTATGCTTAAAAAATTAGAAAAGGTGCAAAAAGCAGCATCATGAAAATACTGTTTGCTGGAACCCCCGTCTTTGCCCAACAACAACTCGCGGCACTATTAACCACTTCCCATCAAATTGTCGCTGTGTATACCCAGCCTGACAGACCGGCAGGGCGTGGACAACATTTACACATGAGTCCGGTTAAAGAACTGGCGCAAGAACAAGGACTACCCGTCGAGCAACCCTTGTCACTAAAAACTGATGAGGCTTTAGCTACCCTTGCCCGTTTCCAAGCCGATGTGATGATAGTGGCAGCGTATGGATTATTATTGCCAGAAGCGGTTTTGAAATTACCCCGCTTTGGTTGTATCAATGTGCATGCCTCATTGTTACCCCGCTGGCGCGGTGCTTCACCCATTCAACAAGCTATTTTAGCGGGCGATAAAGAAACCGGCATCACGTTAATGCGCATGGACAAAGGTTTGGATACTGGCAATATGCTTGCCACCGGCAGATTGGATATTCAGGACACCGACACTTCAGAAACATTGCACGATAAATTAGCGGTTTTAGGCGCTAAAATGTTGTTTCATACGTTAGAAGAAATTGTTGAGTCACCGGGTGAGAAACAACCTGAGGATGAGGTGACATACGCCCCCAAAATTACTAAAGCATCGAGTTTGATTAATTGGCAACAATCCGCCATCGAAATTGATAGACAAATTCGCGCCTATACACCTTGGCCAATTGCACAAACGCTTATTGATGGTCAGGTATTGCGGATTCAATCGGTAAAGCTTGTTAATCTCTTTACACCCACTGCAAATATGCCTGGAACGATTATTAAACAAACCGCCAATGGCATTGTGGTTGCAACAGGCTTTGGTGCGCTCGAGATTATACAGGCACAATTGCCTGGAAAAAAAGCCTTGCCCATGTCAGAAATAATAAAAGGTCATGCGGCATTATTCACCCCATTAAAAAAATTAGGTTAAATTGATGAGTCAAGTTGTAAATTGTCGTACCATGGCCTTTGAGATCCTGCTCGAAGTGCTGCGCAAAGGTAAATCGTTTAATCCCCAGTTAGTCTCCTTGCGCTATCCTAAAGTTGATAGCCGCAATCTGTCTTATACGGTACATCTTTGTTTTGGGGTGTTGCGCTTTTATTTCGTCTTACAAAAAGCCTTAACCAAGCTTTTACATCAACCGCTTAAGACCAAAGATAAAGATTTAGAATTGCTGATGATGATTGGTCTCTTTCAGCTTTTTTATACGGATACGCCTCCCCATGCGGCGATTAATGAAACTGTTGATGCGGCGAAAAGAATTGCGCCTTATGCCAAAGGCCTCGTCAATGCGGTATTGCGCAATGCCCTGCGTCAAGAAGAAGAAATCAAAGACATCCTTACCCATGGCAGCACTCATCCCGATTGGCTCATACAACACTGGCAAGCAGATTGGCCGCTAGACTGGGAAATGCTGATTGATCAGAACCAACAACATCCACCCTTTGTGTTAAGAGTGAATGAGCGTCACATCAACCGCGAGGATTATCTCGCTTTATTGGTAGAGGCGAATATTCCTGCCACCGCGCTAGAACATTCCAAGAGCGGCATTACAGTAGCCATTGACGCACCTTTGCAAAGTCTACCGGGATTTGCGGACGGCTGGGTCAGCGTACAAGATGGCAGCGCGCAGCTTGCGGCATCATTGTTGCAACTCGCCCCAGGGCTTCGCGTGCTAGATGCCTGTGCGGCACCGGGCGGCAAAACGGCGCACATGTTAGAGCTTGAGCCTGGGCTCAAAGAAGTTGTAGCACTTGAAAAAGACCCTCAACGCATTTCCTTGCTTATGAAT
>Ga0105045_10000576_pt1 | contig 27465 bp, 20 predicted proteins | sample MAT02_FD_78089 | JGI IMG/M metagenome (GOLD analysis project Ga0105045, IMG submission 78089) | Freshwater microbial communities from Lake Fryxell liftoff mats and glacier meltwater in Antarctica - MAT-02 (megahit assembly) | ecosystem: Environmental > Aquatic > Freshwater > Ice > Liftoff... | reverse complement strand
TGTTGGTACAACCTTAGCTATATTTAGCAGCGATTTACAAACATAAAGAGACTGCGATGGAAATCGGGGCGAACTGTATGAAGGGAGACTTTCACGCACCGTTCCCTACTCGTCCGACAGGCGCGTGTGGGAACGTGAAAGTGTATACCTCGCCTGACTCAACTGTAGAGGGACACGAACGGCTACTTGATACTTTGTTATTTATACGTTAACCTGCCATTAACCCAGATCCTTGGGAGGTGGCCGCGGCTAATCATAAATGAAGTTTATTATTAGTATTCCAAACATTAATAAAAGCTTATCATTTGTTTTGCTCAAATTTGCACCGCAAAATAACCCATGTGTGATAGCAACAAAGTTTGATAACGGGACTCGCCTGAATTCAACTATTGCTGTCGGCAAAACCAAAGCGTAAACCTTCCATGTCGCAAAATCTTACTTCAATTATTGCACTAATCTCTCCACTGGTTTTTGTGGCCGTAGCTTTAGCTTCCTGGTTTCAACCGGGCTTTAGACCCAAGCAAATCATAAGGTTGAGCAAAGCAGCAACGGTTATAAGTATGGTCATCGCTGCATTTATCAGCATACAAGTTTATAGACAGACGCTTATCGAGTCTGAATTAATAGGACTTGCAGATTTCGGTTTGAGCGTGCGGCTTGATGCACTGAGCATTATTATGCTCTCTATGATTTCCCTGCTTGGATTTATAATTGTGAAATACAGTATTAATTACCTCGATGGGGATCACCGACAAGGTGCTTTTATGGGAAGACTCGCTGCAACCATTGCTGCCGTGCAGTTGCTCGTAATTTCCGGAAACCTGGGCTTGCTGCTCATTTCCTGGATTTTAACCAGCATCTCCTTGCATCGTTTATTACTTTTTTACAGCGACAGACCAGGTGCTCAGCTTGCAGCAAAAAAGAAATTCATCCTTGCCAGATTGGGTGATTTTTGCTTGTTCGTCGCCGTTGTTTTGCTCTATCAGCAATTCGGGTCCGGAAATCTCGAAGTAATTTTTAGTGCTATTAAAACCGGTTCTTTAGCGGAGGCGCGGTTGGAATTAGCCGCGCTGTTTTTGGCACTCGCGGCCATGCTGAAGTCAGCACAATTTCCTACCCATGGCTGGCTGATCGAGATTATGGAAACCCCCACTCCGGTGTCTGCTCTGTTGCATGCCGGTCTTTTAAATGCGGGTCCGTTCTTGCTTATCCGAATGTCGTTTGTAATGGAATTAAGCACTTATACTTCTGTTATTCTGATCATTGCAGGTGGCACCACGGCTCTGTTTGCTTCGGTAGCATACCTCACACAAACCTCCGTAAAAACCGCGCTGGGATACTCCAGCGTAGGTCATATGGGGTTCAGTTTAATGACTTGTGGATTAGGAGCCTATGCTGCCGCCTTGCTCCACCTGGTAGCTCATTCGTTTTACAAGGCGCATGCATTTTTATCATCGGGAAGTGTAATTGATGTGGTAAGAGCTTCTAAAGTAACTAAAGTCGAGAAATCGATAACTCCGCTTAAAGTTGCTTTGGGTGTTGCCATGGCTCTAGGCCTTTACGCCGCTTTTGCTTTGCTATGGGGAATGGATTTGAAAAAAGATGCGGCACTGTTGCTCATAGGCACTATCATTATAATGGGTCTTTCGCGTCTCTTTACAGCTGCCATAGCGAGTAAATGGAATGTAAAATTGCTCGCTCAGGCAACAGGTCTCGCAGTTTTAGTAACGGTAGCATTTTTCTCTCTGGAATCGGGTATGCACGCCCTGCTTTCGGAGCAAGTTCCAGATTTTTCCGCGCTTCAACCGGGTCGGGTAATTGCCATAGGGTTAATCTTAGTCGCCTTTAGCGCTGCAATATTCATTCAGCTTATTGCCCCTCAATTATCCCAAAAACCATTTTACCGCGTTCTGGCGATTCATATCAGAAACGGGTTCTATGCAAATGCTCTTTTTGATCGATGGGTCGGGGCCTTGCGTATTCGTTCTACAGAACAAAGGCCTGAACTAGAGCAAGTAACCTTTCAAAATTCCACCAAGAAAAATTTGGAAGTAGAAGCACTGGAAGAATAGCTTTCCTAAAAGTCAAAAACAGACCAAAAATTCAATGGATCAAACCGTTTTAACCCCAAATAGAGAAATGGAAACTACCGCTCTTTTAGAAACAATGCGCAAAGCTTGTAAAAAAATTGCCCCTGTTTGGCCTTTAGAAAATTTTGTAGCGGTCAACCCATATTGGGGATTTATTAATCAAAAATTTGAAACCACCGCTCAGGAGTTGTCTTCCACAGCTGGAATAGAAATGACTTTGCCCGCTTCTTTCTACCAGAATAAGTGGTTGGAAGGAAAAATAGGGCGTGAGGATATGGAGGCCGCATTGGCTAAAAATGCCTACTCGCAGGAAAATGTCGATTCTTTCATATACAGAATGAGTAAAACGGATGACCTCAATCAAAATTCTATATCCGTGAGTACTTTGATAGATGTGGCCGCCGAAATCACAAAAAAAGATTGGAATCGTTTTGTTATTTCCAGGATTACCGCATGGGCCGCTTCCTATTTTGACAATGGTCAAGCCACATGGGTAGCAGCACATAAGGATGCGGGTATTTTTAAGGCTTGGAAGGTGGAAGCAGAAGTAGATCGCACGCCTGAAATTTCCGGCTTGAAAAACTTCCGAAAAGTAGTGAAGGCAATGCCTGGCGAGCCTTTAGATGCACTTACGGCTGCTCTTCAAATACTCGGCTTATCGGATAAAAATCTGGACCAGTATTTTTATCGCCTGCTGATACGTGTTGGCGGGTGGTCGGCATACGTGGCCCGCTTCGATTGGGACAGCGAATTGTACGGAGGGAAAGACGGCAGATTAATCGAGTTTCTTACTGTTCTCACCTGCTGGGAAGCGTGTTTATTTCAATGTATCGACAATCCGGAATTGCAAGCCAAGTGGGAAAAGGCTAAGAATACTGAAATTTCTGCGGGTCTTAATCAACAACTGGCACACAAGCTTATTTTGCAAGAAGCATTTGACATAGCATCCCAACGCGAGCTGATAGCAAAATTTAAGCAATTAAAAGTTTCTGCTCCAGGCAAAATCGAACAGTTAAAAGCACAAGCAATTTTCTGTATTGATGTGCGCTCCGAAGTGTTTCGCCGAAACCTTGAATTGACCGACCCGGGAATAGAAACCATCGGCTTTGCTGGATTTTTTGCCTTCTCTATCAGTTTCATACCACTGGCACACGCCATAGGAGAAGCGCAATGCCCGGTACTCCTGCAAACGGGACCAACTATTTTAGAAGAAATTCCAGATGCGCGGGCCAATATGGCTGCATACAAAAGCCGCGTACTTAGCTATCAGGTATCACAACTTTGGAAATCCTTTAAGTCAGGAGCGGTTAGTTGTTTCAGTTTTGTGAGCCCTATCGGTCTATCATACCTTCCCAAACTTTTTACCGATGCATTTGGCCTGACCCGGCCAGTGCCTGATCCTGCCAATTCTGGTTTGGCGCAGTCGGTTTCAGAGCAAAAGGGGGTAAGCCTGGATGTGGCTACACATCAGCACCTTACCGTCGGTATTCCTTTGGAGCAACGTATTCTAATGGCGAAAAATGCCTTGAATGCAATGTCTCTAAGCGATAATTTTGCAAGCTTTGTATTGATAGTAGGCCACGGCTCCACCACGGTAAACAACCCACACGCTACCGGTCTTGACTGCGGAGCTTGCGGGGGCCATACAGGCGAAGCAAATGCAAAAGTAGCAGCTGCCGTGCTCAACGATAAAGGTGTCCGCAGACAATTGAAGCTTGAAAATATTAATATTCCAGACGAAACTGTTTTCCTGGCTTGCCTTCACGACACCACTACCGACGAGATTAGTATTTACAATGCATCCGATGTGCCCAATCGTTTAAAGGAAGCGCTGGCGGACCTGAAAAATTCTTTGGCCAAAGCCGGCCATATTTCCCGCACAGAAAGAGCCTTGCGAATGTCCACTGAAGGAAGCGTGGATGCAGCAATAAAGTCGCGCAGTAAGGATTGGTCTCAGGTCCGTCCGGAGTGGGGCCTGGCTGGTTGCAGCGCCTTTGTAGTTGCACCTCGCGATAGAACCAAGAATCTAAATCTGGGAGGTCAATCGTTTCTTCATTCCTACAACTGGAAAAAGGACCAAGGGTTTTCTGTTCTCGAGTTGATAATGACAGCTCCTATGGTGGTGACCAATTGGATAAATATGCAATATTATGCTTCTACGGTTGACAATAAGCACTTTGGTTCGGGCAATAAAACCTTGCATAATGTAACGGCTGGCGTAGGTGTTTTAGAAGGATATTCGGGAGATCTCAGAGTGGGTTTGCCAATGCAATCCATACACGATGGAGAGAATTACCAGCACGAACCGGTGAAGCTAAATGTAATTATAGAAGCTCCGATAGATGCAATGACCGCCATTTTAGAGAAGCATCGCCACGTTCGAAACTTATGCGATAATGGGTGGCTCCACTTGCTTGCGATGGACTCGCAGGGACAAGTAGCGCATAGATATATGGGTGATTTAAATTGGGAGCAGATTTAAGCTGGGTGCGCCTTGTACAGCTCCTTCCGCAAGTGGAAGTAAGGGGTGCACGTTTTTAGTGCATCAAAATCGCGAGTGTAAGCCCGATTCCATTTTCAGCTCGCTGCACTACCCTGTCCTCCTCAAAATTCCATATAACACGCCGGGGAAATGATTTCTTAAATTCCTTTCGCGGAGTCCATTCTATTCGGTAGTCTCAATTTATAAACGATACGTCTTTAAGTAGGGGAAAGCTAAAAACCGAACTGTACCCGTCGGTGTTACCTTTGCACACCAATTTCGAACTATGGTTGCAGAAGGGATTTTAATTTTGGGACAAGGGCTCGCAGGTTCAGTATTAGCGATGCGCTGCGAAGCAGAAAATATGCCCTATATCGTGGTCGATGACGGTAACCGTTTCGCGAGCTCAAAAATAGCCGCCGGTATATGGAATCCCTTGGTATTTCGACGGATTACCACCAGCTGGATGGCCGACGAATTAATCGCCGAATTGGATAATTTTTACCAACATGCGGAATCAATCCTAAACGCCACCTTCTACAAACCCCTTCCTTTTTACCGCATTCACTCCAGTGATGGAGAAGTGCGAGCCTGGAAGGAAAAGCAAGAAAAACCTGAATTTTCTAGTTTCCTGGGCGATGCTTTAAATATGCCGGGGCCAATCGATCAAGGTCAATATGGCGCTTCGGAAGTCCACCGGGCAGGCTATCTCGACCTACCCGCTTTCTTAGCGGCTTGCAGAGATTATTTTGTCAAGGAAAAAGCATTTTTGGAAACGGAGCTTTCGCACGAAACAGCAGTTGACGAGTTGCTCACCGCGTTTTTGCCGAAAGGCCAAAAAAATTGGATTATCGCCGACTGCCGTGGACACCAATCGGCTTACAGCACCTGGTGGCAATACTTGCCATTTGGCCTTACCAAGGGAGAATTGCTCACCATCCATTGCCCGGGACTGGATATCGATGGAATCTGGAACACCGGATTTTTTGTCTTTCCCCAGGGCGACGATCGCTATTGCTTGGGTGCAACTTTTAGCTGGGATAAACCCGATATGGAGCAAACGGAAGCGGCAAAGTCGGAATTGATTGAGAAATTTGAGAAGCGCTGCTCCTTGCCTTTTACGGTCATAGACCACAAAGCGGGCGTAAGACCTACCGTGCAGGATCGGCGTCCATTAATCGGCAAGCATCCGTCTATCGATCGGTTATGGCTCTTCAATGGCTTGGGAACCAAAGGTGTGATGTTGGCTCCATATTTCAGTAAGACCCTAATGGACAGTATTGTGCGCGGTCAAGGTTTACCGACCGAAGTTGATATACGACGATTCGAGAACCACCTTGGAAGTATCAATCCACGTATTAACCACCCGATAGCCTGAAATCGGTTAAAGTACGCACGCGGTACTGTTAGCATCTATTGGCTTTTTAAGCCATCTATCGCATCAGGGGGTTTAACTTAGCCTCGAACGTAATACTGCTCTATCTTGAATAATTTGTGGAGACTATTCGCCTTCGGCGGATTTTTTTGCCTTACTGCTCTTACAATCGCTGGCCAAGTTCCGCAGCTTATCAATTACCAGGCTATTGCGCGAAATACGGCTACGGGCATCGAATTGATTGATCAGGATATTTTTCTTATTGCCACCATCAGAGCACAGGGTCCGGGTGGCACTGCCGTGTACGAAGAGCAGCACCCAAACGTGCAAACCAATGGATTCGGCCTTTTCAATATTCAGATAGGCGGGGGCGAGCCCACAACGGGTAGTATGGAAGCCATAGATTGGGCAGCCATTACTTATTGGTTAGAAATAGAATTAGACATCGGCCAAGGGCTGCAAAGCCTGGGCAGTATGCAGTTGCTTTCAGTACCGTACGCCTTACACGCCGGGACAGTGAGCAACGCCGACGATGCCGATGCCGACCCCAACAATGAGCGGATTACAGCCGTGGGCATCGACAACAATACACTTACCGTTACCGAAGCGGGTGTCAACTTCGATGTTGACCTTTCGCCCTTGATAGATGACGCAGATGCCGATCCGACCAACGAAAAAATCAATTCGGTAACCTTCGATCCTGATCAGTTTCTGCTCTCGATTAATGAAGGTGGTGAAGCGTTTGAAGTAGACTTCAGCGGATTGATCGGCGATGCCGACTCCGATCCCACGAACGAATTAATCACCGGCGTGCAGCTCATAGGTACGAGCCTGGTGATCTCTGAAAATCAAAATTGGTCCGTAAGCCTAGATCAATTAATCGATGATGCCGACGCTGACCCAACCAATGAACTCATTGCAGAAAATGGCTTGACTTTGGTAAACGATTCGATTCTCACAATTTCGGAAGGCGGCATCTCACACTCTGTCAATTTGGGGCCTTTGAGCCGCGACGTGGATTGGGTGAAACCCGAAAATGAGAATGTAGTTTATAACACTACCGACCGCATCGGTATTGGCACTTCCATACCAGTTGCCGATCTGGACGTTCGAGGTTCGATGGCTGTAAATACCGTATTAGTTAATAATCTAGGTGTTTCGAATTATACCATAGCCGGAGACGATTCGAATATCGTTTGCCGAATTATTCCCGGCGGATCATTCACGTTTACCTTCGTATTCCCGCTTGCGGCTACCTGTCAGGGAAGGATGATAAACATTTTCAAACGGGGCTCCGTCGAACCTTTTCTTTGCGGGTTTATCTTTAATGTGAATGGCGATCAGATTAATTACAACGCCAGCAACAACAACCCGATAGCTTCATTTTCCGCAGCCGACTATAAGTTTATATCGCTCGGAGCCGACGGTTGGTTAAGGCTTCAATGAAAAGCGTATGCGGATCACTCTACTCACCTTATGCTGGTTTGCGATAATCGAAGTTGCTGCGCAAGCAGTACTTGATAGAAGCGTGATTGGCACCGCAGGCGGGAATGTAGATTTGGGCGTAAACACAGTTTCCTTCACCTTTGGCGAAGCCGTAATTCAAACAATCGGTCAATCCAGCGCTACCTTAACACAAGGTTTTCATCAACCCAAGCTTGATGGTCGAATTGCTTTTGAAGTAATCACTTCCAACGCATCGTGCGGCACCGCAAGCAATGGACGAGCCGAGTTAACTGAAATCTCGGGTTGCAATCCGCCTTACGAAGTAGAATGGAGCGATGGCCAAACAGGCTTGCAAGCTTATGATTTATCGCCAGGGCTTTACACCGTAAGTGTGAGCGGTGCGTCGTGCGAAACATCGGTAGAATTTCTAATCTCCGTCGATTCTGCTCAGGCCTGCGATTTACGATTCTTCAATGCCTTTTCGCCAAACGGGGATGGAATCAACGAAAAATGGGAGATTGCGAATATTGAGCGACCTGAATTTTCGGAGAACGAGATTCAAATTTTCAATCGATGGGGACAGTTGATTTTTGAAAACACAGCCTATAATAATCAAGACCGTTCCTGGGATGGGCGCGACCGAGCTGGAAATACCCTCGCTTCGGGCACTTATTTTTACGTGGCGAAGATTATTGGCCGCGATTACACTGGTTATATCGAATTAACACGATGATGCGAAAGGCTTACCTTATCATAGCGACGATAGTGTGGAGCAACACGATCCTGGCGCAGCAGCAAGGGCTTTACAGCCAATACATGTTCAATCTGTTTGCGATTAATCCGGCGTGGGCCGGCGAGGCCGATGCCTTGGCTACTTCGCTTACTTACCGGGCGCAGTGGGTGGGTTTCGAAGGCAATCCCACCACTCAGCTTTTGAGTATCCACTCGCCGCTTCCGAATAAGAATATGGCAGTGGGCCTCAACATTCAAAACGATGAAATAGGAGCCCGAAAGGCGCCTTCTATCGCCACCGCGTACAGCTACAAGGCGCGCCTAAGCACAAGCCGACACTTATCGTTCGGCCTACAAGCGGGGATCATAAACTACCAATACCGATGGCAGGATTTGCAATACCGGCAGCGCACGGATCCCGTATCTTTTACCACAGATGGCAATAAGTGGATACCGAGTTTTGATGCAGGAGCAATGTACATCGGGCCGAACAGCTACATCGGCCTGAGTGCAACGAGCATCAACAACAGCTCGATAATAGCCAGCAGCGCTAGTGATGCCCGCTTGCGGACTTTTTTTAATCTGGTCGCAGCCCGCATTTGGCAACTGAGCGATGATTGGGCACTTAAACCCGGATTTTTACTGCGAAAGTCGCTGGAGAGTCCTTATCAGGCCGATCTAAATTTATCAACCCGCTTTCGCGATCTTTTTTGGCTCACCGCAACGTATCGCAGCGATTTCGGCGCCGTGTTTAGCACGCATATTTTTGTCAATAGGTATTTCCATTTTGGGTATTCCTATGATTTGCCTCTGAATGATCTACTCAGTCAGCAGAGCGGCACCCATGAGTTATTTATTGGCTACGATTTTAATATTTACAAATCGGAAGCTCCCAAATTGAAACCCTTTTGAATTGCCCGCATTTGATACCGCTCCGGTTTGGCTCGAGTCTTCGGTCGATGCTTTTAGTGCTCTGTTGTGCAGTATCTGTTTCTTCATTTAGCCAGGCAACTTACTGCGATTCGCTCGGTGATTTATTTATGAATAACAATTTCGAAGCTTGCCACCGTATAATGTTGGCAGGTGTTCCTTCCAAGCCGGATGATTGCTACCTTTTAGAAGCGCGCTGCTGGGTGGCTCTGGGTTTTTTTGATCAAGCAACTGTGAGCATAGCCGAGCTAAAGCAGGTGCAATATCGCGCTGAAGCCGATAGCCTTTTAGCCCGTATTGAAGAACTTAGATATGCCGAGCGTGAAGGAAGATTCGCGGCCAAACTCTCATCAGAAAAAAGCAGTGCTCATAATGAGTTAACCGCTGGGGTTGTCGGCAACGAACTCATTGTATTGCGTGATTCCACCTGGATGCGGCTTAATTTTCCACTCCCACCCATCAAAGTAAGACGATACTGGCCCGTGGCCTTGAGCGACTCCCTAAACGAAACAGTTTGGTATCGGGCTCTGGTAAATTTGGACTATGACCATATAGGCTGGTTTTCGTTCTATCGAGATAGATGGATGATCTTAACTGCTGTAGAGCGAAAGCCTTATGCAAAAAAGGCGAATTCTGGTAATTATGGGCTGAAAGTTATTGACTTGGTTACAGGCACAGATTCCCAGAAAATGGAATTACAAGGGGCTGATTGTGATTATATTCACCCCCATATTTATGGCGACACCCTTTATTTCGCAAGTAATAGACCCGGCGGTTTTGGAGGGTATGACCTTTGGGCATGTATCATTGGTATCGATACGCTGGGCGCTATGATTAATTTGGGTAGCAACGTGAATAGCGCGGGAAATGAAGGACGTCCCTTCCTGAATAATGATACCTTATACTTCACGTCGGACCGCGCGGATCGCGGCTATGGCAAAAAGGATATTTATTTCCACATAGGTAGAAACTCCCCTTCCAGAAATGCCGGACCCGGGATAAATACTCCGTTCAATGACTTTGGTATGGTATGGTCTTCGGAAAGTAGCGCTTACTTTACGAGCGATCGACCTGCTGGCAGAGGCAACGATGACGTGTATCAAGCGAACTGGCATCATGGAAGGTTTTTCAACGAAATCATCGGCCGTTTGGAAACTTCTACACCAATAGTTTCAGGTTCGACGGTGCGGCTCATCAATTTGCTAGACGGTGCGATTGCAACAACTTTGATCGACCAAAACGGCTATTTTCGATTTCGTGGGGTGGAGGGCAAGAAGGATTATTCCCTTCAATTTTCCGGTATGGAACTCGGCCCGGAGAGCACCATCCAATTGTACGATAAGAAGGGCAATCATATCCTGCAAGCTGAACTAGGCGATGACCAATCTTTTAGAATTGAACTGCTCAGCCCCCAGGATTATTTCTTGCCGGCTCAGCCAAATGGCGATGAGAGCATTCTATCCATTCAATTTCAAGGTCAAACCACCTCAGATTCGAAAGCGATTAAGGAGATCGTGATCTTTTTGGAAGATAGCAAAGGAGATCTCTTAGGAGCTACATGCACGGAAGAAAACGGAAAGTTCTCTTTCGACCAGGTGAAGCCCGATTCGCGTTACATCATACGCACAGAAGTTCTGGACCCTAGAATGGCAATACATATTCTCGATTCGGAGGGAGAGATAATTGAGACCATTCTACCGGATAAAACCAACGGCTATGTGTACGTGCGTATTCCTGACGATCGAGAAATAATTACCTTCACAAACGAGCGAGCCGAACGGGTAGCCGTGTCGATAGATGAAATTTTTCGGCTGCCAGTAATAAACTACGATTTAGATGAAACATCGCTCAATCAATCGAGCTGCACCAATTTATTGCGTGTAGCGAACTTGCTCAAGGAGAATCCGGATATTGAGATCGTGCTTTCGGGTCATACCGACTCGCGAGGCAGCGCAGTTTACAATGAGCGTCTCTCGCAAAAAAGGATCGACTCGGTGGTGGCTTGGCTCGCGCAAAATGGCATAGCTCAATGGCGAGTGAGCGGCAGAGGCTATGGCGAAAGCAAAATACTTAACGGTTGTTTAGATGGAGTGAACTGCACCGAAGAAGAACACGCGCTAAACCGGCGCACTGAATTACAATTTCGAAAGAATAAAACGATTACGAGTTCACCAAACGACTCTAAGACTCATTAAACCTATCTAGCATATGAAAAACCTTCTCGTCTTATTACTGCTCTGCTTGGGTATTCCGGGTCTCGCCCAAGTTAAAAAGGGGCGCGAATTGCTTGAAGCTGGGAGGTACGAAGAAGCCATGAAGCCATTGAAGCGAGACTTTTACGGAAAGGATAAATCGCTTGAAGCGGGGGTTTTGCTCGCTAAAGTTTATTACAAGCTCATGGATTATTCTGAAGCCCTGGACATAATAAATCAAATTGGGAAGTCGCGACTGGAGCAGGCCGAAGATGTGCGATTTTACGCCGATGTACTCATTGCAAATGAAGATTTTACGGGAGCATACTTAATTATTCTCGAAAACTTGTCGAAAGACTACTCCGATAGAACCACTTTACTTTATCTGGAAAAAATTGGTGATTTACTCGAATGGGATACCACCGCAGTTCAAGGTCTTGCGAAATCTGTGCCGGGCCTGAATACCAACAACAACGAGTTTGCACCTTACATGAACCCAAACGGAGAATTGTGGTATGTGAATGACGTAAACGCTGTGCAATCATTGTTCCCGGCCGCCTACAACAACTCCAACATCTTTCTTTATTACCGTACCGAAATCAAGTCGAAAATTACCGGTGCTGTGCAAAAACCATCCATGCTTATCAAAAAGCGAGAGTACTATTATCATGATGGGCCACTCTCCAAGTGGGAAGGAACAAATAACTATGCCCTTACGCTGAAAGATATCGATGCGCCGATCCAAGGTGGCAGAATTGGGATTTATTTCTCGGAAATGACTGGCACCGAAGAAGATATAGTCCCTTTCAAGTACAATGAGAAATACAACACCGGTCACCCAACTTTTACCAATACAGGGAAGCGGATGATTTTTGCCAGTGACCGTCCGGGCGGCTATGGACAAATGGATCTTTGGTATTGCGATTGGGAAAACGGTGCTTGGTCGCCGCCTGTAAATATGGGAGACATTCTAAACACTCCTTTCAATGAGCTCTTTCCTACATTTAATTATGGCCGCCTTTATTTTTCGTCCGATAGATTGGATCAGGGTTACGGGGCACTCGATCTTTATTATTCCAGTGCACTATTCGATTACGAACGAGTGGTCAATATGCATGCCCCCATCAACTCGGCATACGACGATTTTGCGCTCACCTTTCAAGATGAGATGGATGGTTTTTTTAGTACAAACCGACGATCAGGTACCGGCGGAGACGATATTTTTGCTTTTCACTACGAGCCAGCGCAAGAAGTTGTCAGTCAAGCAAATCTCCAAATTTTGGTAGCCAATCTACCAGCAGGAACCAAAGTTGAAATTTATGACATTGGCGGTCAGCTCATCGCGTCGACCACTACCGAGCCCGAAGGAAAGCTAATGGTGGAAGAACTAAAGTCAAATAAAACCTACATGCTCAAATTGGTAGGTGTCGATCTGGAGCCAAAGGCTTTATTAATTGCCTACGATTCCAAAGGAAGGCGCTATGGGCCCTTCGACCAAACCAAACCCGGAGAGTTTCTCTTCGAGCTACTTTCAGCCGAAGACTTCTTGCTTGCCGCACAAGATAATGATGACAACAGCTACCTTCAATTCGACTTGAAGGGTCGGATTGTGAACGAAAATGGCGCAAGAGTAGCCAATGTTCCAGTAACCTTGCTCGACTCGAAGGGTGCCGTGGTTCAAACGGTGCGATCTTCTGAGAATGGGGACTTCACTTTTCAAAAAGTTGAAACCGGCTCCACTTATGAACTCCGGACGGAAGGGTTGCAAGAATACCATGAGATCGATGTCTACGGGAATTCCGGCGCTATAGTACAATCGCTAAGCCCCGTTGGGACAAATTCATTCGCTTATCTCAGGCAAACGCCGCCACCACCGGTATTGGCTACTGCGAAAGATCCTGTAAGTGACGTTCTCGGTGTAGTTCCGACCTTATCGATCGAAGTTAAATCGGAGGCTACTCTCTACAATGAAGCCGACGAAGTGCTGAAAAATACGTTCCTGGATAGTGATGGCTTTGTGCGCCTAAACAATTTATATCCAGGGAAAGCCTACCGACTCGAAGTGCCCAATGAAGAACTCGGTTTCAATGACAAGCTTATTATTCTGAATGCAAAAGGGGATACCGCTCAAACAGTTCGCCCCTTCGACGGACAAAATTATTTCTTTGAGTATCTTATGTTTGCTGATTATAGTCAACCTCAAATCATTGCCGAGAATAAATCGAAAGAGCCAGTGAAAACACCTGTGTACAAGGCGAAAATCAAAGACTATTTTCCTGAGCAGAGAGAACCTTTTATTCTTAAAAATTTGAATACAGGATTTCAAGACACGGTGTATTGCGCCCCGAATGGCACCTTGATATTCAAAACCTTAAATATTACAGACTTATTCGAATTGACCCTTTTGAGCGGCACGATGGATTCTGAAAAAGTGCTATCAATATACGACGAAAGCAACGTGATGGTCTATCAAGGAGAAAGTAAAGATCTACGGAGTTTCAGGTTTACCTTGTTGCCCTATGAAGAATATGTGGCTGCAGCCGAAGAGAATCTTGACATCAGTATTTTAAAACTAGATGTGGGCGGTAGATTCTTGAAGCTAAAAGGGATAGGTAGTATAGAGTTAAAGGTCTATGACGCGCGCGATTCTTTATTGGCAACAAGCTATGTGACCAATGTTGGGAAGTTTGCTTATAGCGGACTCGAAGCCGACGAGAAATATACCATCGTACCGTCTCCCAAGGCCGTTTATGGCCCCATTAAAGTGCTGAGAAGTGGATCGAACGATTCACTGCTTGTGGAGCAAGATCGCGATGGAAAGTTCTACCTAAACTTCGCAACAGCGGGGGAACCAATTATGGTGGTTCAAGACAGTAAGAAGCAAGTGGTAGTGCCAGCGGGTAGCAAATTCGATCTCCCCGATATTTTTTACGATTTCAACAGCTTTAGCCTCCGCGAGGAGAGCTTCGAGACCTTGAACAAATTGGCTGAATTTATTCGCCAAAATCCCGGCATCCGCGTAGAAATTCATTCGCATACCGATAGTCGTGGGCCCGCAAATTATAATTTATTGCTTTCGCAAAAGCGGGCTGATTCCGTGCTAAACTACTTAAGAAATAAAGGCATCGATGCCAGCCAGATTCAAGCGGTGGGCAAGGGCGAAACGCAGCTCATGAACCGGTGCAAGGATGGAGTGCAGTGTCCTAACTCGGAGCATGCCCAAAATCGGCGCACCCAATTTGCTCTCCAAGTGCGATAGTCCAAGCAAATGCTTAATTTCATCGGTAAACTAGGATTATGCCAACACGAAAAGCATTCAATATTCAAAAATGGATCGACGAAAATCGCTATACGCTCAAACCACCCGTAGGTAATAGAAACTTATATCCCGAAGGGGAAGATTACATTGTGATGGTGGTAGCCGGCCCCAATGCCCGGAAGGATTACCACTACAATGAGACCGAAGAGCTTTTCTACCAGCTGGAGGGCGATATTGAAGTAAAAATTCAAGAAGACGGACAGGCGGTAACCATCCCTATACGCGCCGGTGAAATGTTTCTCCTTCCGGCAAACACGCCCCATTCGCCGTCGAGAAGCGCCGGTTCAATTGGACTTGTTATTGAGCGCGTCCGTAAAGGAAAGGGGATGAACGATGGCTTGCTCTGGTTTTGTGATAATTGCAACAACAAGCTATACGAAGCACGCTTTCCGCTGAATGACATTGAGCACGATTTTCTGCCCCATTTCCGGAAGTTTTATGGCGATATCGATTTGCGAACTTGCGACAAATGCGGCACTGTAATGGAAGCCGACCCGCGATTTATTTAGCGCAGAAGCATTATAAAGCCCTTGAGTTCAAAGAGTTCTCCATAGCGTTCCTTCGCCACAATACGGTATGGGTACACATCGGGTGGGCTGAAGTAATCATCATTTTTACTCGCGCCATTCCAACCGACGGAAATATCGTTGCTCACAAAGATGAGGTCTCCCCATCGGTCGAAAATCTCCATTTTAAAGTCAGTGATATCAATACCCTTCGCCTTGAAAAGATCATTCAGCCCATCGCCGTCGGGGCTGAAAGCGTTAGGCACATAGAGGTTGCCCCGCACAAATACCGTCGACGTATCTACTTCGGTGCAATTATAGCTACTGACTATTTCTGCATAGAATTCAGTGGTTTCCGGCGGATTGGCAATAGGATTATTGCATATAAAGCAGCTCAACCAAGGCGATTCTTGCCAGGAGATCGGGTAAGGGCTAAAGGACTCCATAGTGACCTCCTCACCAAACGAAATAACCCGATCTCTACCCGCCCATACAGTTTCGCGGGGATACATCACCACGGTAAATTGCTCCGTATCTGGGCAGCCGTCGCTGTTTGTTCCGGTAAGGGTAATGGTTGTATTCTGATCGATAATGGCCTCTGTAGTTGCTGCTCTTGAATTTGTAAACAAATGCGCCGGTTGCCAGCGGTAATCTTGGGCTCCGCTTCCGCTTACCGCAAATGGTTGTTTATAGCACACTACGGAGTCGGCAGTAAGGCTCAAGCTAATTTCGCTCAATATTACATCTATCGTCATTTCATCGCTACCACATTCGTTCGTTCCAATAACGGTGTAAGCGATCGTAACTCCGGGGTTTGCGAAGGGGTTAGCAACCGAAGGGTTGCTCAGACCAGCAGCTGGCGACCAGGAATAGCTATCGGCGCCCGAAATGGCAAGAACCACCGCTGCACCGCTGCAGGATATGTACCGATCGATTCCTGTTAAAGTGGGTGCTGGTGGCAGCACCGTAACGATTACCGATTCGGTGGTGTTGCACCCATCGGCTGTTGTAATTTCTACGCTGTAAGTAGTGGTTATATCAGGCGTGGCTGTGGGGTTCGACGTATTAGCCCCTTGTACCGAGCCCGCTGGGGACCACTCGTAGGAGTTTCCCCCACTGGCCGAAAGGGCGATCGACTCACCCGGACAGATATCCGTGTCTTCTGTGATATCAATATCGGTGCTCCCAACTATTACGTCGATTGAAGCCGTATCTACTCCGCAGGCATTCGCACCAACTACTTGCAGCGTCGCGCTGCCTTGGCCTGTAAAAAAGGGATTGGCCACTCCGGCATTTGAGACCAAGTTTGGTTGCAACCATTGCCAGGTTTGGGTTTCGCCACTCGCGATGAGCTGGAGCAGGTCGCCAGCGCATATTACATTTATAGGAGCTATGCTAATGGCCGGTGGCTGGCTTACTTCGATCGTTATCGTTACAGCATCAGGCGAGAGGCAGCCTTCGCTGTCTTCGGCGGTAAGCGTAATATTATAAGTACCCGGCTCGGCATAACTATGGCTAATGGTAGTTGCCGTGCTTGTGGTACCATCGCCTAAAGTCCAAGAAAATTGGTCGGCTCCGACGCTTAAATTGTTCACTGTAAACTCGGTACCCGGACATACCACATTCGGAGCCTGTATTTGCGCAATAGCATCGACCGAACCGAGAGAAAATTTGAACACGCCAAGGTTGCAATTGGTGCTGGGGTTGGTTTGCGACCAAACACCCGGTTGTGTCGGGAAATCATTGCTTCCTCCGCAACCTGCACAAACGGCTTGATATATCGTGCCGTCCTTGTCAAATCGGCTTGTTCCACCATCCACATGCTCGCCTATAGAAGCGCCACCGAAAAAAGTGCCGTATTCCAGCGATTGCGCGTCGGTATCGAGCACGGCGAGGTAAAAATCATTTCCATCAGTGGTCGATTGGTAAGCATCGGGAGTGATGGGCAGGCCACTGGTTGTTCCTCCGGCGTTATTGAGGTTACCTCCCCATCCCGAGAGGTAAATTTGGCCGCAATCGCTAACGAGGAAGGCCGAAGGCGAAATATTGATACTCGTACCAGCGCCAATAACGGTAGACCAAATAGTAGTGGTAAGGTCGGCCGACATTTTATGGATGTACTGCTTCGCCTGTGGATTGCTGTAAAACGCCTGCTGTTACCGGGTAGGTTCCAGTAGTCTGGCCAATTACGTAAACATTTCCGGCGGGGTCGATTTGCACAAAATAATTTTGATCGAACCCATTGGTGCCGTTGTAAGTAAGAGCGAGCAAAGCGCCCGTGGCGGATAGCCGCCCTATAAATCCATCAACCCCAAGAAATTTACTGCCTTGTATTACACCGGCAGTGGTTGGCATATTTGTGCTTAAAGTTCCCCCCGTAAAGTACACCGTATTGTCGCTTGCCAATTGAACCCCGAATGCGGCTTCCACGTTGCTTCCACCTGTAAAAGTTGACCATACTATATTTTGCAGGTTGGCCGAAAGCTTAAATACTACGCCCGAAGTATTTCCGCTGAAGTTTGTTGCGTATCCATTCACCGTAGGGAAATTGGGTGATGTGGTAGTGGACGCTATGTAGGCAGCGCCTGCGGCATCGACTATTATTTCGCCACGAAACCGATCGCCGTAATTTTGCTCCAGCGGGCTATCTGCATCAATCCCATCATTACCAGAGCCACCGACGTAGGTGCTGTTCGCGATATTTTGCCCATTTGCGGAAAGTTTTGTGACAAAAATATCGCTGCCGGTGGCGTAGCTAAATCCTGCTCCGGCTACCAATGTCCCGCCTCCATAGGAATTTTGATATGCGCCCGCTGTGATTGGAAAGTTGCTCGATCCCGTAGAACCCAAAATGTAAAGCTCATTTGCATTGTTCACCACAATAGAATGTGGCGATTCATTCCCGCTCCCTCCAATGTAGGTGCTGTATATGAGGGAAGCTCCATCGGGCGAGAATTTTGTAATGCCGCAGTCAATAGCTCCACCACCATAGAATATCTGCGCTGCCCCAGCCGTAGTGGGATAGAAAGAGCCAAAAACTATAGCGCCTCCATACAAATGACCTTCAGCATCATAAGTGGCCGTAAAACCAAAATTGCTACTGGCGCTCCCCACAAAGGTCGAAAACTCCAGTTCCGGATCGATTATGAGTGTTTTTGATAGATCGTATCCTTCCGGAAATGAATAGGATATGACATTTTCATTGAGCAAGTAATGACAAGCTACAGCTTGAATTCGCCCATCCGATTCCTGATAAGAATAGGGTTCGAATTCTTGTAACTCGCCGACAGAAGTTTGGATATGAAGCCGTCCTTCCCGAATAAAGATGGAGTTCGCCCCCGAAATTTCTACGGCTATTTGGTTTGGATCGGATCCTGGATTTACGATAAAGTCGTATTTTAAATTACCGCTATTTGATCCATAGCTGGCAGCAATACCAGGATAAATTTCAGGAATTTGAATACGATCGTAAGTCCGCACATTGGAACTCCAACGCGCGCTATCTGAACCGATGAAGTAATTTTCACACCGCCCTATATCTTCGCCCAAAATTGGCGATAGTGCCAAAAGTGAAGCCCCCTTAAACTTGAATTTCACCGTGTGCGTGGGCGAAACACCCAAACTATCTTTACCTTGAACCCAGTCGTGAAGGTGATTGTAAAAATTATTTTCGAGCATTTGGATGGTAAACCCATCACGCTCCAAATAAGCGTATCCGCCCTGAAGTGCCGATTTATAAAGCACTTCCTGACTCCATTGTCCCTTGTTTTCTGTGAAAGCCGGCCCACCATCGTTTACCGCCCACGCACAGCCGAACCATGGCAGCGTGAAGCAAAAGATTAGAACAGCGACTCTGTGCATAGCTATAAAGGTAATGACTTCTTGACGTTCTTCGACCCCACAAGTTGGACGTGTGCAACCGTTTCTGGTCGTGAACCGCTGTAAATTTGGGCTATAATGGTATTGCTATTGGCCTGTTGGCCAAGCTCGAATTACCCGTACCTTTGTGCCTCTTTTAAAGCCTGTCCCTTCTATGAGCGATGCCCTAAAGCATGAGTGCGGAATAGCCTTAATCCGATTAAAAAAACCACTAGTATATTACAAGGAAAAATACGGTACTGCGTTTTATGCCATCAATAAGCTTTACCTCCTTATGGAGAAGCAGCACAACCGCGGTCAAGACGGTGCCGGAGTAGCCAACATAAAGCTGAATATGGAGCCGGGTCATCGCTACATAAGCCGGTATCGTTCCAATTCCCGAAGGCCCATACAGGATGTGTTCGATCATATCAATGGCCGGTTTTTGGAATTAGCTGAAAAAGACCCGGAAAAACTTCACGACGTGGAATGGCTCAAGCAAAACGAAGGCTTTACCGGTGAGCTATTTCTAGGCCATGTGCGATACGGCACATTTGGTAGAAACAGCATAGAAAGCTGCCACCCGTTTTTGCGCCAAAATAACTGGAAAACCCGGAATCTGGTAGTTGCCGGAAATTTCAATCTTACCAACGTCGATGAGCTATTTGACCTCTTGGTGAACATTGGCCAAAACCCCAAGGAGAAAAGCGATACAGTGACTGTAATGGAAAAGATCGGTCACTTTCTCGATGAAGAAAATGATCGGTTAGTGGCGTATTTTAAAACCCTTGGTTATTCCAAAAAGGACATCACCAATAAGATTGTAGAGAAGATCAATATTGCAGAAATTTTGCGGAATTCCGCAGAAGATTGGGATGGTGGATACGCCATGGCGGGACTATTGGGGCATGGAGATGCCTTCGTTCTTCGCTATCCAAATGGTATTCGTCCGGCGTTCTGCTTTGAGAATGAAGAAGTGGTGGTGGTGGCTTCAGAGCGGCCAGTTATTCAGACCACTTTTAATATTCCGATCGAAGATATTAAAGAAATCAATCCCGGTCATGCGCTAATTATCAAGTACGATGGCTCGGTGAGACAAGAAGAAATTGTGGCTCCGGGCGAGCGAAAATCCTGCAGCTTCGAGCGGATTTATTTTAGCCGTGGTACAGATAGAGATATTTATCAGGAGCGTATGAACCTGGGCAAGAGTTTGGTTCCTACTATTATGAAAAGCCTGAAGGGCGATCTAAAGCACTCTGTTTTTAGCTTTATTCCCAATACAGCCGAAGTGGCCTTTTTCGGAATGATGAAGGGCTTGGAAGACGAGCTGAACGCTGAAAAAGAGCGATTAATTTTGGCAGCGGGATCGGAAATCAGTTCGGAACGACTCCGCGGTATTCTGCAAATGCGACCGCGTATGGAGAAGATAGCCGTGAAAGACGCCAAGTTGCGCACCTTCATCACCCAAGACGATGCCCGCGACGATATGGTGGCTCACGTTTACGATGTAACCTATGGAGTGGTAGAACGCGGCGTAGATACCTTAATTGCCATCGACGACAGTATCGTGCGGGGTACAACACTCAAGCGCAGCATTATCCGAATGTTGGGCCGGTTGAAGCCAAAGAAAATTGTCATCGTTTCGAGTGCTCCCCAAATCCGTTACCCCGATTGCTACGGGATTGATATGGCCAAGTTAGGAGATTTTGTGGCTTTCCAAGCAGCTATTGCCTTGCTCAAAGATCGTGGGAAAAGCCGGGTGATTGACGATGTTTACAAGAAATGTTTGGCCGATGTGAAGGCCAAGAACGGCCACGCCGTGAACCATGTCAAAGAGATTTACGCTGCTTTTACCGACGTGGAGATTTCAGCGAAGATTGCGGAACTACTCAAACCGGAAGAAACGGAGTGTGACGTCGAAATTATCTTTCAATCGGTCGATGGCCTGCACAAAGCCATTCCAGACCACACCGGCGACTGGTACTTCACCGGCGATTATCCAACGCCCGGCGGTCGAAGAGTAGTCAACAAAGCATTCTTGAATTATTACGAAGGGAAGAACGAGCGGGCTTATTGATAATAGCGTTTAGCGCTGGCGCTCTCACTCTCCCTATTTGCTCTCATTTTCTTTCTGGCACTCGCTTTTGGGTCGATATTGAACGGAATCAGAATTTACATCCACGGACTACCAATTCTTGTGAAAAGTTGAATCTCGGTTCGATATTAAATTCGGCTTCTTCGGAAGTGATCGGTTTACTCAATCTTTTGTTTGAACTCCTTCACAGTTAATATTTCTGTTCTCGCATATTTCCTTACATCCAATAAGTCCTTATCGCCAGTAACCAAATAGTCAGCTTTACTTACTTTGCATAACGCCAATAAGAAATCTCCTTAGGATCACGGCAAAAAGGTTCTATTCTTTCGATTGGCACTTTTTCTGAGACGATATCTAAAAAGGAAATGAGATCTGCTACTTTTTTTGGATCAAAATACTTTTGAAGTTTTGGTCTGGAAGTAACGAGTTTGATTTCGTTGATTAATTGACTCGTTGTAACAAGTCTTACCTTCTCGTCTGGTATCAGATCCTTAAGTTTTTTTAACTCCTTCTCTATTAGGAAGCTAATCCAAAGATGAGCGTCTACAATTACCTTACTTCGCCTTTGACTTGGCATATATTTCAGTCCTTACAATTTCCACTTCTTTATTAATACTGTCTTGATCAAGGTCATCGGTTTTAAACGCCTTCAGCAAATCCGTCAGTTTAGAATCGACAATTTCTCGTTCAAGTTCTTTTGAAAGTCGGATTTTTTCCTTTTTCGGCAATTGTCTAACCAAATCCAAAATCTGATCAAATCCCAAGTCAATATTGTATGTCCCTGCTTTCATAATCCTAAATTTTACTATTTCTTGTTACTTTCTTTAAGCGTTTCGTCCAGGGCCAAGGGTGCCAAATAAAATTTTTGCGTTGCACTGTTTATCTGCAATACCATCTGCTTTTACCGACGTGGAGATTTCTGCGAAGATTGCGGAACTACTCAAACCGGAAGAAACGGAGTGTGACGTCGAAATTATCTTTCAATCGGTCGATGTTCTGCACAAAGCCATTCCAGACCACACCGGCGATTATCCAACGCCCGGCGGTCGAAGAATAGTCAACAAAGCATTCTTGAATTATTACGAAGGGAAGAACGAGCGGGCTTATTGATAAAAGCGTTTAGCGCTGGGCTCTGATTATCAACTGCAAATCTGCTATAGTGCTCGCTTATAAACCGGTACCGTACTGCACGGCTCGCCAAACATAATGCTCTTTGCTCTTAATGCGAGGTATTGAGCTATTTTGCCGTAAATGGAATACCCAGGATTGCCCTTACCGCAGCCTTTCACTACCACTCTTCGGTCGATTAGTTCATCCCAGTTAAAAGCGAGTAGATTTTTGTCTATCAAAGCTTCATGAGCCGCTCCGGGCGTGTTGAAATGAATTTGATCAGTAACCTGAGCGAGCGATACCGCGACCAACATATATGCCCAATGTGGAATTAGGGCATCGGCACTGCAATAAACTGCCACAGATTTGTGGGCGTATTCAGACCAATCGATGCTTGCCAGGGCCTCGCGAAAATCGCGCTCTTTCAAGGCCAAACCTTCCCATAAATATGGTTTAAGATCGAATGAAATGATATCAACAGCCGGAAGAAATTGATCGACTTCCAACGTGTAAAGCCCACTTTGAGCGATTTTATTTACAATTGATTCGCCGCTCATAAAAAGCCCAATTCGAGTTGAGCTTCTTCGCTCATCATTTCCTTATCCCAAGGCGGCTCAAAGGTGATTTTTACCACCGCCGATTTTACCTGCTCCAAGCTTTTCACTTTCTGTTCTACTTCGGCGGGAAGCGATTCGGCTACCGGACAAGAAGGCGAAGTAAGGGTCATATCGATCAAAACGTCGTGATCGTCATTGATGTCAATATTGTAAATCAATCCCAATTCGTAGATATCCACGGGTATTTCAGGATCGTAGATGGTTTTGAGCGCGGCAATAATTTGATCTTCTAATTCCAAACGGTTCATGATCGTACATTTTGAGATTCTATTGCAATAGCGTAGTATTTCATTTGTTTAATCATAGACACCAACCCATTTGATCGGGTGGGTGAAAGATGCTCCTTAAGACCGATTTGGTCAATGAAATCGAGTTTGGAGGTCACAATGTCTTTTGGATTTTGTCCGCTCAACGCGCGCACCATCAACGCGATAATACCCTTGGTGATAATGGCGTCACTATCGGCTGTGAAATCAATTTTTCCTTTTTGCAATTCGGCGTGCAGCCATACCCTGCTTTGACAGCCTTTGATAAGGTGCGCTTCGTCCTTGTAGGTTTCGGCAATTATCGGAAGACTTTTCCCCAGTTCGATGAGATACTCGTATTTCTCCATCCAATCGCCAAACATTTCGAATTCGGCTTGGATTTCTGATCCGATTACGTCGATGGGATTTGTCATCAGTTCAGCATTTTCTGTGCCCTGCGAATGCCTGCTACTAAGAAATCGATCTCTTCGAATGTGTTGTAAACTGCAAATGATGCCCTTACGGTACCAGGAATTCCCAGCACGCGCATGAGCGGCTGCGTGCAGTGGTGGCCAGTGCGAACGGCTATGCCAAGTTGATCGAGGATAGTGCCTACATCGCTTGGATGCGTTCCATCGACTAAAAAAGAAACTACGCTGGCTTTTTCATTCGCCGTTCCAACTAGGCGGAGTCCATCAATTTCTGAAAGCGATTCGGTGGCGTATTGCAGCAGAGCAGATTCCTGTTGAGCGATATTTTCAAAACCGATGGATTCCATATAATCTGCCGCAGCTTTCAGACCGATCGCCGATTCGATATTCGGGGTTCCGGCTTCAAATTTAAAAGGCAATTCATTATAGGTGGTTCCATCGAACCGTACTTCGGCAATCATCTCACCGCCACCTTGGTAAGGCGGCATTTCATTCAAAAGTTCTTCGCGGCCGTAAAGGATTCCACTGCCTGTGGGGCCGTACATTTTATGGCCGGAGAGCACATAAAAGTCGCAGCCAATGGCTTGCACATCGATCGTGCCATGCGGAGCGGCTTGTGCACCGTCGATAAGTGTTAGTGCTCCAAATTTTCTTGCCTTTTCGCAAATGCTGGCTGCAGGATTAATAGTCCCCAAGGCATTTGAAATATGCACAATACTCACAATTTTCGTCCGCTTACTTAACTTTTGATCAAAGTCATTTAGATCGAGCGATCCATCGGGAGAAATTTTTACTACCACAATTTTAGCCCCAGTTGCGCTCGCCGTCATCTGCCAGGGCACAATATTGCTGTGGTGCTCCATTTCGGAGATTAGAATTTCATCGCCTGCTTTCAGTCTATTTCGCAGACAGTAAGCTACAAGGTTAATACCGTCGGTGGTGCCCTTGGTGAAGATTATTTCGCGGCTGCTGGCAGCGTTGACAAATACACGCATACGCTCGCGCGAAGCTTCAAATAAATCGGTGGCAACTTGGCTCAAGTGGTGAACACCTCTATGCACATTACTGTGGTACTTGCTGTAATATTCCTGGATGGAATTCATCACCGCCAATGGCTTTTGGGAAGAAGCGGCATTGTCGAGGTAAACGAGTTTTTGACCGTAAATTTGACGCTCCAAAATTGGGAATTGCGCGCGTATGGAGTTCACGTCGGTCAATTCGGCTATTTGAGTGGGTGTATTCATTACTTAAGCAAGTTTGGTTCTGAGCGTGTAATCTATGCTCTTTACAATGCTTGAATCGCTGAATTGTTCAATAACAGCTGCTGCAAAGGCCTGAACCAAAGTTTTACGAGCCGCATCGAACGAGAGGCCGCGTGTGCGGAGATAAAAAAGGGCATCGCTATCGAGCTGACCGGTGGTGCTGCCGTGGCTGCATTTCACATCGTCGGCGTATATTTCAAGCTCCGGTTTGGAATTCATTACCGCATCATCACTGAGCAATATGTTTGCGTTGCTCTGAAAAGCGTTGGTTTTTTGGGCATCCTGACGTACAAATACTTTTCCATTGAACACTCCGATACCGTTTCCGGAAAGGATGCCTCTGTAAGTCTCATTGCTTTGTGAGTGGGGTAATACATGATCAATCACGGTGTGGTTATCGACCAATTCGCCCGCCGCAGGCATATAAAACCCGTTGAGGTTGGCTTCTGTATTATTTCCTAATACTTCCACGCGAACGTCGTTTCGGGTGAATTTACCTTTAAGAGTGGCAGTATTTAAAGTGAAGCGCGTATTGGAACTCAATTTTACTTCGCTATGCGTCATAATATGTGCGGTGGGAGCGCCCTCCTGAGCCAGATCGACATGCACTTTTGCGTTTTCTCGGAGTAAGAAAGCCGTATTATGTATTTGCCAGGTTGTTGGCATTCCGATGTGTCGAATGCTGAAGGTCAATTCGGCGTTTTCATCGGCAATAATAAGATTTCGAACCGCGCTCAATTGACCTTCGCCACTGGTGATAAACGTCAGGCCAATCTGGCCTTTGGACGAAGCGTTTTTCCCAATTCGTATGGCAGCGCCTTCAGCGGCCAAGGCACTGTTTAAAACTAGAAAGGGGTTGTCCTTATAGCGTTCCGAAAAATCGAACTGCTCCCATTCGGGCCAGTGGGCTTCTGAGCTTTTCAGAAGTTCTACGTCTTGAATATCTGTAATCTGTGATCTTTCGCGATCCAGGATGCCGTTTACAAATACCAAGCTGCAAGCGTAACTGGGTATCTCTGGAAGCGCGGGAGCGGGGATTATGGAATTTGTGATCCACGTTTTGGACGTGATACCTGCGGTGCGCGTGTATTTCCAATTTTCCGATTTGGAAGTAGGGAATTCTATCTGGCCAAGAGCTGCGCGGGCATTCGCCCCTTCGATGTCGAAGAAAAGATTTGAAGCATTCCTTTCACTTGCCCGACTTAATTGGTCGAACAATGCTTGCATTTTGGTGGTTTTTGTCAAAATTTCCATTACGATGCTACTTCTTCAAATTCTTGCTTTATCCAGTCGTAACCCTTGGCTTCTAATTCCAAAGCGAGGTCTTTCCCCCCTGTTTTTACAATGCGCCCTTCATACAGCACGTGTACAAAGTCGGGCACTATATAGTCGAGCAATCGCTGGTAGTGTGTCACTACGATGAACGATCGATCGGGGCTACGGAGTTTATTCACCCCGTTGGCAACAATTCGCAAGGCATCGATATCGAGTCCGCTATCTGTTTCGTCCAGAATCGCAATTTTGGGCTCCAGCATGGCCAATTGAAAAATCTCATTTCGTTTCTTCTCCCCTCCCGAAAAGCCTTCATTCACCGAACGATTGGCTAATTTATTGTCCAATTCTACCAAGGCTGATTTTTCCTTCACTGCTTTTAAAAAATCCTTCGCCGACATGGCATCTTGCCCAAGGGCTTCGCGCTTTTCGTTGATAGCTGTCCGCAAGAAATTGATATTGCTCACACCCGGTATTTCAATAGGATACTGGAATGCCAAAAATAACCCGGCGTGGGCTCTGGCTTCCGGCGAAAGCTCCAAAAGGTCTTCCCCGTCGAGTTCGATACTTCCAGCGGTAACTTCAAATGCTTCATTTCCGGCCAATACCGAAGCCAGCGTGCTTTTTCCAGAACCATTGGGCCCCATGATAGCATGTACTTCTCCTGGATTAACGTGGAGACTCAGCCCACGAAGAATTTGTTTTTCGTCGACAGATGCGTGTAAATTCTTGATAGATAACATAGTATGGGATTTATCCGACACTTCCTTCCAAGGAAATGCTCAATAGTTTTTGGGCTTCCACCGCAAATTCCATTGGGAGATTATTTAATACTTCTTTGCAATATCCGTTCACGATTAGGCTTATCGCTTTCTCGGCGCTAATACCACGTTGTTGACAATAGAATATTTGATCTTCGCCTATTTTTGAAGTCGTTGCTTCGTGCTCTACTTTCGCGGTGCTATTGCCCACTTCGATATAGGGAAAGGTGTGCGCTCCGCAGCGATCGCCCATAAGGAGGCTGTCGCATTGGGAGAAATTTCGGGCATTTTCAGCGCCTTTATTGATTTTCACTAATCCGCGGTAAGAGTTATTACTGCGCCCCGCCGAAATACCTTTGGAGATAATGGTGCTCTTGGTGCGTTTGCCGATATGAATCATCTTAGTGCCGGTATCGGCCTGCTGATAATTATTGGTTACCGCTACTGAGTAAAATTCACCGATGGAGTCGTCGCCTTTGAGAATGCAGGAAGGGTATTTCCACGTTACAGCTGAGCCAGTTTCTACTTGAGTCCAGGATATCTTCGCTTTATACTCACAAAGGCCGCGTTTGGTCACAAAATTGAAGATTCCGCCCTTGCCTTTGGCGTCGCCGGGATACCAATTTTGAACGGTTGAATATTTTATTTCAGAGCGGTCCAGGGCTATTAACTCTACCACAGCAGCGTGCAGTTGATTTTCGTCGCGCATGGGGGCGGTGCAACCTTCGAGGTAGCTAACATA
>Ga0105045_10000575_pt1 | contig 27479 bp, 23 predicted proteins | sample MAT02_FD_78089 | JGI IMG/M metagenome (GOLD analysis project Ga0105045, IMG submission 78089) | Freshwater microbial communities from Lake Fryxell liftoff mats and glacier meltwater in Antarctica - MAT-02 (megahit assembly) | ecosystem: Environmental > Aquatic > Freshwater > Ice > Liftoff... | reverse complement strand
GATAAATCTTATTTTGGTTCAATTATCACCTATTTCACCAGTCGGGCTCGTGAAAAGCACTGATACCGCCAACCACAAAGCGGTCCGTTGGTACGGTATAGAAAATACAGGGTTGACCTTTAGTTGATCGTATCCCTGCACGCTCTGCGCCGTACCAACGGACCGCTTTGTAGTTAAAACCTCTACTACTCGAATTGATTGAGTTACTCCCGCGTGACGCCTGGAATCTCCAGTACCAGGTCAGCCCCGTAGAGTCCGGCGGGTGTCTGAAAACCGGCTTGCCAGTTGCCATCCAGCACCTTCCTGGTGATGAGCAGGGCTGCTTCGGCAGTGAGTGTATAGCCTTCCGGCCCGTGCTGCCGCGCTTCCAGCGTCTGGCCCTGCGCGTTCCAGGCGCGGCCCCAGATATGGGTGCGGGCGCGTTGACGCGTGGCTTCGTCGGGACCGGCGATGCGGCTGGTAATCTGGCGGCTGAGAAACGACTGCACGGGTTTCAGCGACAGTAGCCCGCTAAGTTTGTTACCCCACCTGGCCATCCTGATTTGCCGGGCCGACGAGCCGATAAACGTTTCGATGTTTGGGATGCCCGTTGTATGGTGAGCCGTCGATAAATCACCCCACGGGATGCTCATGCACGGCTGTGGCTGACCGGTACCAAAATTGACCGTAAGGGTTTTGTGGGCGTTCGGCACGGTTTTGAGTACGCCGTCTTGCCGGATTAGTCCGCCGTTGCCCATGCCTTCGAGGGCCGTTTGGGCGGTGCCATGCGAGAGCCCGCCCCCGTCGTTCATAAACGCCAGTTGCAGGTGCGTAGCGTCGGGCAGGCGGTCATGCAGGTAGCGGGCCATACAGTCGGTGGGCACTACATCGAACCCCACGCCCGACATCAGCATCAGGTTGCGGGTTTTGGCGTCGGCGTCGCGTTCTTTACCTTGCTCAAATACCGCTACTTCGCCCGTAATGTCAAGGTAGTGCGTTCCGGTGCGTAAACACGCCCGTTGCATCGGCGCGGCTGTTTTAGAAAACGGCCCGGCACAGTTCAGTACCACCGGCATATCCAGCAGCATCTCATCCAGTTCAGCGGTGTTGTTCAGGTTGGCCACCCGATAACTCAGACCGTATTGTTCAGCTAACGGGCGGAGTTTTTCTTCGCTGCGTCCTGCCAGTACGGGCGTCAGCCCGAAGGCAGCAGCCCGCTCAATAATCAGCCGGGCCGTGTAGCCGTTGGCTCCGTAGAGCAGGAATTGGTTGGTATTGGTTGTCATTAACTTTGCTTCATTAATGGTTGTCAGGGTGTTGTTCCCTATGAGCAACGCAATCAACAGTGTGGATTACCGCCCGTAACGCCATTTGCGTACCACCTGCCATACCACGCCGACTAACCCCACCAATGCCAGCGGGCCGAGGAGGTTGAGCAGTTGCCAGCCGGTGCGGTTGGCGTCGAGCCGGATTTTGTCTAACGGGCGGAGCGATACGGTGCGGCTGCGGGCGGCAATCACGCCGTTGGGATCGACCAGATAGTCCAGCGCGTTCAGGGCAAACGTTTTGTTAGCGTAGGTTGCGCCGGTGTAGCGGTCATAGCCCAGCGGGAGGGGGGCGTTCCGCTTATAATCCACGTCGTTGATAACCAAATCGCCGTCCGTGCAGACCAGCACCCGGCCCGGTTGGCCCTGCGCCTTGAAGCCGTTTGCCCGTGGGTCGCCGGACAGAATCCGGTCGGCGTAGAGCGAGGTGAAGCGACCTTCCAATAAACAGCCAATCAGTTTAACACCGCCGTTGTAGGTCTGCGGGTCGGGCTGTTGGCGGGCTTCGGTGTACGAGATCAGGGCGGGCGTTTTCAGCACCTGCGTGTACGGCGAGGTCAGTAGCAACGGCGTCTTTTTTATCCCGGCAGACAGGACCGTGTCGAGTGTACTGATAAACCGGCCCAGCACGGCATCGAGGTTGCGGACAATGGGACTGTTGCTGTTGCCGAAGTTGTTCAGGATGGGATAGAATCGCCAGGGTAGCAACTGAATATTGGGTTTATCGCCGAGGTTGCCCACGTTGAGCGGGATGGCCGCGCTATACAAATCCTTCACCACGTCGCGGTTAATGCGGACGCCCCACCGGAAAAATAAATCGTCGAGGTTTAGGTTGAGCGGCTGGGCGTAGTTGCCTTCGTCGCTGACGCTGTCGATGCGCTGCCCATCCACAAAAAACAAGGCCCGTCCGCCGTTCACCACGTATTGATCGAGCTTGAAAATTTCATCGTCCGAAAAAGGCTGGTCGGGTTTGGGTACCAGCACCGCATCGAGTCCGGCAATGGGACCGGGCTGGGTCATGTCGATGAAGTACAGTTCGTATGTCTGCTGAATGGTGGCCAGCAAATCGGCGAAGCGCGAGGGAGGCACCTGAGTATGACCGTAGAGCAACCCCACCCGTTTGCGGTTTTCTTTCGCCTGCGTCAGCGTCCGAATGGCCGATGCCAGTTCAAACTCCACGCCTTCATACGACTGGTTTAGCTGCTCTTCTTTGGTAGCGGCTTTGTTGCCTCTCAGCAGCAGCACCGGCATTTCTTTGCCCGCATAAGAGACAATCGCTCCCGGAAAAACCAGTTTTTCGGTACGCTTGCCGCCTTCGTTCGCTACCAGATTGGTGGGCGGCAGGCCGAGTTGTTGGAGCCGGTCAATGAGTTTATTACGGGTGGCTGTGTCCAAAATCGCGATAGGATCGATAAACCGGAACGTAACAGCCGTATTGGCCCGGGCGAATCCACGCCGGACCTGAAACTCGTCGAGCGTTTCGCGCACGGCGTTTTCGAGCCGCGTGAACGCCGGGGGCAAATCGCCGGTCAGATAGACATCCACGTGTATATCGCCGGGTAGGGTTTCCAGCAAATTCTGCGTAGCGTCGGAGAGGGTATAGCGTTTCTCCTGCGTCAGATCAAGTCGGAAAAATACGAATGCCGACAGCACGTTGACGGCAACGAGGGCCAGAATAATGAGAAGGGTTCGGCGGAGAGTCATGTTATTCAGTAGGTTGGTCACTCTTGACCGACCAAGCCGCAGGCTAACAGTGTATATACTTAGTTGCCACTACATTGTTAGCCGTTTCGCATCTGATCGGTTAAGAGTGACCAACCTACAGTTCAGTTTAGCCGCGAATCGGTCAGGGCGGTCAGGTTGATGGTGCGGGCGTCGGCGAGGGCGGTTTCGATAGAGTCGATTGCTTCGGGATTTATGCCAAGTTCGCGCAGAATGCGGTTTTGTTTCGCTTCGATGTACGTCAGCCGGGCGGCAATCTGGGCCAGGCTGGTTTCCTGCTGGTCCTGCCGGGCCAAGATGTAAGCCGTCTTCTCTTCGAGTTCGTTCAGGCGTTGCAGGTCACGGTCGTTCATGGTGGTCGTGTTTTGGAGCGGGCAAGATACGGCTTTTGGGCAACTCAGAACCCGCCCCGGTCGTAAAAGCTGCGTCGGCGGCTGAGTTTGAGTTCCTGCAACAGAGACGAGCGGGCGCGGAGGTCAAACGAGTAGTTGCCCGCCCGAATGTTGCTGCCCGAATAGGGCGTCCAGTTAAAAGCCATTTCCCAGCAGTGCAAATCCCGGTTAATGCCAACGGTGGTGAGCGTGGGGCTGTTGAACACAAAGTCGTAGCCCGACTGCACGGTAATTTTCCACTTGGGCGTCAGGCTGAAATCGCCGGTTAGCGTCAGGGCCTGAATCACCTGCGACTCGGTGGGTGTCAGCTTGGTCAGGCCAAACGTATAACTCATGTTGAATGACCAGGGAATATTGAAATCGACGTACAGTTCGGGGTTGGTATTGATGGCTTTGAGCTGGGCCGCGCTGGCACTGGGAGCTGTTTTGGGTTTCTCCGATTGCTTGGGTGCGAACCGTGCACTCAGGTACGCCTGTATATTGGTCAGCCGAAGCAATCCCTGCCCCGCTTGAAACGCATATAGATTCGGCACCCGTATGTATTGCCGGTTTATAAACTTATCGGGCCGTAGGATCAGGGGCGAGTAGGCGAGGGGCGGAATAGCTACCGTACCGAGCTGATAGGCCTGTAACAGATACTGCGCCGTGCCGCCAAAAGGCCGGTTAGCATACGGGTCGAATGTGGACGAGAAGTTGAAGCTGATATTCTTAAAAATCTGCGTGTTGGCACTTAGCGCGAGGGGCGACAGCTGAAAATCGGGGGCAAGTATGTTGTAGCTACCCGCCAGGCTGATGTTGTCCAGGATAGGTATTTTCTTGAAATCGGCTCCGGTGGTATCGCCCCGCGTCCTGACTTTCATCTCCAGCTGGTTCACAATACCGAACGAAATAAAAGCTGCCTGCGTACCCGTACCGCCCCCGCCCGCACTGCCACCCAGCCCCCGAAACACCGACAGCGTCCGGCGGTGCGTGGGCAGACCCGCCAGTGTACCCTCGGCGGGAAGGATCTGATACTGCCCAAAAGCCGGGCTGGTGAAATCCGGTACGTAGCTGAATGAAATGCTGGGTGCCACCGTGTGCCGGATGGCTTCGATGCGTTTGCCCCTAATAAAGAATGTGCCGTAAAAGCGCGTATTCATGCTGGCGTTGACGGAGAAATTATACGACGGAAAAAAGCCCTTCGCCGTGTCAATACGCACGGCGTCACGGCCAGGATCGTACTGGTAGTTAAGCTTCTTGGTATAAATATCGCCCGCAATAGAAAAACCCGGTGTCAGGTTAATGTAGCGCAGGAGTTTGATGTTGGGCAGGGAGATGGGGATGCTGTATCGCGCCTGCAACACCCGGTTTTGCAGGATACGGTCGAGGTTGGCCGTATTGAAGGCAATCAGGTTTGGGTCGGCAACTACCTGCCCCGACCGGAGCAGAAAGGCCCGCGCCGTGCTGTCGCGGATGCGGTCGAGGGTGCTGATGGCTGGAATGCTGCTGATGATGGGAAACCCCAGCCCGGTAGTGTCGATCTGCCGCCGGATGGTGTTGCTGATGGCCAGCGAGCCACTCACGTCCAGTCCTACCCGGAAACTCTCGTACCAACGCCCCGTGCCGCCCTTGAGCGCAAACGGCGAAATCTGGTTCAGACCGAAGTTGAAATCCGTCGAGACGTCGGTTTTGCCGTTTTCGCGGATGCCCGTCTGTGGATTCACCTGCCCAAACTGCTGATTGACCCGGACGTTGGCCCCCACCCGAGCGTATTGCCCAAAGGTGCGGCTGTACTGCACGCTCGATCCCGCCACGTTGGAGATATACTGTTGCGTGGCAAAGGTGTTGAACTGGTTGTAGCTATTGCTGCTGATGTTAACGTTAGCCGAAAAACTACCCCGCCCACGTGGCACCGGCGCGTGCGACCACGTAAAGGCAAAATCGTTGCGGGGGGTCTGAGATTTATCGACGCGGTCGCCGGAGCGGTTTCGGTTGAAGCGCAGGTTCAGACTGCCACTGTATTGGTAGCGTTTATTATAGGCTGTTGATAGCCCCAGCCCCCAGCTACCGCGCGAGTAGATCTGCCCGGTAAACTGCATACCGATGTTCTCATTCAAAGCCAGATAATAGCCGCCATCGCGCAGGTAGAAACCTCGCCCGTTGGGTTCTTCGCCATACTGCGGCACCAGAACGCCGGACACCCCGGCTTCTTTTTTCTTGGGAAACGGAAAGAACCCGAAAGGCAACCCAATGGGCAGCGGTATCTTATTGATGACTAAGTTAAATGGCCCTGCCACCACCTGTTTATTATGAATGACTTTGAGTTTGCTGGCATTTATATGAAAGTGCGGTTCGGCAAGGTTGCAGGTAGTATAAATGGCCTGGCCAATATACAGGTTATCGTCAGCGTCTTTCTTGACCGTTGTGCCCCGAACATTCCCTTCGCCCTGCTGCGTAATTACGCCCTGAATACGCCCCTTTTTGCTCTTGAAATTATACCGGATCTCTTTGGTGTCGTACTTGCCCTCACCATCCTGAAAAATGGGACGGCCAACCAGTTTGCCAGCGGTAGAGTCAAAGCGACCTTTGGCATATACTTCGTTGGTGAGGTAGTTGAGCCGGATAAATTCGGCCTTGAGCGAGATATCGCCGTATTCCACGCTGGCGTCACCAAAAAGCTCAACAGTCTGGCCATCAGGCAAGTAAATGGTTGAGTCTCTGGCCTGATATTTGACTGTTGTCTTGAACTGGTCTTCCAGAACGGAATCTGGCCTGGCTGAGTCGCCGGGGGCTACGTTCAGCGAGTCGGTAGTTGTGCGCGGTGCGCGTCGTTGTGGCCGGACGGTATTGGGCGACACCTCGCCCGGCGTGGACTCGCCCGGCGTGGACTCGCCCAGCGTGGACTCGCCGGTATTAATCAGAGACCGGTTGAGCGAGTCGGCAATGGGGCGGTTGACGCGGGGAACGGGATAGGCTTTGGCAGGTGTGGTGGGGGCAGCATTGGGTACACGCTGTGTGGGTACGGTGGCGGGTGGAATACCGCCTTTATCGGGCTTGCGCGGTGGTAACTGCCCCTGTGCCAGCGCGGTATAAACACAAATGAAACAGAGCAGAAACAGACTGGCCCGAAGCCATGAAACACGTGCCGTAGAGAGCCACAAAATAAAGTATGTCTTTTTTGGTGCTATCAAAAAAATTACATTTGCCTATAGACCGTTATCTATTGGGTTACACAAAGGTATTCAGGAACAATTATCCCGCTATCGCTTTGAAACGTTTTCTCTCGTTAAAAATTATTAAATCAACCCGTATTCCGGCGCGGCTACTTTCCCCCGGAAAAGTAATAACCGGCCTGTTACTGATGGGGCCGCTGCTGGCTTTAACGGTGCTGTCGCCCCCCCAGTCTGACCCCTCTCAGGATACCGTTCGCACCGCCGAAACCAGTAACGCCGGGCAGAGTGTTCCCAACCAGCTCAGAACCGTTGTACTCGATGCAGGGCACGGCGGCAAAGACCCCGGTGCGCACGGCAAGTATGCCAAAGAGAAAGACATTAACCTGAAACTGATTTTAAAACTGGGTAAAAAAATAAAGGCCAGATATCCCGGCGTCCGGGTCATCTATACCCGCGCTTCTGACCGCTTTGTGGAACTGGAAGAGCGCGGTTCCATTGCCAACCGCAACCGCGCCGATTTGTTTATTTCCATTCACTGCAACGCCAGTCCGTCTGGCAGTAGCGTACACGGTACCGAAACCTACACGCTGGGGCTGCACCGCACACAGTCGAACCTCGAAACGGCCCGGCGCGAGAACGCAGTTATCATGCAGGAAAAGAACTATCAGCAGACGTACAAAGGCTTTAATCCTAACTCACCCCTGGCCACCATTATGCTGGCCAACTACCAGCACGCGTTTATCAACAGCAGCATTGACTTTGCCCAGAAGATTGAACGTAACTTCCGGCGCACAGCCGAGCGCAAGAGTAATGGCGTGAAACAGGCGGGCTTCATTGTACTCTGGAAAACCACCATGCCCAGCGTTCTGATCGAAAGTGGCTACCTAACTAACCCCGCCGAAGAAGCTTATTTGGCCTCTGCCGAAGGGCAGGATAAGATGACCGACGCTATTCTGGCTGCCTTTATACAGTACAAAGACGAGATCGAAGGTGAGTGACCTGGCCAACTGTTTTGGACCGAATATGGTTATACGTTCGGTTAAGCCGGGTGGAACCGCCACGCCGACTTGTTTCATCCTCACAATCACATGAACGTATCGCGGGAAATTAAAGTAGGACTGCTGGCCGTAGGAGCCTTACTGATGTTATATTTTGGATTCAACTTTTTGAAAGGTTCAGATTTCTTTTCTTCATCGAAAAAATACACGGTAACCTACAGCAGCATCGATGGGTTAACAACCTCTAACCCGGTGCGTATCAATGGCCTGACCGTGGGCCGCGTCAAATCCATCGACATCTTACAGGATCAGGGCAACAAACTTCTGGTTACGCTTGAACTGGAGAAAGATATCCGCGTGACGCAGGGAACGCAGGCTGTGCTGGGCGATGACGGGCTGCTGGGTGGCAAAGTCATTCAGCTGGCTATCAAACCCGGAACCCCGGTGCTCGATGACGGAGGTCAGCTGGTAGCCGCCAAAGAAAAGGGCCTGACTACGCTCGTCCGTGAAAAAACCATCCCCGTTCTTGACAATGTCGATTCACTGACCTACCAGCTCAATAAAATTGTGAAGCAGTTTGACCAGACCGGTATTGTGCTGAACAAAACGCTGACCAGTGCCGATGCCGCGCTCGGCACACTCGACCTGACCATCGCCGAAAATCGCGCCGGACTGCAGGCTACCCTCGCTAATGTAAACCGTCTGTCAGCCTCGCTCATCGAAACCGAAAAAAAACTCAATCCGATTCTGGCCAAAGCCGACTCCTTTGCCGATTCGCTGAAGGGGCTGCAACTGAAACAAACTCTCAACAGCGTCAATAGAACGGTCGGTAATTTGCAGGGTATTCTGGCCAGCATCGAAAAAGGCGAAGGGTCCATCGGCAAACTCAATACCGATGCCTCGTTCTACCGCAACGTCAACGCCACGACCATGAGTCTGGAGCGGCTCCTGCGCGACTTCCGTGAGAACCCGAAACGGTACGTTCATTTCTCGCTCTTTGGCCGCAAAAACAAGAAACTCCCTGGCGAAACGGACACGCTCTTCATTGCCACCCCCGCCGAGCTGATCATTACCACCCCGGCTACCAAAGCAGATTCGGCTCAGTAGCGCAAAGATTATTTGTTCGCGACGGCTACGTTTAACCGGATAATTTCAGAGGAAATCTCTGCAAATTATCCGGTTAAATGGTTTTTGAGTAACGCGTTTTCTCTCCCAATCAGGCCCGTCAGCAACAACCCGTCCCGCTTCGCCGTTGACAACCTACCACCATTCTGACCATAAATTGAGTATGCAAGACCTCCTGACAGCCCTCCAGACCCGCACCGCCAAAACCCAGCTTGGCGGGGGGCAGAAACGCATTGACAGCCAGCACAAAAAAGGAAAACTCACTGCCCGAGAACGGGTCGATTACCTGATTGATAACAACCGCCCGTTCGTGGAAATCGGGCTGTTTGCGGCCGAGGGCATGTACGCTGAACACGGCGGTTGTCCGGCAGGGGGCGTGGTGGTCGGTATGGGTTACGTGTCGGGGCGGCAGTGCGTGATTGTAGCCAACGACGCCACTGTGAAGGCTGGAGCCTGGTTTCCCATTACGGCCAAAAAGAACCTCCGGGCGCAGGAAATTGCGATGGAAAATCGCCTGCCCATTATTTATCTGGTCGATAGTGCGGGCGTGTATTTGCCGTTGCAGGACGAAGTATTTGCCGACAAAGACCATTTCGGGCGCACATTCCGCAATAATGCGCACCTTTCGGCCATGGGCGTGTTGCAGGTAGCGGCAGTCATGGGCAGTTGCGTAGCGGGCGGGGCGTATTTGCCCATTATGTCGGACGAGAGCATGATTGTGGAAGGCACGGGCAGCATTTTTCTGGCCGGACCGTACCTCGTCAAAGCCAGCATTGGCGAGGACGTAGATGCCGAAACCCTCGGCGGGGCCGTGACCCACACCGATATTTCGGGCGTTATCGACAACCGCTACCCCGACGACAAAAGCTGCTTAGATGCCATCAAACGCATTTTCGACAAACTCGGCAGTCACGAACCTGCCGGTTTCAACCGCGCCGAACCCGCCGAACCCGCTAAAAATCCAGCCGACATCTACGACATCCTGCCCGCCGACCGCGTGAAACCCTACAACATGCGGGAGATTGTGGATAGACTGGTGGATAACTCCGAATTTGACGAATATAAACCCGGTTACGGACAGTCGCTGCTGTGCGGCTACGCCCGCGTGGACGGCTGGGCGGTGGGCATAGTAGCCAATCAGCGCACCGTTGTAAAAGCAAAAGGCAGAACGGGCCAACCTACGGAAATGCAGATGGGCGGGGTTATCTACGGCGACGCTGCCGACAAAGCTGCGCGGTTTATCATGAACTGCAATCAGAAACGGATACCACTGGTATTCATGCAGGATGTATCGGGCTTTATGGTCGGGAGCCGGGCCGAGCAGGGCGGCATTATCAAAGATGGAGCCAAGATGGTCAGCGCGATGGCTAATTCGGTGGTGCCAAAGTTCACAGTAGTAGTGGGCAACTCCTACGGTGCGGGCAACTACGCCATGTGTGGCCGTGCCTACGACCCGCGCCTGATGGTAGCCTGGCCCACCGCGCAGATGGCCGTAATGAGCGGGGCCGCAGCCGCCAAAACCTTATTGCAGATTCAGGTAGCGTCGCAAAATGCGACCGGTAACCCTATGACACTGGAAGAAGAACAGGCGCAGTTAAACAAAATCACCGACCAGTACAACGCGCAGCTATCGCCCTACTACGCAGCCGCCCGGCTCTGGGTCGATGCCATTATCGACCCGCTCCAAACCCGGCAGGTATTATCGGAAGGCATCGCAGCCGCCAACCACGCGCCGATCACCAAGCCGTATTCAGTAGGTAATATTCAGACGTGATTTTTTTAACACAGAAGCTGGCAATACATCAATTATCACCTCCATGTCAGCGTATTCAGCAAGTGCAGTACGTCTTTTCGGATGTAGTCGATGACGGGCTGGAGCGAATCGTTTTCGGTGGCGGTGCCAAAGTACAGCGCGCCCCGCAGAAAGTGCCGGGTTGAATCGGTCACGACAAACTGAACCTGACTCGGTACGTTGCCGGTGAGGTCGATGACACTGGCTTCCATGCCCGATTTGAGCCTTATTTTACGTTGCTCGATGCTGTACGCCTTGATATTGTGCCGGGCGGCCAGCTTATACGAATCTTCGAGCATGGCCCGCAGCCGGTTCACGTCGTTATTTACGGGTTTGTAGGTTAGCTGAACGCTGGCATTATATTTCGGATAGTTGATAAAAATCCAGTGCGGCTCCGAGCGGGCAAACGTATCGGGCAGAATCCGGGCCGCTTTGTTGTATTCGAACTGATAGGGGTGCGTTGGCTCCAGCAACGTATAGTCATGTGCGGGTAAATCAAAACGCGGAAATCCCTTTGGCTTCGGCACGTAATCTGTTGATAGGTCGCTGCCGCACCCGGCAAGCAAGAGGGCAGCGGCCAATAGAAAAGGGACAGTCGGGTAATTCATGGATTGAACAAAGGGGAACCTTTCGGGTGTTACTCTAACGTAGAAACAACGTTTATATGACAAAACGGCCAGCCTGGTTTCAACCCGTAAAAAACTTTGTACTCATTACGATGGGCATCCTGAGTACCGGGATGGGCCTGAAAGGGTTTTTATTGTCAAGTCGGCTTATTGACGGGGGCGTTACCGGCATATCCATGCTGCTGGCCGACCTGACGGGCTGGTCGCTGGCGTTGCTGATTCCAGCCATAAACCTGCCCTTTATTTTCCTCGGCTACCGGCAGATTGGCGGCTCCTTTGCTATAAAAAGTGCCGCTGCCATTGCCGGTCTTTCGGTGTGTCTGGCCGTAATACCCTTTCCCGACGTAACGCCGGATGTGTTGCTGACGGCTATTTTTGGTGGTTTTTTCATTGGTGCGGGTATTGGTCTGGCCATGCGGGGCGGTGCCGTACTGGACGGCACCGAAATAGCCGCGCTGATTCTCAGTCGAAGCAGTAATCTGTTACGAATCAGCGATATAATTTTACTACTCAACATTGTCATTTTTATCGTAGCGGCCCTGCTGCTAACCGTTGAGCAGGCCCTTTATTCCATTATTACCTACATCGTGGCCTCAAAGATGATCGACTTTCTGGTTCACGGTCTCGAAGAATACACGGCAGTTATGATTATATCGGTACAGCACGAGGAAATCAGGCGGCAGTTGATTGAGGTAGGCTGGGGCGTAACGGTCCTTGCGGGTAAGCAGGGACACGGCAGAACCGGAACCCGCCGGCAAACCCATGACGTACTATACACGGTGATAACCCGCCTGGAAATAGGACGGCTCAAGGCAATCATCAACGAGCTTGACCCCAAAGCGTTCATCATTCAATACGGTATCAACGACGTCACGAACGGTCAGGTCAAAAGTATGCCCCTGCATTGACCGGCTGATTCTTCTGTTCAGGACTATCCAGCTCAGTCCTCCCAGCCGAACGACCGCTCGATGGCTTTTTGCCAGCCACGCATGAGTTTTTTCCGCTGTTCGTCGTCCATGTGTGGTTCGTAGGTCTGCGCAATGCCCCAGTTCTGGCGCAGATCGTCCAGATTTTTCCAGTAGCCAACGGCCAGACCAGCCGCGTAGGCCGCGCCGAGGGCGGTAGTTTCGGTCATGCGCGGACAAACGACGTCTTCATTCAGCATGTCGGCCTGAAACTGCATCAGCAACGCGTTTATGACCATACCGCCATCCACCCGTAACGATTTGAGCGATACGCCCGCGTCCTGCTCCATGGCCCGCACCACATCAACGGTTTGGTAGGCCGTGGCTTCCAGCACCGCCCGCGCCAGATGGCCCTTCGTCACGAAGCGCGTCAGGCCTGCAATCACGCCCCGCGCGTCGGCTTTCCAGTGGGGGGCGTACAAACCTGAAAAGGCTGGTACGAAATACGCTCCACCGTTATCGGCCACCGAGCGGGCAAGGGGTTCGATGTCAGTACTTTTTTCGATGATGCCGAGGTTATCGCGCAGCCACTGCACCAATGCCCCCGTAATGGCCACTGAGCCTTCGAGCGCGTACTGCACCGGCTGCCGCTCGGCCTGAAAGGCAACGGTCGTGAGCAGTCCGCAGGTGGATGGACGCAGTTCGGTGCCGGTGTTCATGAGCAGAAAGCAACCTGTGCCGTACGTGTTTTTGGCCTGTCCCGGCTCAAAGCACGTCTGCCCGAACAAAGCCGCCTGCTGGTCGCCGAGAATCCCGGCAATGGGTACGCCCGGCATAACTTCCGACGTCACTTCGCCATACACCGCGCTGCTGGGTCGAATCTGTGGGAGCATGGCACGGGGTATGGTAAAGGCAGCAAGCAGGTCGTCGTGCCAGTCGAGCGTCCGCAGGTCCATAAGCTGGGTACGGCTGGCGTTGGTAACGTCGGTCAGGTGAATGCCGCCGTGAATGCCCCCCGTCAGGTTCCAGACCAGAAACGAGTCCATGTTGCCAAAGAGCGCGTCGCCGGTTTCGGCGTCTTTGCGCAAACCGGGTACGTTGTCTAAGAGCCACTTGAGTTTCAGCCCGCTGAAATACGTTGACAACGGCAGGCCTGTCTGTTCTCGAAACCGGTCCTGACCCAATGGGCTTTGTGCGGCAAACTGATTTACGAGTGCGTCGGTGCGGGTGTCCTGCCAGACAATGGCGTTATGGTACGGATTACCGGTTTTACGGTTCCAGACCACCGTTGTTTCGCGCTGATTGGTAATACCGATGGCGGCAACGTCATGTACGGCGAGTTTGGCGTTGATACGGGCCAGGGCCACAACCTCAAGCGTGTTGCGCCAGATTTCGTCGGCGTTGTGTTCTACCCAGCCGGGTTTGGGGTAAATCTGCTGATGTTCTTTCTGCGCCTGCGACACAATCTCGCCTTGGCGGTTAAACACAATACAGCGGGTGCTAGTAGTACCCTGGTCAATAGCGGCAATGTATTGAGACATTTAGAGTAGGTTTAGAAAATTAAAGGTAGAAAACTTACAGAGCGTACCAGCGAATCAGCAGCCCGCCAATGACCGCACCCACCAACGGCCCCAGTACCGGCACCCATGCGTAGCCCCAGTCCGATGCCCCTTTGCCCGGAATTGGCAGCAAGGCGTGGGCTATTCGGGGGCTGAGGTCGCGGGCGGGACTCATGGCGTAGCCCGTAGTGCCGCCCAGCGACAGGCCGATGCTCCAGATAAGAATGCCTACCAGATACGGCCCCACGCCAATGGCCAGTTCGCCGAGGTTTTTGGAGGATATACCGGCCAGCCCAACAATCAGGACCAGTGTGGCCATCATCTCGCTTATGAAATTGTCGCCCTTACTCCGAATGGCCGGGCCGGTGCTGAAACAGGCCAACTTATCGAACGGGTCGGGGGTGGCGGCCCAGTGAGGGCGGTAAACAATCCAGACGAGCGTAGCCCCCAGAAATCCGCCAATCATCTGCGCCGGAATGTACGACATGATATTGCTGAAATTGTTGGTCGCTACCGCAAAGGCAATTGTCACGGCGGGGTTCAGGTGCGCATCGACGCTGCCAAACGCTTTGGCCACGAATACGCCCATCGTTACAGCAAAGGCCCAGCCCGTTGTAATCACAATCCAGCCCGATGAGTTGCCTTTCGTTTGTTTTAGTACTACGTTGGCTACCACGCCGTTGCCCAGTAGCAGCAGCACCATCGTGCCAATCAATTCGCCCAGAAAAGGAGAGGTTTGCATAAAGAAGATATAGGGGTAAAAGAAGTGAGGTGTACAGGTTTAGGAATAATTTGTGCGAATTAAGTCATATTTTTGGAGCAGATACGTAATTGTTACGCAGAGATTCGCAGAGAAAAATAGAGATACGCGGAGTTTAGTATTTCCTCTGTGCATCTCCTTTTCCCTCGGCGCATCTCTGCGCAATAACTCTAACTAACTCAGCTCCAATGAAAAGCATCATTTTTGAAAAGACTGGCAAACCCGCCGACATTCTCAAAGCCACCGAGGTCGCTATGCCAGAACCGGGGCCCAATGAAGTACGCATCAAAGTCCGGGCCGCCCCCATCAACCCGTCGGACATTATGTTCGTGCAGAACCTGTACGGCATTCGCCCGCAGTTGCCATCGGGGGCGGGGTTCGAGGGGATGGGCGTTATTGAGGCCGTGGGCGAGGGCGTTCAGATGGCCGTTGGCACGCGGGTCAGCTTTACGGGCGTTGGTGCGTGGTCAGAATATGCCATTGCCAGTCACCGCAGCGTAATACCGGTACCAGACGCCATTCCCGACGAGATGGCCGCGCAGCTGTTCGTCAATCCGTTTACGGCCTATGCTATGGTGCAGGCAGCCAACGTGCCGGAAGGCGGCTGGCTGATGCTGACGGCGGCAGGGTCGGCATATGGCAAGATGGTAATTCAGATTTGTAAGATGCGCGGTATCAACACCATCGGCACCGTCCGGCGCGATGATATCAACGACGAACTGAAAGAACTTGGCCTGACCGAAGTTATCAATACCGAAACCGAGAACATGACCGCCCGTGTGAAGCAGATTACTGATGGTAACGGTGTAACCTGCGTACTGGATGCAGTAGGCGGACATACGGCCACTCAGGCACTTACCTGTTTAGCCAAAGGCGGTACGATGATGATTTTCGGACTTCTGAGTATGCAGGACCCCGCAATCAACGCCGGTCTGCTGATTTTCCGGGAACTGACTGTCAAAGGCTTCTGGCTTACCGACTGGATGCGCCGGGCCGATGCCGAAACGCGACAGGACGTAGCCAAAAACGTAATTGGTCTGCTGGCCTCCGGAAAATTCCAGCTACCCGTAGAAGCCACGTACTCCCTCGACCAAATCGCCGAAGCCGTTGACCACGCCGATCGCCCCGGACGCTGGGGTAAAGTGCTGATTAAACCTGTTTAAAGTTATGAACCCGTTCAAGAAACTTGCGTTTTTGTGGTCGTACAGCCTGATAGTCATTATCGTGGCTACCTACTACCTGTTCGGTCCGGCCTGGGCATTTGCCGGTATCGTCTATACCTACGTGGTCATTCCGCTGCTGGATAGGCTGTCGGGGAATGACCACGCCAACCTAAGTCTCGACGCGTATCAGGACGCGCTCGGCAACCGCTACTTTGACGCGCTGGTGTATTCGTTCGTGTATCTGCACTACGCCCTTATTGGCTGGGGTTGTTACGTACTGCTTACCGACCCGATGACCGTCTGGCAGCAATTGGGACTGATGTACAGCATTGGCATTGTAGGTGGCAGTATCATCAACGTAGCGCATGAACTCGGCCACCGGAGCAACAAAACGGCGCAGTTTCATAGCAAAGCAGCCCTGCTATCGGTGAGTTACATGCACTTCACCATCGAGCACAACCGGGGCCATCACGTCAACGTAGCCACCCCCGCCGACCCGGCTACGTCGAAACAAAATCAGACGCTGTACGCTTTTTGGGCGCAGACACTGGTGGGCAGTTACCGCTCAGCGTGGCGTATCGAGAAGCGACTGCTTGAAAAAGCCGGGCAGCCCGTCTGGAGCCGCCATAACGATATGCTTTGGTTTGCGCTACTGCCGGTTGTATTTGTTACGCTGCTCACGGCGGGGTTCAGTATATGGGCGGGTTACGTAACCTGGATTGTGCCGGTGTTTTTCTGTGTCCAAAGCCTGATTGCCATTCTGCTGCTCGAATCGGTCAATTATATCGAACATTATGGCATTGTCCGGCGCGAAATTTCTCCGGGAAAGTATGAGCGCGTCAACCCGCTGCATTCCTGGAACGGCAGTCAGTTGGTCAGCAATCTGGTCCTGTTTCAGTTACAGCGACACTCCGACCATCACGCTTACGCATCACGCCCGTATCAGGTGCTGCGGCATTTCGACGATGCTCCGCAGTTGCCGTTTGGGTATTCGGCCATGATTCTGATTAGTTACGTGCCGCCCCTGTGGTTTGCCCTGATGAACCCCCGACTCGAACACTGGAAAGCCCGCGCCTGCCAAACAGGCGAGATTCAGGCCGTTGTAAAGCAATTCGCGTAGTTCGGTTGAATCACATTTAACCGCCTTCCGTATCTTTGGCAACAATATCGGGCGAAACCGGCGCGTTTGTTCCTGAAACGGTTGCTGGTCAGTCCCGTTCACCCATTTTACAAAGCCCGTATGCTTCTGCTTCAGGTTCCGGCTATCGATACCACAGCCGCGTCACTCTCCGCCAGCGCGGGTTCCCAACAACAGAGTCTGCAATTGTTCGATCTGGTCGCCAAAGGCGGCTGGGTTATGATTCCCATCGTGTTTCTGTTTTTCGTCACGATTTACCTGCTCTTCGAGCGGCTGTTTATCATCCGGGCGCAGACCAAATCGGAAGCCAACTTCATCGACAATATCCGCGACATGGTGGCGCAGGGCAACATCAAATCCGCCGAGTCCTTCGCCCGAAACCAGCGCACCGCTATGGGACGGGTGTTCGAGAAAGCCATCGGCCGCATCGGGTCGCCGATTCGCGACATCGAGAGTACCATTGAAACCGTCGGGCAGATTGAACTCTCGCGACTGGAGCGCAACATGGGGTACCTGGGCATTATTGCCGGTATTGCCCCCATGCTCGGCTTTATCGGTACCATTTCGGGTATCATCCGCATCTTCTACGATATCTCGCTGACCGACAATATCAGTATCGGTATCATTGCCGGAGGTTTGTACGAGAAAATGATTACGTCGGGGGCGGGTCTGATTGTGGGTATCATTGCCTACACGATTTATCACCTGCTGAATATGATGATCGAACGCTTCACGCTGAAGCTGGAAATGAACGCGTTCGAATTCCTTGAAGTCCTGCAAAAACCAACCACCGAACCCGCCCGGATGCGGTAAATTCTTTGTCATTTACTTCACAAATGATGACAAATGACCTTCATTGAATGAAACTCCGACGGAAAAATAAGTTTGCGGCTGAGGTAGCGACATCATCGCTGAATGACATCATGTTTTTTCTGTTGTTGTTCTTTCTCATTATCTCGACGGTAGCCAACCCGAACGTGATTAAACTGATGTTGCCCAATGCGGCTTCGTCGCAGCAGCTCAGTAAGAAACAGGTCACGCTCTCGGTTGATGCCAACAAGCAGTATTTCATCGATAAACGGCCCATCGATCCCGCCAATCTGGAGCGTGAACTGATGACCGTCATGGCCGGTATCGACGAACCAACCGTGGTGGTACGCTTTGACAAAACACTGACGGTTCAGGACCTGGTGGACGTGCTGCAAACCGGCGCGAAGCTGAACATCAGGATGGTGATGGCCACGTCGAAGTAAACACCCTGCCCCAGCCCCCGACGAGTGGATGCCCTATCGCCAGATTGCGGGAATTGATGCAGTCGGGCAAAACGCCATCCGTAGCCAAAGCGCGGGCGAGGATGAAGTGAGTTGATGAGTTGAAAAAGGCATAATCAACTTACCTTTGCCGCCATCCGTTTATCGGGTTAGGCTATGACGCATCAACTTGTACTTCGTAAACCGCTGGCTTTTTTCGACCTCGAAACCACCGGCATCAACACCGCTAAAGACCGCATTATCGACATCTGCATCGCGAAAGCCATGCCGGGCGGTGAGGTCATTACCAAAAGTCAGCGGGTCAATCCGGGCGTACCGATTCCGCTCGAAACCAGCCTGATTCACGGCATTTATGACGACGATGTAAAAGACGCGCCCGCGTTCAAAGCAGTGGCCCGCAACCTCGTGCAGTTCATGGAAGGCTGCGATCTGGCCGGTTTCAACAGCAACCGCTTCGACGTACCGCTGCTGGTGGAAGAATTTCTCCGCGCCAATGTTGACTTCGACGTGAAAAACCGGCGGCTGCTCGATGCCCAGCGGATTTTTCACCTCATGGAGCCACGTAACCTTACGGCGGCCTATAAATATTACTGTGATAAAGACCTTGTGGGTGCCCACGGCGCCGAGGCCGATACGCTGGCTACGCTGGAGGTGCTGAATGCGCAGGTGCAGCGGTATGCGGGCCGAACCACCAAGGCCGACAGCGGGCAGGAAATTATTATCGACAACGATATGGACGTCCTGCACAGCCTGACCGCCAACCGCAATATTGACCTGGCGGGCCGGATGATTGTCAACAGCGAAGGCGTAGAGGTCTTTAACTTCGGCAAACACAAAGACCGGCCCGTGCTGGAGGTGCTGGAAAAGGAACCCGCTTTTTACGACTGGATGCAGAAAGGCGATTTTCCGCTCGACACTAAACGACGCCTGACCGAAATCCGGCTTCGCACCCTCACTACCGCCAACGGTCGGAAATGATGTTGAATAATTTTTACCTTTGCGGACTTTCTTAACCACCGGTCTTTTCATGCAACCCACGCAGGACGTCATCATCCCGGAAGTCATACAGCAAATACCGCTTACGTACTACCTGATTCTCAGCACGGCCCTCTTTGTTATCGGCATCATTGGGGTGCTGACCCGGCGCAACGCCATCATCATCTTCATGTCGGTCGAGTTGATGCTCAACGCCGTTAATTTGCTCCTGATCGCTTTTTCGTCGTACCGCTCTGACCCTGCCGGTCAGGTATTCGTCTTTTTTATCATGGCCGTTGCTGCCGCCGAAGTCTCGGTTGGTCTGGCCATTATTGTAATGATTTACCGGAATACCCGCTCTATTGATGTGGGTCTGCTCAATAAATTGAAATGGTAATCTTTAGTCTGTGCAATGTTTAAAATGCGCTGTTCAACGTATAGTGTACCCCGATACGAAATGTTGAATGTCGAACTTTAAACCTTGAACGAAAAGGATTGAACATCGAACAAAAAGAATGAAACCCGAACTACTCTGCGCATTAATTCCGCTGTTTCCGCTGATTGGCTTCATCATCAATGGCATTGGGTTTCGACGCATTCCGAAAGGGGCTGCCGGAGCCATTGCGCTCATTTCTGTTTTTGCGTCGCTTCTCACGTCGGCATACCTATTTGGCGCGTTTATCGGTCAGGCCAAACGGCTTAACGATACCGGACCGCTGATTGCTACGCTCTTCAACTGGATTAGCGTCGGCGATTTGCAAATTAACTTCTCGTTCCAGATCGATCAGTTGAGTTTGCTCATGCTGCTGATTGTGACGGGCGTTGGCTCGCTGATTCACCTGTACAGCATTGGGTACATGAAGCACGACGAGGGTTTTGGCAAGTTCATGGCCTTCCTGAACCTGTTCATTTTCTTCATGCTGCTGCTGGTGATGGGGTCTAACTTCGTCATTATGTTTATTGGCTGGGAGGGGGTCGGGTTGTGTTCGTACCTGCTCATCGGCTTCTGGAATACGAATACCAACTACAATAATGCCGCCCGCAAAGCTTTTGTGATGAACCGCATTGGCGACCTCGGCTTTCTGCTCGGCATTTTCACTATTATCAACACGTTTGGTACGGTCGAGTACGTCGATGTGTTCAAACAGGCCGCGAGTCTGCCCGTTGGCGACAGCATGATTCTGCTTATCACGTTGCTGCTATTTGTGGGTGCGATGGGCAAATCGGCGCAGATTCCGCTGTTTACGTGGCTGCCCGATGCAATGGCCGGACCAACGCCCGTGTCGGCCCTGATTCACGCTGCTACCATGGTTACGGCGGGTATTTACATGGTTGTCCGCTCCAACGTACTCTATACGCTGGCTCCGCTCACACTGGAGATTATCGGTGGTGTTGCCATTGCTACGGCCCTGCTGGCGGCTCTGGTTGGGGTGCTGCAAAACGACATCAAGAAAGTGCTGGCCTATTCAACGGTGTCGCAGCTGGGTTATATGTTTCTGGGCCTGAGTGCTACAGCCTACACCGCCGGGATGTTTCACGTTATCACGCACGCTTTTTTCAAGGCTCTGTTGTTTCTGGCTGCGGGCAGCGTCATTCACGCCATGAGCGACGAGCAGGACATTCGCAAAATGGGTGGTTTGCGCAAGGCCCTACCCATTACGTTCTGGACGTTCCTGATTGGTACTATCGCTATTTCGGGGATTCCTCCGTTTGCCGGTTTCTTCTCGAAAGATGAGATTCTGGCGCATGTTTTCGTACAAAACAAAGTGCTGTGGATATTGGGTGTCATCGGCTCTGGGCTGACGTCGTTTTATATGTTCCGGCTGCTGTTCCTGACGTTCTTTGGTGAGTTTCGCGGTACGGACGAGCAGCGGCATCACCTGCACGAGTCGCCGGGCAGCATGACCGCCCCGCTGGTTTTTCTGGCCATTCTGTCGGCCATTGGCGGGTTACTTAACCTGCCGGGTGGTGGCTGGCTGCACCATTTTCTGGAGCCGATTTTTGCCGGTTCAGCGCAGATAAACCCCACCGCCCTCACACTCCAGCTCGACCATACCACTGAATATACGCTGATGGCGATTTCGGCGGGCGTCGCAATACTGTCGCTGGTTATTGCCTATGTCATGTACATCAGTCGTAAAACCGTACCCGCGCCCGACACTGCCGACCGGTTGCTGCCCGAACAGGTGGTCTATGGCAAGTTTTATATCGACGAATTCTACGATACCATCATCGTGCGGCCCATTCGCGGCATGGGCGACTCGCTCTACAGTTTTGGCGAGGGGCTGATTGATGGCGTTGTGAACGGTACGGCATGGCTGGTGCGGCAGAGTGCCGGGCAGTTGCGTCGGCTACAAAGCGGGTCTATCGGTTTCTACGTCCTGGCAATGGTTGTCAGCATCGTGCTGATTTTCGCCCTGCGGTTTTTTATTCAGTTTAATTAGAAGCGTGAATTCGTAAATCGTTACGCTACGGCGCACCGTTCGTAACTCGACAGTCAAGAAATGAACACACTTATTCTCATACTCTTCCCGGCGGTTGCCGCTCTGCTGATTGTCCTCGCAAAAGGGCAGCGCAGCCGGGAAGCCGCGTTGATTGCCGCGCTATTTGAACTGGCGTTTGTGGTTGTCACCTGTGTGCAGTTCCGGGCCGATGCCAGTTCGCAGTTCGATTTTGACTACGCCTGGATAGGTTCGCTGGGTATCCGGTTCAGTGGTGGTATCGATGGCATCAGCATTCTGCTTGTGCTGCTATCAGGTATTGCCGTGCCGCTCATTGTGCTGTCAACATTTAACCGAACGTACAGCCGTGCCTCGCAGTTTTACGCCCTGATATTGTTCATGCAGGCCGCAATGATAGGGGTATTCACCGCCCGCGACGGGTTTATGTTCTACTTCTTCTTTGAAGTCGCGCTGATTCCGATCTACTTCCTGGCTGCAATGTGGGGGGGCGAAAACCGGGTGGCGGTGACGTTCAAATTCTTCATCTATACCATCTTTGGTAGCCTGTTCATGCTGCTGGCGTTCGTGTATCTGTATTATCAGACACCGCTGGTGGATGGGCATCATACCTCGGCCATCGCCGATTTTTATCAACTGAATCTTACGCCCGAAGCGCAAACGTGGCTGTTCTGGGCCTTCTTTGTGGCTTTTGCTATCAAAATGCCGGTATTCCCATTCCACACCTGGCAACCCGATACCTACGTCGAATCGCCCACACCCGCCACGATGCTGCTGGCCGGTATTATGCTCAAAATGGGCGTGTACGGCCTCATCCGGTTTATTCTCCCAATTGTACCGCTTGGTGTAGAAGCCTGGGGTAAAACGGCCATTATTCTGGCGGTTATCGGCATCATCTGGGGCAGTATCATTGCCATCCGGCAGCGCGACATGAAGCGGCTGATTGCATACTCGTCTTTTTCGCACGTGGGGTTGATGGCGGCTGGTGTATTCTCGCAGACAGAAACCGGACTACAGGGCGCTTTGATTCAGATGCTGGCCCACGGCATCAACGTAATCGGGATGTTCTTCGTAGCCGACATTATTTTCTCGCGCACCCAAACCCACCAACTCGATCAGCTTGGTGGCATTACCCGCAACACGCCCAAACTGACGGTTTATTTCATGATTATGCTGTTAGGCAGTGTGGCCCTGCCGCTCACCAACGGGTTCATTGGCGAGTTTCTGCTGCTGCATGGTGTCTATACGTACAACAATTACATTGGGCTGGCGGCTGGCTTTACCATCATCTTTGGCGCGGTGTATATGCTCCGTATGTTCCAGAAAAGCATGTTTGGTCCTACCACCGCCCGTACCACGACCTTTGCTGACCTGACTCTTTCGGAAAGTCTGGTTTTTGTACCGCTGGTCATTATGGTTTTCTGGATGGGCATCTATCCGCAAACATTCCTAAAACTCACTGAACCCGCTGTGGTCAACCTGATGAAATACATCGGTACAACGGCGGTGTCACTCAAATAAAAATCATGCTTCCCATCGTTGCTCTGTCCGTTTCCGGTATTGCGTTACTGTTTCTGGGCTTTCAGAAGTCGCGGGTGCTATTGATACCTGCCGCGTTGCTGTTACTGATAATAGCCGTAGCTGCTAACTTTTACGACTGGAACAAGACGTATCTGTATTTCAATGGCATGTTGCGGACCGATAATCTGTCGATGGTATTTACTGCCATTGTATTGGGATCGGCGTTTCTGGTTATTGCCCTGAGTAGTCAATTCATCGAGGACGAAGAAGCCCAACCCGCCGAATACTACGGCATTATCATGTTTTCGCTGGTGGGAGCTGTGATGATGATTGGCTTCGAGAATCTGATTATGCTTTTTTTGGGCGTCGAAATCCTCTCTATTGCCATGTATATCCTGACGGGTAGTGAAAAGCGGAATCTGCGCTCGAATGAAGCCGCCCTGAAGTACTTTTTGATGGGTGCGTTCACAACGGGTATCATGCTATTTGGCATGGCTATGATCTACGGAGCAACGGGTTCGTTTACGCTGGCGGGTATCGGGGCATATACGGCTAATCCGCAGGTGGGTTTGTCATTGCTGTTGTACGTCGGTATTCTGATGCTGTTGATTGGCCTGCTCTTCAAAGTGTCGGCGGCACCGTTCCATTTTTGGACGCCGGACGTTTACGACGGCGCACCTACCATTTTTACGGCCTTTATGTCAACGGTAGTGAAAACAGCGGGTTTCGCGGCCCTGTTCAAGTTACTGTCGGTCTCGTTCAACGGCGTATATAACTTCTGGTGGGTCATGCTGGCGGTCATAGCGGCCATTACGCTGGTCATTGGCAACATTACCGCCGTATATCAGAACAGCTTTAAACGGATGATGGCGTATTCCAGCATCTCGCACGCGGGCTACCTGCTGATTGGTCTGGCCGCGCTGAGTGCGCAGTCGGAGCAGGCCATTGTATTCTACTCGCTGGCCTATTCGGTGGCTACGATTTCAGCTTTCGGTGTTTTGTTGCTCGTGGCACAGCAACGACCAGCCCAGACGCTGACCAGCGGGGGCGTATCGGGCAACAACTTCGACGATTTTAACGGGCTGGCGCGGCAGAATCCTCTGCTGGGCCTGGCCATGACCGTGTCCATGCTGTCGCTGGCTGGTATTCCGCTCACGGCGGGGTTCTGGGGTAAGTTTTACATCTTCTCGACGGCGGTAGAACGGGGCCAAATCTGGCTACTGGTCGTGGCCGTGCTGATGTCGGCGGTAGGTATCTACTACTATTTCCGGGTTATCATCGCCATGTACTTCCGCAACGGAGCTACCGAACCTATTCGGGTTTCGCCCGTTTATCAATACGTATTTGTTGCGGCCATTGCCATTACCATCGGGCTGGGCGTAGCACCGGGGCTGTTACAGGGTCTATTTTAAGACTACCCACTGAATCACTTAATCGGCAGGGGGTACATTGACTCTGCCCTGAATTACCTATTTTTGGCCGAACGCCCTGGCTTTATACGGACGGCAATTTATTTTAGATACAGCACTGGCCTGGCAGAATCAGTGGATCAACAAAAACGGTTTCTACCGGTAAGCCCGTGAACGTGAGCAGCATTCAACAACCCAAAATTAAAGTTTCTAAAAGCTTTTACTCGTTCTTTCTGACGGCACTGTTGGGCGCGTCTGTTAATTTCCTTTCTCAAATAGGCTACCGGGAGTTCTTTCCCTTCGGTACCAGCGTTCTGCTGGGTTACCTGACCGCTACAATTGTCAGTTTCGCGCCCACCAAGCGGTTTGCATTTTCGGCGGGTGGTACTGGGAATACGGGGCGTGAAATGGTTAAGTTTTTTATCATTGCCTTCGTGGCTCTGGCTGTACAGGTGGGTGTATCCAAGCTGACACTGCACTACGTAGCCGTCCCGCTCTTTCCCGGTTTGGACCAGTTCTGGCAGGAGAAAGGTTCTCACGTAGTAGGTATGGGCGTTAGTTTTATGGCCAACTACTTCGGTCATAAACTCCTTACTTTCCGTAGTACTGGTGTGTATGACTGGATACGACCTTCCAAAGGGGATGAAAATGAGCTTTAAATGGTATTTTTCGGGTGCAACACCTTTATTTTGAACAGCTAAGGCGTATTCAGTTAGATTATCCCGAAAAAGCGTCATTTTTACGCCGGTAAAAAAATAACCACCGCAAAAAAACACAATGAAAAAAGTTACCACCCTCCTGTTTGTCGGCACCATGCTGACCTTTGCCGCCTGCCAGAGCAAGCCTGCCACCGAAGAGACCGCCGTTGATTCGACTGCTGCAACCATGACCGACACTGCCGTTATCGTTACGGATTCGACCACGACGATGGCTACGGATTCGGCTACGATGATGGTACCAGACAGCGCGAAATAAGTCAGCACTGCATCACAAAAAGTTAAAAAGCCCTATTTTTATAGGGCTTTTTCGTTTCCCCCGTACCAACTCACGCTGTGTCAACTCACGTTGTGTCAAGTCAGTTCATCCAGCTTGCCCCTCCTTCAGCCGCTGCGTATTGTCAGCAGCTCTATCAACAGTACGGCTTTGTGTTTCAGGTCGTTAAACCCCGCCGAACGCGCTTCGGTGATTTTCGGCGGTGGCCCGATGGGCAAATGCGCATCACGGTCAACGCTGACCTGAATCCCTACGTCTTTCTACTTACGTACATCCACGAAGTGGCCCATGCCGATGTGTGCCAAACGCACAAACGGCGGGTGCCACCCCACGGTACGGCCTGGCAACGGGCGTTTCAGCGGCTCATGCAGCCCTGCCTGACCAACGCCGTTTTTCCGTCCGAAATCCTGCAACCGCTCCGGCAGTATATGGCCCGGCCAGCGGCCACAACCTCATCACATCCCGCTCTGGTAGCGGCTCTGCGTCAGTTCGATACGATTCCGGTACAGGATAATTTAGCTAATATGTTCTGCCTGCACGAGGTGCTGGAGGGTAGTTTGTTTGCGTTTGCGAAAAAGACGTGGCAACGCGGTACCATGCGCCGGACCCGCATCGTTTGTAAAGAACTATCGTCCGGCAAATCCTACACAATACTGGCCCATGTGCTGGTAGAAAATGTAACGAAGAACGAAGCATGAAAAATGAAGAACGAACTGTTAAAGGAGTCAATCACAAGCCAAAGTCCTTGTGGGTGGCTCTGTTATTCGTTCTTCACGCTTCGTTCTTCACTTTTCACTCCCTTCAAGCCCAATCTATTCTGCGCGAAGGCACCTGGCTCAAAATAGGTGTGACCCAAACGGGTGTCTATCGGCTCGACCGTGACGCGCTGGTGCGCCAGAATCCGGCCTTCGCCACTGCCGACCCGCGCCGGCTGCGGCTCTACGGCAATGGGGGCGCATCGCTGCCCCAACCAAACGCCACACCACGCCCCACTGACCTGACCGAAAACGCCGTGCTGGTAACGGGCGAAGCCGACGGTCGCTTCGACTCGGGCGACGCACTATTGTTTTTCGGCCAAAGTCCGCACACCGTTCGGTACGATTCGGCTGGTCGGCGATTCACGCATCAGATCAATTCCTATTCCGATACAACGTTCTGCTTCCTGACTATTGGCCTGGCAACAGGTTTGCGGATGGCTGAACGCCCGGCGGGAAATACAACGGCTACGCCTATCATCACAACGTTTACCGACTACCAGTTTTACGAACCCGACCGGCTGAAACTGCCCGGCCTGCATTCCGGGCGCGACTGGCTGGCCGATTACCTGACTACCGATACTTCAAAAACAGTTGCCTTCGAGATACCTGGTTTGCTGCCCAATACCCCCGTGCGGGTGAGGGCGGGTGCGGTAGCCGGGGCAACCGTACCAACCGAATTTCGGCTGAATGTCAACGGCATTCGGGTAGGTACAATGCCGATGCCTACTATTTCGGGCTATCAATATGACTATCAGGGCTACGCCCGCGCTGATACGTTCGTGGTCCGACCCGCTGCCGCCGACGCACCTCTGCAACTGCGGCTGTCATTCATGAAAAACGGGCAGTTTTCGGCGCAGGGGTATCTGGATTTCTTGTCGGTAGAAAGTCAGCGCGAACTACGGCAGCACCCCCAGCCAACCTGGACCCGCCGGGTACCTGCCGGTCTGGTAGCGGTTAAACAGGCCACGGCAAATCTGCGCGTCTGGGACGTGACGAATTTGCTCCTGCCGATGGCGCAAACCTACGCGCTTGCAACCGCTGCCGAAGCCCGCTGGCAGGGAACCGACCGGCGCGATTATTTTTTGTTTACCGATGCCCAGCTACTCGCGCCCGCGTCGGTCGTGCCGATGGCTAACCAGAACCTGCGTGGTCAGTCGGTGCCGAACCTGCTGATTTTGACGCCCGCAGCCTGGCAGGAGCAAGCCGAACGACTCGCTAAATTCCGGCGCGAAAACGATGGGCTATCGGTGCTGGTGGCTACGACACAGCAGGTGTTCAACGAGTTTGGGGCTGGCCAGCCCGACCCAACGGCCATCCGTGATGCGGTGCGCTATTTTTACCGGCAACAGCCCGATGCGATGCGGTATCTGCTTTTATTTGGTGATGCGATTTACGATTACCGCAATATAAACAGAGGAGCCAGCCCGGCGCAACTGGCCAATATGGTGCCGGTGTAT
>Ga0105045_10000574_pt1 | contig 27499 bp, 20 predicted proteins | sample MAT02_FD_78089 | JGI IMG/M metagenome (GOLD analysis project Ga0105045, IMG submission 78089) | Freshwater microbial communities from Lake Fryxell liftoff mats and glacier meltwater in Antarctica - MAT-02 (megahit assembly) | ecosystem: Environmental > Aquatic > Freshwater > Ice > Liftoff... | reverse complement strand
GATCGTGGTACACCCCGGTCTGGGCTGGCTCGCCTTGGCTGATCGAGCGGTCTGAGGTGAAGACCCGGCCCGGGACCCACCCGTCCGGCGCCCGCCGCAAGAACCCCGGAGCGAGCTCACCCTTGCCCATGGCGTCCGATGCTATGCCGAGGCCAACGCTGGTGCGCTGGACGATGGATTATTCCCCCACCTACAAGAAAGTTGATGGTGGGAATAGCAGGTTCGGCCGTAGGGTTGTCAGGGTCCCGCAAGACCTCAGGAGCCTCACATGGCCGACGCGATCCCCACCGACACCGAGCTGCTCACCCTTCCGGTCCTCCCCCTACCGAACGGCGTCGTACTCCCCGGGATGGTGCTCACCATCGCCCTGGAGTCCGACGAGGCCAAGGCTGCCGTTGCCGCCACCGGCGACGACAACCGGCTGCTTCTCGTCCCTCGCCTCGACGGCCGCCACGCCGTCGTCGGCACCATCGCCACCATCGAGTCCACGGGCGCGCTTCCCTCCGGTGTCCCGGCCCTGGTCATTCGGGCCCACGAGCGGGCACTGCTGCACAGCGGCGTGGCCAGCACCGGCGACGTGCTGTGGCTCCAGGCCGAACCGATGCACCCGGAGGTCACCGACGAGGCACGAGAGCTCGCACTCGAGCTGCGGGCCGGGTTCCGCGAGCTGTTCGAGGAGCTCGGTGGCCGACGGCTCGCTGAGATCCTCCGTGGCCTCGACGAGCCCGATGCCCTGGCCGACGCGGCGGGCTGGTGGCCGGACCTGTCGCTCGAGCGCAAGATCGAGTTGCTGGAGACGGTCGACGTCACCGACCGGGTGCGCCGCGTGCTGGCCTGGGTCAAGGAGGCGCTGGCCGAGCACGCCCTCCAGCAGAAGATCCGCACCGAGGTGAGCGACGGGCTGGAGAAGAACCAGCGCGAGTTCCTCTTGCGCCAGCAGCTGTCGGCCATCCGAAAGGAGCTGGGTGAGCTCGACGAGGATGGTGGCGAGGCCGCAGACTCCCCCGCCGCGTACCGCCAGAAGCTGGCCGATCGCAACCTCCCGGCCGACGTCGGCGCTGCGGCCCAGCGCGAGGTGGAAAGGCTCGAGCGCAGCTCCGAGCAGTCGCCCGAGCGCGGCTGGATCGTGACCTGGCTCGACACCGTGCTCGAGATCCCCTGGGGTGAGCGCTCCACCGACAACCTGGAGCTGGAGAGCGCCCGTGCGGTGCTCGACGCCGACCACACCGGCCTCGACGAGGTGAAGGATCGCATCGTCGAGGAGCTCGCCATTCGCAAGCTCCGCACCGAGCGCTCAGCGGAAGCCGAAGCATCGGCCGAGGCCGAGGCATCGGTCACGACGCCGGCCCCGGTTCGCCAGGGCACCATCCTCACGCTGGTCGGGCCTCCTGGCGTGGGCAAGACGTCGCTCGGCGAGTCCATCGCTCGAGCGCTGGGCCGCTCCTTCGTGCGGGTTGCCCTCGGTGGCGTGCGCGACGAGGCCGAGATCCGCGGCCACCGACGCACCTACGTCGGGGCTCGCCCGGGTCGCCTGGTCCGGGCCCTGACCGAGGCCAAGACCATGAACCCCGTGGTCCTGCTCGACGAGATCGACAAAGTCGGCAACGACTGGCGGGGCGACCCGTCCGCGGCCCTGCTCGAGGTGCTGGACCCGGCCCAGAACCACTCGTTCCGCGATCACTACCTGGAGGTCGACCTGGACCTGTCCGACGTGATCTTCATCGCCACGGCCAACCAGCTCGACACCATCGCAGGCCCACTCCTGGACCGCATGGAGATCGTCAGCCTCGACGGCTACACCGAAGATGAGAAGGTCGCCATCGCCCGCGATCACGTGCTGGCCCGCCAGCTCGAGCGAGCCGGCATCAAGGCAGACGAAGTAACCATCACCGAACCCGCGTTGCGCCGCATCGTGCGGGCCCATACTCGCGAAGCCGGCGTCCGCTCGCTCGAGCGGGCGCTCGCCAAGGTGCTGCGCAAGGTGGCCGCCAAGGTCGCCGAACGCACGGGTGAACCCATCGTGGTCGACGCGGCCCAGGTCGCCGAGCTGTTGGGCCGTGACCGCTTCCACGACACCGACATCGCAGAGCGCACCTCGGTGCCCGGCGTGGTCACGGGCCTCGCCGTCACCGGCGCCGGAGGAGACGTGCTGTTCGTCGAGGCCACCGCGCTCCCGGCGGACCAAGGCGACGACGAGAAATCCGACCTCCTGGTCACCGGCCAACTGGGCGACGTGATGAAGGAGTCGGCGCGCATCGCCCTTTCCTATGTCCGGGCCAACCGCGAGACGCTGGGCATTCCGGCGGGCGCCGATCGTCGGTCGGTGCACGTGCACTTCCCGGCCGGGGCCACACCCAAAGACGGCCCCTCCGCGGGCATCGCTATGAGCACTGCGCTGGTCAGCCTGTTCACGGGCCGGCCAGTGAAGTCCACCGTGGCCATGACGGGCGAGGTCACCCTCCAAGGCCACGTGCTGCCGATCGGCGGCGTGAAGCAGAAGGTGATGGCGGCGCATCGAGTCGGCATCCGGGAGGTCATCCTCCCGTTGCGCAACGAGCCCGACATCGATGACGTGCCCGAGGCCATCCGCGATGAGCTGGTGATCCACTTCGCCAAGAGCGTCGACGAGGTCATCGGATGGGCGCTTGAGCCGGCGGCCTAGCGCCGGACCGCCCCCGCTGGCGGGGATGCTCGACCAGCAGCGCGGCAACGGCATTGGGCATCGTGTAGTCGTCGGCCGACGCACGATGGCAGCGAGGGTCAGCCGCCCGGGCCGGGCGACGGATAGCTCGGCGGAACCGCGTCGGACGGTGGCTCGTCGTAGCCGAGCACCGACCCCTCATCCTCGAAGACATTGGTGGGCTCGTCGGGCATCTCTCCGGGGAGGTATCGCTTCCCGCCATCGGCGTAGCGCATCATCCCCGTGCCTTCCTCGCCCTGTTCGTCTTTGCCCGTTGCGTCGACGTCCCACCAGATGACCTGCATGTCGTCGACGCCATTGTGGTCGGGCTGTTCGAAGAATCCGTGTTCCCCGAACGACAGCTGCGGGGACGTGGGCGACCCACCCGTCGGGGGGTAAGCGAAGAGTCCGTCACGGAACGTCTCGGGAGTCAGTTTGGGCCCTGCCATGTGGACGCCGAGCATGAAGAGCCGGATCGGTTCGTTCACGATGGCCACCGTGTTCTTCGCAGCGGGCTCCTCGCCGAAGTACCACTCGTGCAGGCGCCAGGCTTCGCTCTGATCCTGCGGGAGCCGGGCGGGCAGGCTCGACACGCCGAAGGCGTTCGCCCATTGGTCCTGCTCGTACAAGCGGCCGAAGACCGTGGTATCGGTGAGCACGGTGCCCGTGATGATCCACTCCGGGAAGAAGTCCTGGTCCGAAGCCGCCTTGGTGAGGTAGACGGGCATGATGGGGTCGCCGAGGAAGATGACCGACGTGACGCCGGCCTCTTTGAGCCGCGCTACCAGCACCCGGGCCTTCTCGGGCAGATCGGGGATGACCAGCTGGTACGTCAAGGTGACCTCGGACTTGTACCCCCTTTCCTTACCTCGCTCGTCGACAAGATCCTGCACGCCGCCGAACACCGGCGGATCCTGCTCGAAGTGCACCACCCCGAACACCCGCTCCTTGTCCTGGAACGCCGGATCGCCGGCGAACTCTGCCTTCCCACCGAGGAGCCGCTTCGTCACGAAGTCGCCGAAGCTGAGCAAGAACTGCTCGGGCGTCTGCGAGTTGCCCCAGAGGTACGGCGAGTTCTCTTGGAACGCCGAGTCCGGAAGCGACAGCCCACACCCGATGCAGACCACCTTCCGGCGGGCCAGCTCCTCGGCGTACGCCGACTCCTGTCCAGGGCCACCGATGGAAGCGAAAGCCTTGATCTCCTCGGCCACCTTGACCGCATCGGCTCGCGACGAGGTCTCGTCGGAACCAGAGCCCTTCAGTGGGACCACCTTGATGGTGCGACCCCAGGTCTCGTAGGTGTTCGCCATCATCTCGATGACCTTGCGACGCGTCTCGAGGGCGACCTCGGGTGGATCGGACTGATCTTGCAGGCTGGCGGCCAAGTCGTCGTCTGCTGCTTGGTACAGCACCACAGTGATCTCGTCAGCAGTGACCCCCTGGTAGGTGGCACCACCCTCGACTCCGGGGCGGGCCGAGAGGCAGGGCGGGGCGTAGGCCGAGGGGATCTTGACCCGACCCGTCTCGGGATCACACTTCGTTCCGAAGTCGAGGTCGTCGCCGCTCTCGGCCGCCTCGGAGAAACTGATGGGGATGTCCGACGCCGCGCTGCCGACCTCGCTGTCGGGTCCGCCCGATGAGGTGGACACCTGGTCTCGACCGGTCGACGAGAGCGCGGCGACGAGGGCCAGGGCCACGAGGACGGCCGTCAATGGCCCGAACCGGGCCAGCACCGAAGGGCGCGCGGGCGGGGCGATGGGACGCGGGGTCATCGGTGCTCCGTGGAGGATGCGGGGGTCAGAGGCTCAGGGGAACGAGGGTCAAGGGGACTGGCAGCGGGTCCGGAACGACCGATCACCGATGGGTCGCCGCCGAGGTAAGACTCGACGACCTCGGGGTGCGAGAGCACCTCGGCGGGTGTACCGATGGTGACGACGCGACCTTGGTCGAGCGCCACCAATCGGTCCGACACCGAGGCGATCAAGCTCATGTCGTGTTCGATCACGATGAGGCTCGCATCGAGCGTGTCGCGAATGCGCAGCAGCAGCGGCGCCAACGCTTCGGCCTCTCGCTGCGCGATGCCCGACGACGGCTCGTCGAGCAGCACGACCGCGGGCTCGTGGGCCAAGACGCAGCCGATGTCGACCACGCGCCGAGACCCGGTAGAGAGCTCGCCGATGAACTTGTTGCGAAAGGCCTCGAGGCCGAGCAACCCGATCAGTTCGTCGACCCGATGGTGCGCCGCCGCCTCGCTCACGACGAACGGAGGAAGCCGGAGAGCCGCATTGAGCGGGTCGCGAACATCGAGCCACCGTTCGAGCGCCACGAGGAGGGTCTCCTCGACCGTGAGGGACGGAAAGAGTCGCGAGTCCTGGAAGCTGCGGCCCAGCCCGAGCAAAGCCCGCTGGTGGGGCTTGAGACCGGTGACATCGACCGACCCGAGATGTACGTGGCCGCCCTCGGTGGCCACGAACCCAGAGATGAGATCGAGCAACGTGGTCTTGCCCGCGCCATTGGGGCCGATGAGCCCGATCACCTCTCGTGGCGCCACATCGAACGAGACGGCGTTCACCGCACGGATGCCACCGAAGGCAACCGAGACCTCGCCGACCGAAAGGGCGGCGCCGCCTGGCTCGCGCTCGCCGAGCGGGGCGGCCACTGATGGCGCGGCCGCCGCCGGCGCGACCAACGCAGGAGCGTCGGCAGTCTCGGCCAGACCCGCCGCTGCCCCCTGGAGGAACACCGACCGCAGCACATCGGGTCGGTTGAGCAACTCAGCGGTGGGGCCGTGGAAGCGAATCTCCCCCTTCTCCATGAAGTAGGCGGTATCGGCCACGGTGAGCGCCACGTTCACGCTCTGCTCCACCAAGATGATCGTGGTTCCCTGGTCGCGAAGGCTCCGCACGACCTCCAGCAGTTGTTCGACCACCACCGGGGCCAGGCCCAGCGACAGTTCGTCGATCATCAACAGCTTCGGTCGGTTCAGGAACGCCATGGCCAGGGCCAGCATCTGCTGCTGACCTCCGGAGAGATCAGCCGCCGGATCCTCGAGACGCTGCTCGAGCACCGGGAAGAGGGAAAGCGCCTCGGAGACCCGGGCGCGGCGCAGCGTCGCATCGCCTCGCAGCATCCATCCCGCAACCCGAAGGTTTTCCGCCACGGTGAGCGACGGGAACACCCCTTGGCCACCAGGCACCTGGGCAATGCCCAGCGGAGCGATCTCCTCGGGCGGGGCGTGGGTGATGTCTCGTCCATCGAAGACGATCGTGCCCCGGTCCGCAATGGCGACGCCGGAGATGGCTTTGAGCAACGTCGACTTGCCGGCGCCGTTGGTGCCGAGGAGGGCGATGATCTCGCCCTCGGCCACATCGAGATCGACGCCGAAGAGCACCCGCACATCGCCGTACGCGACCTGCACGTTCCGGACGCTCAGGAGCGGTAGCTCGCCGGCGGCCCGCTGCTTGATCATCTGCGCCCTGGTGGCCGCACCGGTCCAGACCTGGCTGATGTCGTCGTCGATGACCTTCCCCACCGATGCGATCGCCACGGCGCCGATGAGGAAGACCGGCGTCATGGCGAGCATCCCCCACCGAAAGCCGGCCGTGTCTCCCAACCAACCCACGAACGGGATCACCACCAACCCCGGCAGGATGAACAGCGCACCGATGGAAAAGCCCATGGAGCGCGCTCGCGGTGGAATGGCCAGCGACAGCGAGGCCAGCACACCGGGGCCGACCACCACGAGAGCGGCGGCGATGAGCGAGTGGGCCATCACCGCAACGATGACGTTCGGCGCCACCGCGAACACTGCGACCATGACCGCTGCCACCGCTGAGCCGATGCCCAGCACCTTGAAAACCGCCGGTGCTCCCTTGCGCAGCGCAACGGTGGTCAGCTTGGCACCAGCGGCCACGCCGATGAGCTCGACCAACTGCACCGGGATGTTGGCCCACGCCCGACCGAGCTCATCGAGGTTGAACGTCTCGGCGTACTGCAGCGCAGCCAGGGACCCGAACCCGATCAGCGAGGCCGCCAGGAATGGGAGGGCGAGGAAGATGCGGCGAAGGCTACGGATGGTCCAGACCATTCGCAGCGCCTCGGCGAACGACGGCGCCGGTTCATCCCCCTCGGTCGAACCGCCGAGGTTTGCCGCTTCGCGCTCGAAATGGCCCCGACCCGGATCGCGGAGCCGAAGGCCGGCAATCACGACCAACAGCGTGGGAAAGGCGAACACCAAAAACGGCGCGCGCCACCCGAAAGCGGATCCAAGGCCGGCGCCGATGAGCAGGCCCAAGATGACCCCGATGCTGCTCGCGGCCCGGTGGATCGAATACACGCGCGGTCTGCTGGCAATCGGGTAGTAGTCGGCGATGAGGCTGTTGTGGGTGGGGAACACCACGCCTTGGCCCACCGCCGACCCCGACCGCATGAACACCAGCCACCAGACACCCACCGCCAGGCCGGTACCGAACGAGAACACGCCCCACACCGCGGCGCCGATGAGGGCGATGCGTACCCGGCTGTAGCGGTCTGCAAGGTGGGCGATGGGCACGGTGAGCAACAACGCAACCGCTGCGGCCACCGCCACCACCGACAAGATCCCCTGGTTGTTGAGGCCGAGGTCATCGCGGATCTCGGGCAGCAACACCAAGTACGCCGACCGGTCCAGCTCATCGACCAGGTTGAGCCCGAACAGGACGAGGAGCGGATACCAACCGGCGGCGCCCAAGAACCCCGGCCGCCACCGAGAGCCCTTCGGCTCGTCCATCGGGATCTCCAGCGGCGCATCGGCGACGGTCATCGGTCCGACCCCAGGGAGTCGGAGGTCACGGCGCCGCCGAGCCCCGCCGGGCGATCGGGCAACGCCACCTTGATGGCCTCGGGTGCGCCGTCGTTCGCCGTGTCGGCCAGCAAGCTCGAGACGGTGATGCCGTGCGTGCGAGCTTGGCTGCGCAGGAGGGCGTCGCGTCCGCGATACAGAAGGCTTCCCAAGCCGCCGGGCAACGCCAGCAGCACGAAGAGCACGCCAATGGCCGACGGAAGGAGGCGCCATTCATCAGGAAGGAACCAGCCACCGCCGTTCAAGAAGAGCGACCCAAGCACGGCGCCGGGCAACGATCCGAGACCGCCAACCACGGCGGCGGTGAACACCCCCAGGCTCTCGGACACCACGAAGGGGCGCTCGGAGTAGCCGCCATTGACATGGACGAGCAAGCACCCAGCCACGGCGGCGAGGAAGCCGGAGAGCGCGAAGGCCGACAGCTTGGCCCGCACCACCGGAATGGCATAGGCGGCCGCGCCCCGCTCGTTGTCTCGAGCGGCCAGCAGCACTCGCCCGGTTCGGCTGCGCCGGATGCCTGCGACCGCCAGGAACGCGAGAACCACCACGGCCAGCACGAACTGGTACATCGCAGCCTGCGAGGACAAGTCGAACCGGCGGAAGAGCAAGCGAGGAGCGATGTCGCCGCGCGGGATCCATTCCTGCTCTTTGCGGTTCAGGAGGTAGTTGGAGCACGCGAGCGAGAAGGCCAACGTGGTGACCGCGAGGAACAGACCAGACAGGCGCAGGGCGGGAAGCCCCACCACCACGGCCACCAAGGCGCCCGCCAGCCCGGCCGCAAGCAGGCCCACGCTCAGATCGACCTTCCACGTATCGGTCGCCACCGCACCAACTGCGGCGCCCACCGCAACAAACGACATCTGCCCGAGCGAGACCTGGCCAGCCCAGCCCGTCAGCACCACCACCGACAAGGTGATCAGGCAGAAGACGGCGACGGTCGATGCCTTGAGCTCCTGACTGGGTTGCAACACCAGTGGCAGGGCAGCGGCAACGGCAACCACTGCGATGGGGACGAGCCAGCGAGCGGTCCGCACCAACGGGAGGTTTCGCAACTCGCGAGGAACCGGCCGCACCTCCTCGGCCGAGGTCCACGACGTCGCGCCATCGACGTCGGCCCGACGCGTGGAGGCCCGTCGGGTGACCAGCACCACCAAGAGCACCGCGGCGAGCACGAGGTAGACCCGACCAACGGTGCTCGGGTAGTTGGCGGCCACGCCCTGGTCGAGTATTCGCAGGGCCACGGCAGACGCAGCGATGGCCGGAAGGTGCTCCATCCGACCGATGACCAGGGCGGTGAGCGCGAAGACCAACGCTTGCGGGCTGAGGGCGCTGGCGGCGCTGAAGCCGAAGATCGATACCTGGAGGAACACGCCGACGAACGACAACGTGGCCGCGATCGCCCACACCACGGTCTGCAGACGACGAACGGGAACGCCGAGCAGCGCGGCGCGATCGGATCGGTCGGCGCTGGCCCGCACCGCGATGCCGACGTCGGTGCCGCGAAGGAACAGCGCCAAACCCACGATGAGGAGCGGCGCAACCACCATGGCGGTGATCTCGCTCCCTCCGAAGATCACGCTTCCGAGCACCAGGCGCGCTTCGAACGGGTCAGGGAGGTCCTGGTTCGTGAAGATCCTCTGGCCCCACAAGCGCGGCAGCAGGACCCCACACACGATCAGCAACTGCGACAGCCCGATGGTGGCCACGGTCAACAAGAGTCGAGGCGCCCGGGTGAACCTCCGGACGATGGCCAACTCGACGATGACGCCGAGCAGCACAGCGGCCGCCAAGCCGAGGCCGACACCGATCACATAGGGCACGCCCGACACCGCGATCAAGCCCACCGTGAGGGTGGTGGGGACCGTGCCCAGGTCGCCCTGAGCAAAGTTCAAGATGCGATTGGCGCGATAGATGAGCGCCAACCCCAGTGCCACCAGAGCGGTGAGCATCCCCACAACCAGACCAAGGGTCCACGGCCCGATGCCGGTGGGGAAGAACAACAACTGCAGCCCGATGATGGCCACCGCAGGGAGGAATGGCGTCACCGGATGCAGCCACGCGGGGGTGCTGACGTCGATCGTACGGCGTCGACTCATAGCCCCCATCCGGCTCCCGTGTCTCGATGACCCATTCCCACGGCCCCCTGCCGGCGAAAGTCATTGCACTGTAGCTGCAGGTTGTTGGAGGTGTCGCCGCTCAGCCTGGGTGCGGATCGAGGTCCGACGAGATGGCTTGCGCCAGTGCGACATCGCGCTCTGTCAGCTCGCCGGCTTCGTGCGAAACCAGATCGATGACCACCCGGTTCCAACTGTTCGACCAGTCAGGATGATGCTCGAGGCGCTCTGCGGAGGCGGCCACGCGCGTCATGAAAGCGAAGGCCTCGGCGAAGTCGCTGAACTCGAACTCACGATGGAGGCGACCGTTGACGACTTCCCACCCCGGGGGTGGAGCGACGAAAGGCGGGTCGGCTGACGGTGGATTCATGGAACACTCCCCTGGCTCTCGGCCCAGCTTGGCACCAACTCGGCAAGCTCCGCCTCGGTCAGCACTCGAAGCTCGAACACATCATCGTCGTTCACCGTCTCAGCTGGCAGCAGCCGTTCGAGTTCGAGCAACGCATCGCGGTCGAACGACGGCGAGGCGAAGTAGCCGTCGATCATGAGCCGCAACAGCACCGGCGCAGACAACACCGGCTCGGGGTCGTCTGCGATGGAGGCCAAGCGAGATGCCGCCCAGCTCCGCTCATCGGGAAGAACGTCCCGAGCCAAGAGCTCCTCGGCCCGGTCGCTCGGGACCACATCAGACGACTGGGCTGCTTGGACAAGCGGCGTCATGACATCGCGGAGGTCCTCGTTGATGTCGACGTGCGCCACGATCTTTCCTGGGGTGTCAGGCACCTCTCCCCTGGCGGTCGACAGCACGAAGATGGCCTGCCCTGGATCGTCGCCCGGCTCGAGGATGCGACTGCGGTGCCAGAAGCGGGCCTCCTGCTCGGGCAGCACCACGGAGATACCGGTGCGCTCGAGTTGCAGCGCCACCGCCGACCCCGATGCCAAGACCGAGGATCGCCCACGAAGGACCAACGTGACCCGCTCGGCATCGCCGGCCTCGGCGATGGCGGCGTCACTCATGGCGCGCATGGCTGCGAATCCATATTGGTCGCGACGCTCGTCGTCGAAGCTGGCGTTGGCCATGGACGCGATTGCGGGGACGACCATCACCAGTGCCGCGACAATGGGCGCGAACCGGGGCAGCGCCACGGGCAGTTCACGCCCTCGTCGGGCGAGCAACGAACGGGCAGCGAGCGCTCCGGCCCAGCCCAGCGCCAGCCAGGCCAGCCAGGCCATCACGAAGGACCAACGATAGAAGTTGGTCCGGAACGCTTCGATGGAGTCGGGGATCTTGCTGCCATTGACCGCACCAGCAGCCGCCAGCGCCAGAGCCACCGCAGCCAACAGCGACAACGAGCGGCGCCGACGCCATGCGGCCACCACGATGGCCGCGAGCGCGACGTAGCTGAGCACGGCGATGAAAACCTCGACGGCGCTCATGGGCCCCCAGAAGAAGTCGTCGCCTTGCAGGTCGGACCGCATCAGCAGTGGCGGGAAGCCGACAGCACGAACCGCCTGGCGAAGTCCGGCCATCGCCCCCAAAGACGCACTCTCGGACTCCTGGGCGTAGGTGACGATGGCGGTGAGGTTGCCGGGGCGGCCCGTGGCCTGCTGCCACAAGACCGTCGACCAGCAGACGAACACGGTGGCCAGCGCTCCTGCGACCCACGGCCACCAGCGTTCCGTCCCTGCTGGGTCGTTGCGGTCCGGCGGGTCGACTCGCTGAAGACGCCAGTACCCCACCCCTGCGACCGTCGCCCCCGCCACGCCGAACACCACGACCGCCGCCGCAGGCACCACGATCGCTAGGTGCTGTTGGAGCACCCAGGATGCAAAGAGCGCACCGAGCGGCAGCAGGCGAAAATCTCCGCCGGCCACCGCCCAGGCCAACGCAGCCAAAGCGAGCAGCGGAATGCCACCGGCGCTCGACGAGATGGGGTCGGTCAAGATCGCCGTGCCCGAGGCCCAGAGGACCCCCGAGAGCAGCAGGGCCGACCAGGCAGCAACCGCTGGTCCTGCTCTCCGCAGCACCACCCAGGCCGTCACCAAGACCGAGCTCAGGGTCACGATGGCCATGGCGGCGATCGCCCCGACGCTCGGGCCGAAGACGCGCATGGGGACGGCAAGCCAGTAGAACTCGATCGGCCCCGGATGCGAGGTGCCCGTTTCGGGGCCGTAGAGGTGGCTGGTACTCGGCTGGCCGATGAGCGGGCGCCGGTCGGAGAAGACGTCATGCGCTCGCAGGCCGATGAGCGCGTCGTCGCCACTCGGAACGAAGCCGAGGTTCGCCGCCCTGGCCATGCTCACGCCGAACGGCACGAACAGCAGGACCACGAACACCGCGGCCAGGCAGGCCTGGCGGCGGTCGAGGTCCCGGAGTCGGTACACGTCCGAAGCCTACGAGGCGGTGGTCGGTGCGCTCAGCGCGCACGCGCGGGGGACACCACCCCTGGCAGACTGGCGTCATGCCTATGCGGCAAGAGTGCAAGTTCTTCGAATCCCGGACCTACGCCAACGGCGAAACGGTGCGCAAGTGCGACCTCGACCTCGCGCCCGAGGCGCCATGGCGCTGCCCGGCGGACTGCGCAGGCTTTCAGCGGCGCCTGGCCAATGTGGCCTGGAAGTACGGGTCGCTGATCACGCCGCCGAGCCCTGTAGAGCCGCCGGGGCTCGATGAGCGCCCCGACGAGATCGCCGCGCTGCTCGATGCCGCCGAGGACATCGTGAACTCCGCTGGACCGCGGATCATGGCCGAAGTCGACGCCGAACGAGCCCAAGCCGCTGGCGGTTTGGGCGCCAGGATCGGCCGGATCTTCCGCCGCAAGCCCAAGAACACCTGACGCCCATCTGACGCCCCCGCGACCATGCGGTTTGGCTCCTGGGCGCCGACGCTCCGTAACCTCAGCGCGACGTGGAAACCGCCCTGTACGAAACCTTCACGCGTGACGAGTGGCGTGCGCGGCGAGCCGCTACTCCGCTGACCCTCACCACCGATGACCTCGATGAGTTGCGGGGCCTGAACGAGGCACTCGACCTCGATGAGGTGGAGTCGGTCTACTTGCCCCTCACCCGACTCGTGAACCTGCACGTTGCTGCGGTCCGTGGCCGCCAAGACGCCACCCAGGTCTTCCTCGATCGCCACAACGACCGGGTGCCGTACGTGATCGGTGTGGCGGGCAGCGTCGCAGTGGGCAAGAGCACCACGGCCCGTGTGCTCCAGGCCCTGCTCGCCCGCTGGCCCGACCATCCTCGAGTGGACCTGGTGACCACCGACGGGTTCTTGTACCCCAACGCCGAGCTGCAGCGCCGAGGATTGCTCGCTCGCAAGGGCTTCCCCGAGAGCTACGACGTGCGTCGGTTGCTGCAGTTCTTGCGCGACGTGAAGTCCGGAGTTGGCGAGGTCCGGGCGCCCACCTACTCGCACCTGACCTACGACGTGCTGCCCGCCGCCGATGACGTGGTCGTGCGCTCCCCCGACATCTTGATCGTCGAGGGACTCAACGTCTTGCAGGTGAGCCGGGGAACCACGTCGTTCGTCTCGGACTTCTTCGACATGTCCGTGTACGTCGACGCCGATGTCGACGATGTTCGTCGGTGGTACATCGAACGGTTCCACACACTCCGACGCACGGTCTTCCAGCGCCCGGACTCCTACTTCCAGCGCTACGCGGAACTGGACGAGGCCGAGGCCACCGAGACGGCGCGCCACATCTGGAAGGACATCAACGAACGGAACCTGGTCGCCAACATCGAGCCGACGCGCGACCGGGCCGACGTCGTATTGCGCAAGGGCGCCGACCACCACGTCGACGAGGTCCGGCTCCGCCGCATCTAGGAATCCGCCTACTGGCCGGCCGCAATGGCCGGCCGTGTGCGGGAAGGTGCCTCAACCGAGGGTCAGCCCCTGGCCCGGGCTCGGTACCGAAAGCAGCTCACCAGGAGTGCAGCTGAGGGCATCGCAGATCGCCGTGAGCGTCGAGAAGCGAATGGCCTTCGCTCGACCGTTCTTGAGGATGGACAGGTTCACCACGGTGAGGCCCACCCTTGCCGCGAGCTCGGTCAGGGTCATGTTGCGCTGCTCGAGGAGGTGATCGAGGTGACACCGGACCCGGTGCGGATCGTCGGGGGCCATCACACCATGCCTGCGACGTCGTCTCGCATCTCAACGCCGATCTGCCAGACGCCGGCGAGAACGGCGACAACGAGTCCGAGCAGAAGCGGGAGGAACTCGATCGTGAACTGAATCGGAGCGAGGTCGGCGGCCGCCGATCGCTGGATCATCAACGTGGCGGCGGATCCGCTCACCATTGAGTGGGCAACACCGCCGATCGACACGAGTGCAGCGAGGCGCCAGAGCCGCTTGACGTTGGCGCGGACGAAGGGGTCGCCGACCTTGGTGGAGCGCACGATCGAGAGCGTGAGCCAGAGCCCCCCGACCACAAGTACCGAACCCAAGCTTCGCCATACGACCCATATGACCCGCTGATCGGCAGTCGGTTCGGTGAAGGTGAAGCGAGCGACGACTGGTTCGCCTATCTCGACAGGTGGCTGACCTGAGGCCCGGTCGACCGTGACGCCAGCATCGGTCTCGATGGTGGCCAGTCGGTCTCCGAACTCAACCGGGAAGGCCAACTCAGCGTCGACCGTGGGGTCCGTCGATCCGAGCCATCCGAGGGCTGGCCTGTCGACAAGGGTGGCGGCGATGCTGAAAAGGCCCAGGCCGAGACCCAGGATCAGAACCGCCTCCAGCGCTTGAGCGAGGGGCGATCCGGAGCGGCGATTGCGCCCGGTGCGTTGGTGGAGATCAGTCACGGTGCCTCCTAGGCATATCGAAAGTCGATGTGGTGGGGTTATAACAGCACATCGACTTTCGATATGTCAATGGAAGCCACCACCCGCCCAGCCGTGGCTGGTCAGCGGCCCGGCAACGCCCGATGGTGTGCCAACGCCGGTTGTGCCGCGCGGTCAGGAACCGGGCACGACCTTCAGGATCGTGCCCGGATCGGCATCGACGGCGAGGTAGAGGTGGCCATCGGGCCCCTGCACCGCCACCCGCAACCGACCCCGATCGGTGATCCGCACCCATTGCTGTTCGGTGGCCGTACCGTTGCCATCGAAGCCGAGCACGCGAAGGTGCTGGTCCTTGAGCACAGCCATGGCCAGGGTGCCCTTCCACCCGGCCCACTGATCGCCCGCCAAGAAGGTGCCACCCGACGGCGCGATGGTGGGGTTCCCCGACGACCAGACGGCAGAACGGGCGCTGGGATGACGGACGAGGTCGGTCATGGGGCGAGACTCGTCGTAGGCGCTCCCGCCCCCGGCCGGAACCGGGTCCCACCCGTAGTTGGCCCGAGCGAAGAGGCGGTTCACCTCATCATCTCGACCGGTGCCGTGCTCGATGGAATATGCCTTGCCACCCGGGCTGAAGGCAATGCCCTGCACATTGCGGTGCCCATAGGTGTAGATCCGCGAGTCGAAGGGCGCAACGGCATTCCCGCTGACGCCGTTCCCATTCGTGTCGACGCGCAGCACCTTCCCGCCCAACGAAGCTGGGTCCTGCGGGACGGACCCGATGGCTGCGTCGCCCGTGCCAACCCAGATGCGCCCATCGGGTCCGAAGCGAGGCCGACAGCCCGAATGGCGGCCGAGCTGGCCCGACTGGTTGACCGGGATGCCGGTCACGATGTCGGCCCGGATTCCAAGCGCGGTCACCGCGTTGTTCACCCGCCAGCGCACGAGGCGCACGTCGGCGGCTCCGCCGAGGTCGCTCATGAAGCAGGTGTAGATCCGCCGGTTGGTGGAGAAGTTCGGATCGACGGCGATGCCGAGCATCCCGCCTTCGGATGCGGCCACGACATCGGCAGGCTCGGCAAGGGTGCGCGTCGCACCCGAGGTCAGCCGGATGCGGATCTTGCCAGCGCGCTCGGTGAACAGCATCGAGCCGCCGGGGGTGAAGGCAAGATCCCACGGGCGTCCGATCCCCGAGGTAACGGTGGTGACGGTCAGTGATGCCGGTTCGGTGCGACACGAGGTCAGGCCCAGGGTTGCGACGAGACCCACAGCAACGATCGCAAACCCGCGCCCGATCTGGTGCCTGTGCATGGGTCCGAGTTTGCTGGTCATGGAAGCCTCGGCATCGGTCGTCGTGCATGAGACGCTATGCCCTGGTAGCCACTTCTCCATGCCGAGTTCCTCCGCCCCGCCTTCGCTCGGATCGATCGCCGGGTGCTGGCGCTACCCGGTCAAGTCGTTTCAAGGCCTTGCGGTCGGCCATCTCGAGATCGACCCGAAGGGCATCGACCTCGATCGAGCGTTCGGCATCATCGACGTGGCCACGGGGCGACTCCTGACGGCAAAGCGCACGGCCGCCCTGCTGCAGGCAAAGGCCGACGACGTGTCGCTCACGTTGCCCGACGGTTCAACCATCGCGTTCGCCGACGCAGGGATCCACGCTGCGCTCTCCGCCTGGCTGGGGCGCGAGGTGCGGCTGGTCGCTTCCGCTGACGCGGGTGCCGTTGCCTACGAGATGACCTTCGATCCGCCGAACGACCATGCTGAGGCATTCGAGATCCCGGTGCCCATCGGGACCTTGCTCGACATCGCGCCTGTCCACCTGCTCACTACCGCCACCCTCCTTGCCTGCGCCGATGCCCGGCCCGAGCTCGACTGGGATGTGCGGCGCTTCCGGCCCAACCTGCTGGCAGACATGGCGATCGAGCCGTGGGAGGAGCAGTCGTGGATCGGGAGGGACCTGGCAATCGGCAGCGCGGTGTTGCGTGTGACGAGTCCGATGGTGCGCTGCGCCATGCCCCTTCGGGCGCAGCCGGGTGGGCTCGGGGCGTCGCCCGGGATCTTCCGGGCGCTCAGCGAGCTGAACCCCGAGTTCCCGAACCACCTCGGTGTGTGTCTCGATGTAGTCGAACCGGGCCGGGTCGAGGCGGGCGATGTCGTCGCCCTCCTCGACTGATCAGCCCGCCGAACCCCCATCGGGAGCTCGACGAGGCGGAACCACTCGCCCGCATTTCATCGGCTTCTCCGCCGATCGCAGGAAGGCCCCTACGGGTGCGGCAGGGGCGCGTGCGGAAACTCATCGAGCACCAGGCGAGCGAACCGGTCGCACTCATCGAGATGGGGGTACCCCGACAAGATGAAGGAGTCGATGCCAAGGTTGCGATAGGCGTCGAGAGTGCACCGGACCTGGTCGGGGTCGCCAACGATCGCCGCGCCCGCGCCTGATCGAGCCCGCCCGATTCCCGTCCAGAGGTGGTCTTCGACGAATCCCTCATTGTCGGCGGCGTCTCGGAGCTCTCCCTGGCGGGCCACGCCCACAGAAGCGTGGTCGAGCGAGCGATTGCGAATCGCCGTTCCAGTCGCCGGATCGACCTGGGAAATGAGTTGGGCCGCGGCCGCTTTGGCCTCGGCCTCGGTCTCCCGCACGATGACGTGCACACGAAACCCGAAGCGAAGGGTGCGACCTTGCGCAGAAGCTCGGGCGGTGAGGTCGTCGACCACCGCTGCGGTCCCCGCCAGGGTGTCGGGCCACATCAGGTACACGTCGGCGGCCTGGGCCGCGACGTCTCGGGCCGCAGGCGATAGCCCTCCGAAGTAGAACGGCGGCGACGTCGACCGGCCAGCCGCGATGCGGGGTGGGGCCACCTCGAGATCGAGGAACTCGCCGTGGTAGCTGACCTGTTGTCCCGACAGCAGCGTGCGCAGGACCTCCATCGTCTCGAGGGTCCGCCGGTACCGAGGTTCCGATGCCAGCTGCTGGCCGGGCAGATCGCTCGAGATGATGTTGATGAGCAGCCGACCGTGCAGAAGATGGTCGAGTGTGGCGAGCTGGCGGGCGAGCTGCGGGACCCACGACTCCCCGACGCGGACGGCGACCAGTGGGGCGATCCGTTCCAGCAGCGGCGCCACCGCTGCGGTGAACGCCACGGTGTCGATCCCTAGGTCGTAGCCCGACGGCAGCAAGATGGCGTCGAAACCGTTGCGGTCGGCGGCGGTGGCGATGTCTCGGCAGTGCTCCCAACTCGACGCGAGAGCCGGATCGGCCACTCCGAGCACCTCGTAGTCATCGTCGCAGAGCGCACCGAACCACGCGACCTCGGGCAGGGGCCGGTCCCCCGCCGCGATCACGGCTGCGCAACCCCGTCCGACGCCTCGATGATGCGGTAGCAGTCGATGCGGTCGAGGTGGACCTCCAGTGCCCGCTGCGCGTCACGGAGCCTTTGCGGGGTTTGGGTCCCGAGGATCGCTACCGGACTCGACGGGTGGCTGAGCACGAAGGCGAGGGCGATGGTGGCCCGGTCGACCGCCTCGCGGCCGGCCAGCTCATCGAGCACTGCGACGAGTTCGGAGCGGAGACCCTCGCCGGTGGCCAGGCGACCACCGGCTACCGGACTCCACGCCAAGACGGCGAGCCCGAGCTCCATGGCCTGATCGAGGGTGCCGTCGCGCAGCGGAGTGAGGTGGGCGGCCGAGTACTCCGGTTGCGTCGACACCAACGGGGCTTCGAGGTACTCGGCGAGGGCGGCAATCTGCGATGAGCTGTGGTTGGACACGCCGACGGCGCGCACCTTGCCGTCGGCCACCAAGGCGTCGAGCGTCTCGGCCACATCGAGCGGATGGGTCAGCAGGTCGGGGCGATGAACCTGATAGAGGTCGATCACGTCGACGCCGAGCCGACGCAGCGAATCGTCGCACGCCTTGGTGAGGTACTCCGGCGAGCTGTCGCAAGGCACCCCGGGTCGAATGCCCCCCTTGGTGGCCAGAACCATGCGCTCTCGGAGTTCCGGCGCCGCAGCGAGCACCTTGCCGAGCAATTCTTCGGATTCGCCGAACCCGCCACCGCCGAAGCCGGTCCCGTAGATGTCGGCCGTGTCGATCAGGTGCATGTCGAGTTCGAGTGCGGTCTCGATGAGTTCCTGCGCCAAGGTGACGTCGGCACCCACGAACCGCCAACACCCGAACGCAAACGGTCCGATCTCGAGATCGGGGTCGTCGTCGAAACCGAGGCTGCGCGCCCCCGCGTCGACAAGGGATGGCAGGTCAGTCGCATCGGTCACGGGCACCGAGGCTACCGGCCATCGACCCACCTCTGTCGAAGCGACCCGCGGGCTGCACCAAGGCGATCGCGCCTGCCATGCTCTCGCCCATGTCGAGCCGAGCCAAGGGCGTCCGCTACGGGATCATCGGCTCGGGGATGATGGGCCTCGAGCACCTGTGGAACCTGCACCACATCCCCGGCGCGTCGGTGACCGCCATCGCCGATCCCAACGAGCCGAGTCGTTCGTTCACGATCGCCATGGACGAGGGCCGCAACCAGATCGCGGAGTTCACCGACCACCGCGAGCTGCTCGGTTCAGGCCTGGTCGACGCGGTCATCATCTCGACGCCCAACATGACCCATCGGGCCATCCTCGATGATGTTCTGGCCACCGATCTCCACCTCCTCGTCGAGAAGCCTCTGTGCACCACGGTGTCGGACTGCCACGCCGTCATCGAGGCCGCCGGCGCCCGTCGTGACCGGGGATGCGATGCCGTCATCTGGGTGGGGCTCGAGTACCGGTACATGCCGCCGGTTGCCGCCCTGCTCGAGCAGGTCCATCGCGGCGCAATCGGCCGGCCCACCATGGTGTCGATCCGCGAGCACCGCTTTCCGTTCCTGAAGAAGGTGGACAACTGGAACCGGTTCAACCGCAACACCGGGGGCACGTTGGTCGAGAAGTGCTGCCACTTCTTCGATCTCATGAACCACATCACTGGCGACCGTCCCGTACGCGTGCTGGCTTCGGGCGGCCAAGACGTCAACCACCTCGACGAGACCTACGACGGCGAAGTGCCCGACATCTTGGACAACGCGTTCGTGATCGTGGACTACGAAGGTGGCGCACGAGCGCTGCTCGACCTGTGCATGTTCGCCGAAGCGAGCCACCACCAAGAGGAGTTGTCGGTCGTCGGGCCGCTGGGCAAGGTCGAGGCGTTCTTGCCTGATGCGACCGTCCGAATCGGACTGCGGTCGGAGGGGCGGGCCGGCGTTCGGGCCGAGGTGGTCCGCAATGAACGGGTCGCCTATGAAGGCTTCCACCACGGATCGAGCTACCTCGAGCATCTCGACTTCATCGAAGCCATCCGATCCGGGAAGCCGCCGAGCGTCGACGTGGAGGCCGGGCTGCTCTCGGTCGCCATGGGGGTGGCCGCTCACCGATCCATCGATCGAGGCATGCCGGTCCTGATCGACGACGTCCTTGCCGACCCCACCGCTTGACCACCGGTCAGACGCGTCAACTTTGTGCCTGGTACAAAGTGGGCATTGTTCCACCGCTCGGTGGAGCGACCGACTCGGGTGGCGTAGCCTGGCCGGATGAGCGACGCCACCCCATCTGCCGCCTACCGAGACGACCGCGCCCACGTGTTCCATTCGTGGTCCGCGCAAAATTCCCTCAATCCCTTGGTGGTCGCTGGCGGGCAGGGGTCGTGGATCTGGGACGAGGCCGGCAACCGGTACCTCGACTTCTCCAGCCAGCTCATGAACGTCAACATCGGCCACCAGCACCCCAAGTTGGTGGCGGCCATCAAAGAACAGGCCGACAAGCTCTGCACCATCGCCCCCTTCCACGCCAACGATGCGCGCAGCGAAGCGGCCCGGCTCATCACCGAAAAGGCCGGTGGCAACCTTGACATGGTGTTCTTCACCAACGGTGGGGCTGAGGCCAACGAGAACGCGATCCGCATGGCCAAGCTGCACACCGGGCGCCACAAGGTGCTCGCCATGTACCGCAGCTACCACGGGGCCACGGCGGGTTCGATCAGCCTCACTGGCGATCCTCGCCGCTGGCCGAGCGAGCCTGCCCTTCCGGGTGTGGTCCACTTCTGGGGGCCGTACCCGTACCGCTCCGCCTTCAACTCGATCTCTCCAGAAGACGAGACCAACAAGGCGCTCCAGCATCTGGCCGACACGCTCATGGTCGAGGGACCCCACACCGTCGCCGCCATCATCCTCGAGCCGGTGGTGGGCACCAACGGCATCCTCGTTCCGCCGCCGGGGTACCTTGCCGGCGTGCGAGCGCTCTGCGACCAGCACGGCATATTGCTCATCGCAGATGAGGTCATGGCCGGCTTCGGTCGCTGTGGCGAGTGGTTCTCGATCCAGCACTGGGATGTGGAGCCCGATCTCATCTGCTTCGCCAAGGGGGTCAACAGTGGGTATGTGCCGCTCGGCGGCGTGGTGATCTCCCGGGCGGTGGCCGACACGTTTGGCGACCGTCCGTACCCTGGTGGCCTCACCTATAGCGGCCACCCGCTGGCGTGCGCATCAGTCGTTGCGTCCATCCGCATCTTCGAGGAGGAAGGGCTCGTCGAACGCTCCCGGCGCATGGGCCACGAGGTGGCCGGGCCTGCGCTGCGGGCGCTGGCCGAACACCATCCCGCCGTCGGCGACGTGCGCGGCCTCGGGTTGTTCTGGGCCCTCGAATTGGTGCGGGACCGCGCCAGCCGCGAGCAACTGGTGCCGTTCAACGCTTCTGGGCCCGCCGCGGCGCCCGTGGCCGACGTTGTGGCCGCGTGTCGCAAGCAGGGGCTGCTCGTGTTCGCCCACTTCAACCGCATCCACGTGGTCCCGCCGCTCGTGATCAGCGAGGACGACTTCGCCCACGGCGTGGCCATCCTCGACGACGCCCTCACCCTCGCCGACGCCCACGTCGCATAGGCACCCACCCCAGATCGGTTCTGAAGCTGAGGGCGGGGCCCGGTGGGCGACCCCGTCAACGGTTCTCGGGGAAACCGAGATCGACGCTGGATGTGGATGGGTCGGGCCAGCGGCTGGTGACCACCTTGGAACGGGTGAAGAAGTTGATGCCCTCGGGCCCGTACATGTGCTGATCCCCGAACAGCGATGCCTTCCAGCCGCCGAAGCTGTAGTAGCTGACCGGCACGGGGACGGGAACGTTGATGCCGACCATCCCGACCTGCACATCGAACTGAAACTGACGGGCCACACCGCCATCGCGGGTGAAGAGGGCGACCCCATTGCCGTAAGGATTGTCGTTGATGAGCTGGAGGCCCTCGTCATAAGACGAGATACGCGTCACCGCCAGCACGGGGCCGAAGATCTCGTCGTCGTAGCAGGCCATTCCCGGCGCGACATCGTCGATGAGGCTGGGGTTGAGGAAGAAGCCGTCGCCCACGGGCAGGTCGCTGGTTCCGTCGACCACCACCGTGGCCCCCTCCGCCGCAGCACCGACGACGTAGGACGCCACCTTGTCACGGTGCTCGCCGGTGATCAGTGGCCCCATCTCGTTGTCGGGCTCAGTACCGGGGCCGACCTTGATGGCCGGGATCCGCTCGGCGATCTTGTGGACCAGGGTGTCGGCCACCGAATCCATGGCCAGCACCACCGAGATCGCCATGCACCGTTCGCCCGCCGAGCCATAGGCGGCGCTCACCGCAGCGTCGGCGGCCATGTCGAGGTCGGCGTCGGGGAGCACGAGCATGTGGTTCTTGGCACCACCCAGCGCTTGGACCCGCTTGCCCTGCTGTGTGCCGGTCTCGTAGATGTAGCGGGCGATGGGCGTACTGCCCACGAAGCTCACCGCGGCGACGTCGGGGTGATGGAGGATGGCATCCACCGCCACCTTGTCGCCGTTGACCACGTTGAACACACCCGCGGGCAGACCGGCTTGCGCGAGCAGTTCGGCCAGGAAGAGCGCAGTCGACGGGTCCTTCTCCGACGGCTTGAGGATGAACGTGTTGCCACACGCGATGGCGTTGGCGAACATCCACATGGGGACCATGGCGGGGAAGTTGAACGGCGTGATGCCCGCCACCACACCAAGCGGCTGGCGAATGCTGTAGACGTCGACGCCGGTGGCCGCCTGCTCGGTGAAACCGCCCTTGAGCAGGTTGGGGACGCCACATGCGAACTCCACGTTCTCGAGACCGCGAGCCACCTCGCCGAGCGCATCGGAGAGGACCTTGCCGTGCTCGGCGGTGACAAGCGAGGCGACCTCCTTGCGGTTGGCATCAATGAGATCACGCAGGCGGAACATGACCTCAGCACGGCGGCTGAGGCCGGTGGCACGCCAGGCCGGAAGCGCGGCCAGGGCCACGGCCACGGCAGCATCGAGCTCGGCGGTGGAGGCGAGGTCGACCGCGGCTTGCTGTTCGCCCGTAGCCGGATTCCACACCACGCCTTCACGTCCGGAGGTGCCCGTGACGGCCTTGCCATCGATCCAGTGTCCAATGCGCTTCATGCGAGCAGCCTAATGACACAACCTTTGGCGTACAATCCCGTGTTTGTTACTGTACAAACTATGCAGATTGATCTCGCGAGCGCCATCGGAACGCGCTCGGCGCAAGGCATCGCCGCCACGATCGGACGCCTCATCTCTGCGGGCGAGTTGGCGGTGGGAAGCCGCCTCCCCACCGTGCGAGCATTGGCATCGGACCTCGACGTCTCCCCCACCACCGTGAGCGAAGCGTGGCGCACCCTCGCCTCGGTCGGTGCCATCGAAGCGAGGGGGCGAAACGGGACCTTCGTGCGCCAGGTCCCTGGCCCCGGGAGCGCCCAGCGCTACCGACGGGTGACCGAGGGGCCGGGGCACTTCGCCGTCGACCTGTCGACCGGCACCCCGGACCCTGACCTGCTCCCCGATCTCGGGCCCCTCATCGCTACCGTCAGCCGACACCACCTCACCACGTCGTACCTCGACTCCCCGGTCTTGCCCGACCTCGAAGAACAGCTCCGAGCCGATTGGCCCTTCCCCCCGGAATCGATGTCGGTCGTCGATGGCGCGATGGATGCCATCGACCGCATCGCCCGGGAGGTCGTGCGCCTCGGCGACCGGGTGGTGGTGGAAAATCCTACCTTCCCGCCGTTCCTCGATCTGCTCGAACTGCTCGGCGCCGAGGTCGTAGGTGTGGACCTCGACGATCAGGGCATCTCGCTCACCGGCCTCGAAGCAGCCCTTGGGGCTAAACCGTCGATGGTCATCGTCCAGCCGCGCGCCCAGAACCCAACGGGCACCACGATGTCGGCCAAGCGGGCCAAGGCGGCCGCCCGCCTGCTGGCCGGAACGAATGCGATCGTGGTGGAGGACGACCACAGCGGCGATATCGCGTCGGGCGCGCTCGTCAGCCTCGGACGTTGGCTGCCGGGCCAGACCGTGCACGTCCGGAGCTTCTCCAAGAGCCATGGACCCGATCTCCGCCTCGCTGCGGTCGGCGGCGCGGGAGAGGTCATCGACGCCGTCACCACTCGCCGGCTCCTCGGCCCGGGTTGGAGCAGCCGCATCCTCCAGTCCGTGCTCGTTGCCATGCTCCACGACGATGCAACCAACGAGCAGATCGCGCTCGCCCGTGACACCTATGCCACGCGCCGAGGCTCGTTCGCCGCGGCGCTGGCGGGCCACGGTATCGCCACGACCGGTACCGACGGCATCAACCTCTGGGTGCCAGTTCCCGATGAGCGCTCCATGCTGGTCACCCTCGCGGCGCAAGGGATCGGCGTGGCCCCCGGCGCACCGTTCTCGGTGGGTTCCGGCGCCGACCACGTGCGCGTCACGATCGGACTGCTGGCCGATGGCGACGGCGCCCACGCCCGGCTCGCCGCGCAGATCGCGTCGGCCAGCGACACCGACACGGGCTGGACCAACCGTCGCCGCTGACCCGCCCGGCACGGCGGCCCGCCCATCGCTCGGCCAGCTTTGCGGTCGATTTCATGCCAGGGAGGCATGAAATCGACCCCGTCGCTCGGTAGCGAGGGGTCACACGGTGCGGCCCAGCACCGCCGTGGGCTTCAGCCGGCGGAAGCCAGCCCGCCGACCCAGCTCCGGTAGAGCGCCGCATACCGCCCGCCCTGGGCTACCAACTCAGCATGTGGGCCAAGCTCGACCAACCGGCCGTCGGCCACCACGCCGACGCGGTCCGAACGCTCCGCAGTGGACAGGCGGTGGGCGATGACGATCACCGTGCGCCCCTCGACCAACCGCTCCAAGGCCTTCTCCACGAGCACCTCGGTGCCCGGATCGAGCGAGGAGGTGGCTTCGTCGAGAACCAGGACGGCCGGGTCTGCGAGCGCGGCGCGGGCCAGGGAAACGAGCTGGCGCTCACCGGCAGAGAGCGAAGACCCTCGCTCGTGGACCTCGGTCTCGAGACCTTGGGGTTGCAACTGGAAGCGCTCGAGCAGGCCGAGAGAGGACAGGGCTGCCTCGACATCGGCGTCGGTCGCATCGGGGCGGCCGATGCGGACGTTGTCGCGGATGGTGCCCGCGAACAGGTAGCCCTCCTGGGGAACGACGGTGATCTGGGTCCGCAGGGAATCGAGTTTCGCGTCGCGCAGGTCGATGCCGCCAAAGGTCACGCGTCCGGCGGTGGGGTCATAGAGCCGGGCCATGAGCTTGGCCAGCGTCGACTTCCCGGCACCTGTGGGTCCGACCAGAGCCAGCTTTTCGCGCACCGGAAGCACGAGGTCCACTCCCTCGAGCACCGGGGGGCCATCGCCGTAACCGAAGCTCAGCCCCTCGACGCGCAGTTCGCCATGGTCGGGAAGCGGTACGGCGTCGGGTCGCTCCTCGAGGTCGACGGGCGTGTCGAGGAGATCGAACAGCTTGTGAAGCGCGGCGCCCGAGGACTGGACCGTGTTGAACAACTGCGACAACTGCTGCACCGGCTCGAAGAGGTTGGACAAGGTGAGGACGAAGAAGGTCACCGTGCCAATCGTGAGGCTGCCCTCGACCACCATCTTGCCGCCGATGCCGATGACGAGCGCTGTGCATCCGAGGGCCGCCCCCTCGATGACCGGCAGGTACCAGGCCTGCACGAAGACCGACCGCATGTGGGCGCGGTAGAGGCGATCATTGCGGCGCTGGAATCGGCCGATCTCGTGATCCTCCCGGCGGTACGCCTGGATGACGCGCACCCCGCTGATGCCCTCTTGCAGCGATGACAGCGTGAGGCCGATGCGGTCTCGCACGGTGAGGTACGCCTTGTTGGAGTCGCGTTGGAACTTCACCGACGCCAGCACGACGAAGGGCACCGGAATCAGGCAGATGAGCAGCAACTGCCACGACACCAGACCCAAGACGATGACGGACCCGAAGATGAGCAGCAGGCTGGCCGCCAACTGCAACAACCCCTGTTGCACCAGTTCCTGCAACGAGTCCACGTCGGAGGTCATACGGCTGACCACCACGCCAGCCTTCTCGCGGTCATAGAAGGGCATCGCCAAGCGGAGCAGGTGGTCGAACACTCGCTTGCGCAGGTCGCGCAGGAACCCCTCGCCGGCCTCGCTGATCAACATGACCTGCTTGCGACTGGCCAGATACGCCACGATCGCCACCACCACGTACACAGCAACGGCTGCATTGAGGACGCCGAGGTTGCCGGGGCGGATCCCGCGATCGATCCCCACCTTGAGCAGAAACGGCCCGGCCAGTATGGCCAGCGTGGAGATGGTCACCAAGGCACACGAGGCGATCACCTGGCGCCGGTACGGCCGCAACATCACCGAAGCGCGGCGCAGCACCCGCCCCGCCTCGCGCCGATCGAGCTTGGAGTCCTCGTCGACCGCCGACATCGGCATCATGGCGCAGCCACCTCGGCGGGCTCGCCCTCGCGGGCCGCGTGGCGAGCCTGCTCCTCGGCCGCAGCAGCCGACGCCAGGACTTCGCGATACGCCGCGCTGGTGCGCAAGAGCTCGTCGTGCGTGCCGTCGGCCACCACATGACCGTCGCCCACGAGCACGACCCGCTCGGCGAGAGCGATGGTGGCGGGCCGGTGGGCAATCACGATCGTGGTGCGATCGCGCATCACCTCGGCGATCGCGTCGCGAATCTCGTGCTCCTTGGTGGGGTCCACCGCAGACGTGGCGTCGTCGAGGATCAGTACCCGGGGATCGGCCAGGATCGCTCGGGCAATGGCGATGCGCTGGCGCTGGCCGCCCGACAGCGAGAAACCACGCTCACCGATCTCGGTGTCGTAGCCCTCGGCCAGCTCGCAGATGAACTCGTGCGCGCCAGCCAGGCGAGCGGCTCGCTCGATGACATCGGCGCCAGCGATGGGGTCCGCAAAAGCGATGTTGGCCGCCACCGAGTCGGAGAACAAAAAGGTCTCCTCGAACACCAAGCCCACAGCGCCACGCAGCTCCTCGAGCCGCAGATGGCGAACATCGATGCCGTCGAGGAGGACCGCCCCCGCGTCGACGTCGTAGAACCGGGCGATCAACTTGGCGACCGTGGACTTCCCCGACGCGGTGGCACCCACCAGCGCCACTGACTGACCCGCCGGGACCACAAGATCGAACTTGTCGAGCACCGGATGGGTGTTGCCGAGGTAGTGGAACCGCACCTGCTCGAAGCGCACCTCTCCGCCCACCGCCGGCAACGATCGGGGCTTCGCAGGGTCGACGATGAGCGGCTCGGTGGCGAGGATCTCGTGCACCCGTTGCGCCGAGGTGGCCGCCCGCTGCGACATGGCCACGATCCAGCCGAGCATGCGCAGGGGCCACACCAGCAGGACCACATAGGCGTTGAAGGCCACGAGCGAACCCAGGGCGAGATCTCCGTTGACCACCTGGTGGCCGCCATACCCGAGCACCATGATCAGCCCCACGTTGGGAAGCAGTTCGAGCGCGGGCCAGTAGGTCGAGCGAATTCGAGCCCCGCGCATCGAGACGTCGTAGAGATCATCAGCCTCGACCGCGAGGCGCAGCCGCTGAGTCCCTTCGGCCGCAAACCCCTTGACCACTCGGATTCCAGCCACGGTCTCTTCGACCACCGCCGTGCATCAGGCGGCCGCCGGCCTCTCGCCGGTGGTCACCGGCTGCAGCTTGCCGGCGACCCGCCTCGCCAGGACGGCGCCCAGGGGCGG